>Ga0157374_10000709_pt1 | contig 29221 bp, 29 predicted proteins | sample M25metaG_FD_115308 | JGI IMG/M metagenome (GOLD analysis project Ga0157374, IMG submission 115308) | Miscanthus rhizosphere microbial communities from Kellogg Biological Station, Michigan, USA - M2-5 metaG | ecosystem: Host-associated > Plants > Roots > Rhizosphere > Soil | place: USA: Michigan... | reverse complement strand
TGCAGGTGTAACGGATCACCAAAAATAACATTAATAAGCATAAACAGCCCGAGCAACGCCGATACCGGCAATACGACCGCCCCGATATATGCAGTAATGTATAGCGGTGACAAACTAAGTGAAATAGCACTATCGATAGCCAACTTCAGCAGTTTTCTAAACGAATAGCCGACTTCACCGGCCAAACGCGGATTAGCCCGGAACTGCACGTAGGTTCGCTCGTACCCCAACCAGTCAATCAAACCGCGAGTAATGCGATTACGCTCGGTCATTCGCATAAACTCTTGCTGAACTGATCGATCAATCAGTCGAAAGTCTGTTGAACCCGCTAAAAGCTTAATGCCGGTAAAACGGCTAAACAGTCCATAAAACAGTTTTGAACCGTAGCGCTTAATAAAGCCCTCTTTTTGATTGGCCGTCCGCACACCAATAACAACCTTGCTGCCGGTTTGCCATTGTTTTACAAACTCCGGTATAAGCTCCACCGGATGTTGCCCATCGGCATCAACAGTGACAATCATGTCGCCGCGGGCCTGAGCAATGCCGGCGCTGACCGCAATCTCCTTACCAAAGTTTCTGGAAAAGGCCAGTAAGTGCACGTTCGCGTCCTTGGCATGCAAAGTTTGCACCAGATCAGCCGACGTGTCAGTGCTGCCGTCATCACAGTAAATAATTTCGTAATCCCGGGTAAGTTGTTCTAGCACCGCCACCAGCGAGTTATGAAATTGCTGCAGTACGGTCGCTTCATTATAAAGCGGCACAATGACAGATAAATGCGGGGTTGTTGCGCGTACCATGGAATCTGTTCCAAGTATAGCAAATTACGATCGCCCCTGTTGAAAACGGCAGATACTGTTACTTAGTTACGGTGAAATAGCCTTGAACTTCATCGTGTAAATGATCGTGCCAATGGTACCTGCCGGCAGTGTTCAAAGTTATGGTAAAAGACTGATACTGGTTTAGGAATTTTTCAGCAACACCATCGTAGGGCACATGATCTTCATGCGGGCCAAAGGCAATTTCACGGGTTAGATTATCCTCGTTCATAAACATAATTTTGTCACACAGCTTACCGTGAATATCAGGCGCTGAAACGTGACCTTCCGTGATGGTAACCATACGGGTGATGGCAGCCGGATTATTACAGCTATCGCCGCTGGCTTTATGGGCGGTAAGGGCAAACGCAAAACCAGCACCAAGCGCGAATACCAATACGACAGCGGCAATTATACTAATTTGTTTACGCATATGTAACAGCTCCTCTCGTTAGTTAGTCACCACGACTGAGCCATGCATGTAGGGGTGCGGGAAGCAATGGTAAGTGTACGTACCCACCTTTTTAAAAGTATAGCTGTAGCTTTTACCTTGAGCAATATCCATGCTAGTCGGGGCATCGGCTGAGGGAGTATCAGCACTCACTGTGTGATTCACACTGTCCATGTTAGTCCAGGTTACTGTCGTGCCGATCTTAATTTTGATTGTCATTGGGCCAAACATATAGTTTTTGATGGCAACAGTATTGGTGGCGACTGCGCTAGATGAACTGGCCGAGTTGTTCTTGGTACTGGTATTACTGCTTGATTTGCCCGAGTTAGCAAAGATCACAACAGCAGCTACGACTAGCACCAGACCTGCCGCTACACCTATGATTTGATTCTTCTTCATGCTATCTCCTCCTTAAGTTTTACATAAGGCGGGTGCTTCCACCAATCGGACACCCGCCTTGAAATACGTACCTAGATATACCTCTAGGTTAGTTACTAGAACTTGCTTGGGTACTGCTTGACAATACCACCTGCCAGAGTGCTGAACAGTCCGTTTAAGTGCTGAGCACCTTGGTCGCGCATGGCAGCCTCATCAGCATATTTACCAGCGACATGGTCATCAATCATGGTGGCTGTCATCTTAACGTGATCGCTTAGCGCCCCGTATAAAGTGCTCTCTGGAAGGTTTGGGTTGGCCTTGGCAAGGTAAGCGGCCAGCGGGTGTGTGTAGTTGGTGTCAATGTCTTTTAGGGCGTCAGCTTGACCAGCAGTGTCACCCTTGCTGGAAGCAACCGCGTACTTAACAAAGTCATTCAGGTGAAGTTTCCATACGGTGTTGAAAGTGTTCTGAGCATCTTTACCGTAAATACTGCCCACAGCGGCACCGATTTGATCGCCATTCGCAAAGAGATCGGTGGCAACAGCCGTGGCATTTGGCGAGCCATCAAGCGCGGCGTCAATTGCTGCGTCAGTCAAATCCATGTGGGCTACGCCGAGCGTGACCAGGTTAGCCCGTAGGTCAGCAGCCTTGGTGGCTGAGTTCGGCATCTGGGCCATAGCAACTTGCTTTTTCAGATCGTCCTTGGAGCTATTATCCATAGCCTTGGTAATACCAAAACCGGCAACTGCGCCGATAACCAGCATGACTATACCAATCATAGCGGCTGCTCCGGTCATTTTCTTGTGTTCTTCCATATGATTTTCTCCTTTTGTTATTAGGCGTGAAAGCCGTGTAACATTACGTTAAAATGTATTATTCATTAAATTACTTAACTAAATTATTGTCAAGCGAAATTCCAGCTTAGCCCTCTAATATTGTTAATCTTTGGTCTCAGCGTTACTAATAATAATTGCAAGAATCTTTTGGAATGTAACGATTTCGGCAGAACTTAAACCACGCAGCAAGCCTGCAATGGTAGCGGCAAGCTCTTCTTCGATAGCAGCGGCTAATTTTTTACCACGAGGCGTCATAACCAGTAGCTTGGCGCGGCCATCACTGTGGTGGGGTACCCTTTTTATAAGTCCCTTCTCTGTTAAATCATTAGCCATGACGGTTATCATCGGTGCCGTCATGTCTACAATTTCCGCTACACGGGCCAAGCGAATACCTTCACTAGCTTGGGCGGTCGCCCCAAGTATTGACCAATAGGTAGGGTTGAGATCATACTTCTCTAGTACATCGTAAATACGCAGCCGTACTGCCTTGTGCGCTTTAGTAAACAAGAGTCCGCTGGTGTAGGTTGGTATTTGCATGATATAGTATACTTATTAATTAAGCTACTTAATTAAATTTAACACGATTGTGTAAACTAAGTCAAAGGATTTCGTAATGGCTTCCCGTCCCCTACTGTCACAGATTGTAACTTCATCTTCAATTATACCCTGGGCGCTTACTACTATAGTGTCCGCCTTAGCTATGTATGTGTGGGGCAGTAGCAATGCTTGGCACTTGGCTCACTTATCAATCTATCAAATTTTTCCAGTGCTGGGGCTACTGGCATTCAGCATCATGTGGTCCCATTACATGACTGGATTTTTCCGCAAAAACTTATTAAAAACAGTGAACTTAGAAAGCTACTTTCGCTACACGGGCTATGTGGTACTGCTAGCTATCTTGCTTCACCCTGGTTTGCTGATTTATCAACGATTCCGTGACGGCTTTGGGCTACCGCCGCACAGCTATGAAAGCTATGTGGCGCCGGGGATGGCCTGGATAACCTTGCTTGGTTCAGTTAGTTTGCTAACTTTCTTAGCCTTCGAGCTACACCGCTGGTTCAAAGATCGCAGCTGGTGGAAATATGTTATCTATGCTGGCGATGCCGCTATGCTTGCTATTTTTTATCATGGCTTACGACTAGGTACCCAGCTCCATGTGGCGTGGTTTAGATATGTCTGGTATTTTTATGGATCCAGTCTTATGGCCTACCTGATCTACAGCTACTACCTGCGTATTAAGACTAAAACTATCTAATGTTTGCGGCTTGTTATAATAAAATCTAAAGTAACCGGATGGAGTTTCCTGTGTCAGAAAAAATAGTGTGGTTCGTGCGTCATTATTGGCAATTCAGTGTGGCAGCCGTGGCAGCTATTGTTGCGCTGCCGCTACAGTTTATCGGACCGGCGTTGGGGGCGCATTGGTTGCTAGCTATCGTCTCATTAGCATTGACCATACCCCTGCTACTGTCCATGTGGGAAGACTTGCGAACCGGAAGATATGGTATCGACATCTTGGCGGCCACAGCGATTGTGACATCGGTGTTACTGCATCAGTACTGGGCGGCGATAGTAATAGTTATCATGTTGACTGGTGGCGAAGCATTGGAAGATTATGCCGACCATCGTGCCCACAGCGAGCTGGCTGCACTGCTGAAGCACGCTCCGTCCGCGGCCCATGTTATGCGTGGCCGCAAGCTGGTGGATATTGCCGTCCACGAGATTCAACCTGGCGATAGATTACTTATAAAAGCCGGCGAAACCGTTCCGGCTGACGGTGTTATTATAGAAGGCTCCGCTACCTTCGATGAATCGTCGCTAACCGGTGAAAGTATGCCCCAAAATAAGCATGTGAACGATCAGCTGTTGAGCGGCTCGATTAACTTGGACGGCTCGATTACCGTCCAGGCCTTGCGAAGTGCCCGCGAAAGCCAATACGAGCAAATCATTCGGCTGACCAAAAGTGCTGCCGCCCATCAGGCGCCATTTGTACGGCTGGCCGACCGTTACAGTATCCCCTTTACTGCCACTGCCTATATTATTGCTATTGCCGCCTGGGTCATCAGTGGGCATGCTATCCGCTTCTTGGAAGTTATCGTAGTAGCAACGCCGTGCCCCCTGCTCTTAGCGGCGCCGATCGCCCTGGTATCTGGCATGTCTCGAGCCAGCAGGCACGGTATTATTGTCAAAAATGGCTCGTCATTAGAAAAACTGGCCGAAGCCGAAACATTTGCTTTCGATAAGACTGGTACGCTCACCCGCGGCGAACCGACAGTGGATACTGTCACAGCCTTTAAGCCGTTTACTAAATCTGCTGTCTTAGAACTGGCAGCCGGTCTGGAGCAAGGTTCGGCCCACGTGCTAGCCCAGGCAATCGTCACAGCCGCTACCGCCAGCCAAGGCACTCTTCCTAAAGCCAAACACGTCCGTGAACTGGCTGGACATGGGCTAGAAGCTGTCGTGCGTGGCAAACAAGTGCTGGTAGGTACACTGGAACTACTCCGAAAACACACTGTCACACTACCTACTGCTTTTAAGTCTAGCAGCGTCAAACAAACTGCAACGTATGTGGCACATGACGGTCGCTTAGCAGGAATTATTACTTTTACTGACGAACTTCGCCCGGAAACTAAGCAAACACTGGCCCAACTGCAAAAATTAGGTATCCGCCATACCCTTATGTTGACTGGCGATAATCAGGGGGCAGCCGCCGCTATAGCTAAGCAGCTTGGTATTGAAGAGGTCCAGGCCAATAGTTTGCCAGCCGACAAACTTCACGCCATCGATAAAATTACTGACCGGCCAGTAGCGTTTGTTGGTGACGGTGTTAATGACGCTCCAGTACTGACGGCCGCCGATGTGGGCATCGCGTTGGGGGCTAGAGGCTCGGCAGCTGCCAGCGAGTCGGCCGATGTTATTATTTTGCATGATGATTTTAGCTACGTTGCCCAGGCCGTAGCTATCGCTCGCCGGACTTTTAGTATTGCTCGCCAAAGCATTTTAATTGGTATTGGCTTGAGCGTTGCCCTGATGGCGATATTTGCCAGCGGTCACTTCGCGCCGCTGCTGGGTTCAGCGTTACAAGAAGTGGTGGATGTGTTCGTTATTTTCAATGCCCTGCGAGCCCACTATGGGCCGAAGAAAGAAGCTTAGCTCATGAAGCTCGAGCTGGCGCACTGGCTAAGGTCAGCCTACAGCACGGTGTGAAAGCCGTGTCAGCGTACTTGCGTCAGCACAAACGCTACCAGCAGCGGCACCAGCAAATTGTCTAGGCCGGCTACTGCTACGTTTTCGAGTACAGTTGCGCTCAATGCCAGTCCGACTGCCCAGCTAATGGCCAGCCGCATGGTACCGGCGCTGTAGCCAAATAATATGGCGGCCGAGACCACCAGAAACGTCAGCGTACCGATTATAGTCTTATTATGCCCAAAGATTTTGTAACGCCCCGAGTGGCGTTTAAACCCATACTCTACGCCCACTACCGCCGCCATGCCATCGGCTACGCTCATTTGCAGCAGCGATGCCGCATAAATCGCCTTGCTATGAGTGACAAACGTTAACAGTCCGACCACGAGTGCAAAAAATACCTCGCCGTATGTCGGTCGTTGCACACTGTGAATAGCCCGAAATAAGTGGAGATATTTAGACACAATTACCACGACCAAAAATCCCAAACTGAGTAGCCGTATTTGATTCCAGGTTAAGAAAAATGGCCAGAAAGCGACAAATGATCCCACGGTGATATGCACGAATTTGCGACCAACTTCATTAGTCATGAAACCCTTGCGCCAGCCTAATTCCGATAGGCACAGCACTACAAAGACAATCAAAACCGTTACGGCAAGTGCCAGCATATCTATCTATTGTACGCCACTAGTGGGAACCTTTACGTTTATTCTGACCACTGATTTCAAGGGGCCGGAATGATTTCGATAGCCGACAGGTTCCATTTGTCAGTGGTGGGGGCAGTATCATTTATGGTAACTACTGTGCCACTGGCAGGAGTAACATTGGTTTGGCGTTGTACCCAGTAGGTGTCGCCAGTACTTGCCAGGAATTCATCTACCTTTGTCTGATTGGAACCAACCGTACGAGCAACAGCATTGGTCCAGTCATTGCCAACTGCCCAGACCCATGAGCCAGCCCGAGTAGTGGTAAGTGAGACGGTTGGAGCGCCGCTGGCACCATTGGCGGTGGCTACGGCACCATTTGTTGAGGTGCTGGCGCCGATGAAGGCTGCTACTGTCATCATACCTTGGTAGCTGCCGCCGCTCCGGGTAGCAGTGACAGTGACATTGCTAAGTACTGTCGGGGCCACGGCCTGCCAAACTTCGGCAGTACCACCCTGGGCATTAGTGCGCTGACGCAGTGTCCACAGCAAGCCGCCACCACTGACCGAACTAAAGGTTTGGCCGCTACTGCCATCCGACGTTACACAGGCTAACAGTAATTCGTTCGTTTGGACGGTACTGAAGCTAGGCGAGCTAATAGTCGTACTTGACGTACTCTGGTGTGTTGACACGGTTTTGTCTAAGCTAAGGCCGACAGTCTGTGGTGTAGTAACAGTCGCAGTATTGGAATCGGCCGAAACATTACCATTAGCGTCATAGGCACGCACCGTGTAGCTATAGCCAGTGTTGGGGCTAACGGTAGTGTCAGCATAGCTAGTGGAACTAGTAGTGCCAACTTGGGCGCCACCGCGCCATATTTGATAGCCGGCAACACTCACGTTATCGGTTGCAGCGGTCCAGGCCAGATTCACCACAGTACCAGATGGGGCAGTAGCAGTAAGGTTCGTTGGAGCGGTTGGAGCGGTAGTATCACTTAGGATAGTAGCAGTTGCTTCATTGGAAGCTGGGCCGATGTTGCCGGCAGCATCTTGAGCAGTCACCTGATAGTAATATGTACCAGCAGCTGCAGTATCGGCATACGACGTCGCTGTGGTTTGACCGATCTTGTTGGCTGCTGACGCCGTAAAGCCAGGTGTTGTAGAACGATAGACGTTGTACTGCGTTACGCCAAGATTATCAGTGCTGGCGGTCCAGCTAAGGCTGGCCGAGCCAATCGAGCCGGTAGCATTCAAGTTGCTCGGTGCCGTTGGCGGCACGCTATCTTCGTAAGGTGCAGCAAATCGGACAAACTTAGAAATAGATGGTACGCCGTTGCTGTTTACGATCGACAACATGTAGTAACCGGGAGGCGCGTAGTATCCGTCTTGGGGCATTTGGACGTTAAGGCCACCGGCTGTGACGCTAAAGTTTAGCTGCATGGCCCGAGCGTTCTCATCGAAGGCGTGGGTTACCGAGCCGGTTCGAATCAGTGAAACCCGTGTAATACTGGCCGCATCTGGTGTAGCCAGGAAAGTGTTGGCGTTATATTGTACAGTGCTGGGAGCCGAAGTGATAGTTGGCCTTGGGCCCTTAAACAGATACGGAGGCGAATAGATCTGAGCATCCTTGTGGTCGGGGACACCTGGATCACCACCGCCACCAGATACATAAACCCGTCCATCAGGAAGCAGTACCGCTACTGAATGGTACAAACGTGGTACGGTCATAGCCGCCAGTGTTTTCCATTGTCCAGTTGTCGGGTCCCAGTCCTCGGCCGGTAATACGCCATGCGAATCGGTAAAGCCGGTTTTATCGGTACCGCCGCCTGTTGCCAGAACCGTGCCGTCGGGTAAGTTAGTCAGATTTAAGAAGCTACGGGTGTACTGCATAGAGGCAGTCGGTTGCCAGATAGTGCCAGGCTGATTCATATCAAGCGTAAAGGCCGTATTGACTGAGTTACCGCTGTTACCGTCATCGGCCGCTGAACCGGCTTTAATGAATTTATTAGGTGCGTAGTTGGCAATACTGCCGCCATCTACTACTCGCGAATCGAACGTCGTCCACTGACCAGTATTAAAGTTCATAACTTCACTGGCGGTTGGGCCTTCCGAGCCGCCTAGGTGTACGATACGACCGTCAGTTAGCTGATAGATGAAGGGATAGACCGGCATACTGCGGGTAGCGTTGGGCAGGTCTTGCCAGGTGTTGGTGTTTGGACTGTACAACTCTGGAATCGTTACGATATCCCCAAGACTTTGATTATAGCCAGAGTTAACCAAAACTTTACCATCCGACAGCGTGGTACCGGTGGCATACCAGCGCTTGTAGTGCATCGAGGCTAGGTTTTGCCAGGTCTCGCTGTTTTGGTCGAAGGCAGTAATGTTATTAACACCGAGGCCGCCATTGGTGGCCGTACCACCGATAACCAGGACTTTGCCGTCAGCCAGTACCGCTTGACCGGCACAGAACAAATCAGCTAGGGCGTTAGGAATCTGCGTCGTAGTGTTGGTGTTCGGATCAAACAGATACTGCTGGCCACCCTGGGTAAAGTCACCTTGCCAGAAGATAATTTTACCGGTAGGTAGTAGTGCCGAATGGATCGCTACCGCTGGGAACGCCACTGGGGCTGCCCATTGGCCAATTTGTGATGGGTCGGTACCCCCATTATTGACCGTAACTGTTACGGTGCTGGCGGTCGTACTGTTACCGGCTGCGTCGCGGGCAACTGCTGTCAGGGTATGCGTGCCACTGGCGGCTAAGGTAGTATCCCAGCTAGTAGTGTAGGGCGCAGCCGTGTCTTCGGTCCCCAGGTTATTGCCGTCAAGCTTAAACTGTAAGCCAACTACTCCAACGTTATCACTGGCATTGGCGGTTACACTCACCGTGCCCGAAACTGTTCCGCCATCGTTAGGAGCAGTCAGCGAAACAGTTGGTGGCGTAGTGTCAGCGACCGGATCTGCAGTAGTAAAGGTGTTATCAGTCGAAACTGCCAGGTTTCCGCTACCGTCTTTTGACTTTACGCGGTAGTGATATTGGGTGCTGGCACTGAGTCCACTCAAGCTTACGCTGTGCGTAGTAACTAAGGCACCGTTCAGTGTCGTGCTGGATCCATAGGCAGTTGTCGTACCATATTCCACTTGTGAATCAGACGTTTCGTCGGTACTCCAGCTAATGGTTGCACCAGTCTGGGTCAATGAACCAGCCGTGACGCCGCTTATAACGGGCGGCGTTGTATCAGCTGCCGGGGTTGTCACTACCGCGGCTGTTGAATCGGCCGAGACGTTGCCAGCCGCATCAAAAGCCCGAACTGTATAGCTATAGGTGGTGTTACTAGTGGCATTCAGGTCACTAAAGGAGGTTGCAGCGACCGTGCCGATTTGGCTTCCGCCGCGCCATACCTGATAACCGGCCACACCGACGTTGTCGGTGCTAGCAGTCCAGCTCAGGTTTACTTGCGTTGGTGAGGGGGCCGAGGCCACAACGTTCGTTGGTACGCTTGGCGCAACTGTATCAGTGACTGCCGGTAAGATTTCCATAGCCGCCATATTCCAGCGGTCGGCCGTTGGAGCAGTGTCATTCGACACCACCAATGTACCGCTACTAGGAGTGACCGCGGTTTGTCGTTGTACCCAGTAAGTATCACCGGTAGTAGCTAAGTTTTCATCAACCTTGATCTGATTGGTACCGACCGTCCGAGCAATCGCGTCGGTCCAGTCCTCGCCAACCGACCACACCCACGAACCAGGACGAGTCGTAGTCAGGGCCACTGATGGCGCACCACTAGTTGCGTTAGCCGTCGCTACCGCACCCATGGCAGTTAGATCAGCGCCAGTAAAGGTCGTTACTACCAGCGAACTGGTAGCACTTTTACTCAGAGTCGCCTTGACGCTAGCGGCAGTCAAAATGCTTGGCGCCTTAGCCTGCCAGATTTCAGCCGTACCATACTGGGTATTGGCACGCTGTCGCAGCTGCCACGTTAGTGAGCCGCCAGTTACAGCGGTCACACTCTGGCCAGCAGCTATCGTTGGGCCGTCGGCTGATACAAAAGCCACTACCAGTTCATTTGCCTGGGTTGTGGTAAACGTGGGGGAGGTTACACTGGTTGCCGACGCTTGATGTTTCACCACCTGCTGATCCACAGCTAGTCCACCGGCTGCCTGAGCGCCTGATAAGACCTGGAAACCAGTCGCTACTATCAATACGAAGCCCGTAACAAGCAATCTAGCCCGTCGCGTCGGTGCGGTAAACCATTCCATATAACTCCCCTAGCTTTTAAAGTACCTTAACAATGTCACAAATTGCGCTATAAGTAAATATACTTTTTAGCCGGCAGCTTAATGTGTTGCGAACTATCCGACGTTCAACTATACACTTGGGTGAGGAATATCACTCGTAACTAAAGAATTGTACTTTACGCCAAAACAATACGGCAAAACAGAAGTAATCTAGGCATGGCCACGGGCCGAACCATAGCACGGACGCGGTCCGGACTCCGGCCAAACGTAAGCCACAAAGTGCTTGCCTTTACTGCTCAAACGAATCCAGGCACCCTGCTGCAGGTCACGACTAACTTTTATGAGTCCCTTGTTGCGCAGCGCTTGGATAATATGCGTCAATCGTCCCCTATCCAGACTCAGTGACTCCGCCAGTTCACTAAAATCATTCTCGCCATCTTCATCTATTTGCTGCAGTACCAAGGCATAATCTTCCGGTAATTCTAAACTACGCATCTATATCTCCTTTCTATGTTAGCTTCGCTCTTGGCAAAGTGATTTCATAGTAAGGCGCCGCTCTTGGAAATAGCTTAGAGTAATTGAGTAAAGCAGTCGGGTGAGCTGTTAAATCTTTGGTTTCGTATTTAATTTAACAAGGTGCTGATTATTGGCGAACGGGTGAATAATACTGGCAAACAACGTCCAGCTGGCGTACCACACTATTTCAGTCAGCGGCACATTACCCACTATTTTTATACCCCACCACTTACCGGCCAGCAGCCAGTATTTTGACCAAAAATCAGGGGCAATCCAGTCAAATAATACCACGTAGATCAGCGTCGTTATCACTACCATCAGCACCATAGTACAGATGGCCAGACGCCATAAATCACGCCGCCACACAAGAAGTATGGTCACTAGTGTCAACGAAACTAGGTAGCTCATGACTATTGAATTAATGCCCAAAATCAGATTACCGGCTAGTCCGGTGACCGCTCCAAAGCCAAAAATCTTAGCATACAATTTTGCCTTTTGGGTAGTCCTGGCCGCACTAAAACCAGAGCGACTTACAAACGGATATATAACGATTGCCAGCGCAGTTATGGTATAGCCAAATATGAAATCCTCGGGTGATATTCGGCCTACTCCTACCGTAGTTATGGGTCGCCAGTAATCTCGAAAAAATAAAACTTCAGTAAATACCGCTGTCAGGCCACCCACAATTCCCAATTTAAAACTAGCATGGAACAAATCCTGGCGAAACCATATAATCGGCAGGTAAATAGCCAATAAGGATAAACCGAGTAATAAATAGGCGTATTTTTCCATGGAAGTTTACAATCCCTATAAATTTATATTTGTCTCATATGCCAGCAAAACGTAGGCGTCATCAAAGCTTTACAAGAAGTTATCGGGCCGAGTTGCCAAAAATACTACACTACCAACACGATGACACACGGCCGCAATTTCATCGTCGCTTACAGGCTCTGGCCCGGTGCCCGCTTCAACAATTGTTGGCGGTACCCCACCAATCATAACCCAGCCCGCGGTGCTATTAGCAAAACTGGCATCAATTAAATCCCTTGCTAAGCCGAGCGCGTAGCGCGATGCAGCAAGCTTATGGTCTGCTCTCATTGTCGCAAACCTTGCAGGATCTATACAAAATACATTCAGCTCCGCTCCGGAGAATCCTAGGTCTATATCCTCGACAGCAGCTCTTAGCTCTGCAACATCTAATCTGGGCACCAGTTACTCCTTTTCTTACATTGGTCGGGGTGAGAGGACTTGAACCTCCGACCTCGGCGTCCCGAACGCCGCGCGCTACCAACTGCGCTACACCCCGAAGGTAATGAGACAAACCTACGGTTTTTCTCCTCGCGCCAGGCATCGGAATAAATCCGCTGCTTGGGCTGCTCTTTTCCCTTAGGCTGCAGCTATTCTAGCAGTTTTCACCCCTTACATGAAGATTGAGCCTGTGTAGGAACCATAGCTCTATGCATCTATTAGTAACTTACTCAAATGTAAAATTATGGACGAGGTTGGCGAAGTGTCACCAACTTGACTAGTCCCCAGGCAATTAAGGCGTATACGGCCATAGCAACCAAGGTAAAGCTCTCGAATCTAGAAATTCCGTAGCGTAAATCATAACCAAATAAGCCGAAGAATGGTGCTACAAATGGGTGGCTGGTCGAATATATAAAGTTCGCAAAGCTATTGTTTGGGTTAGCGCCCAAAAGCGCAAAGACGAACCTGAATGCTAAAAGTATCAATAATACACCCGCTATATACCAGATAACGCGGCTCACTACGTTAGTTCCTGATTCCATAGTAGTCGTACGGGTTTCGACAGATTGCTGACGATCTGCTACCGGTGCCGCTGCAGGAGCAGGTGCTGCTGGCACAGTATTTTCAGTTCTAGTTACTCGTTCAATTTGTTCGGCCATAGTCTAATGTCTCCGTCTAAGTTTGTAAGGTAGTCACCGGTTTATACGTCCCCACGCGCACCACGTCCGCGTATAAAGTGTAGTATAAGCACTATTAACCCAATGACCAACAAAATGTGGATCAAACCGCCACCAATATGGATAGCAAAACCAAGCAGCCACAGCACCAAGATAATAAGTCCGATTGTTAAAAGCATCTGTTAAGCCCTCCTTTAATTGTTACTGTCATCTAGAGTACGCCTCGCTTCGCTTAAGCACTGTAAAAAGTTTTACAGCTCCTGAGACTGTAGATATTTAACTTCTTGGCTCTATAAGACTCGACTGAGAGTTTTTTAACTACTCGGAACAAGAACCAGGAAGTCATGTTGTTCAATACTAAAAGAACCCCTATCGGGGTTCTTTTGAAATGAATTCAATTGTGGTCGGGGATAAAGGACTCGAACCTTCGACCTCGCGGTCCCAAACCGCGCGCGCTAGCCAACTGCGCCAATCCCCGAAAAAAGAGTAATGAGACAAACCTGCGGTTTTTCTCATCGTGCCGGGTCGCGGAATAAATCCGCCGACTCGGACTGCTCTTTTCCCTTCGGCTACGTACCGTAGCTTATTAACTGGGAATAACTTGAATACTATAGCAAATAACAGATGTAAATTCTACTAGTATCTTTGGATTCTGCAGATGTTTTATGATATAATAACCATATGAAGTATGCGTCGATCTTCGCCACCATCCTATTCATCTGGATCGCCGTCATCATTATGGCGCTCACGACTACTGACGCCAAGCAAATCTACGGTCTATATCTGGCCTGCATTGTTAGTACGTTGGCTCTGTTTCTAATTGGTTTTGCCAGGAAGTAGTTCAAGCGTCATGGCCCATAAAGCGACCAACTTAAGAGCGCTGAAGCGGCAGCGTACCGTACGGCTGGCAAAGCTGCTGAGTCGAGCCTTTTTCTTGCGTCAACGTGGCCAAAAGGCAGCCATGTACAACCTTATTTGCGACGAAATGGTCAGCCTGGGTGGGGTCTACGTCAAGTTCCTGCAAGGTGTGCTGCTGAATGGCAAGGTTATGAAACAATGGACCAACCCAAATCGTCTGAAGATTTTCGAAAACCTTGATACCGAACCGCTCGATGTTATCAAAATCCTACAAACAGAACTGCCGCCCGCGCAGCTGTCCGAGATTGTTTCGGTCCAGGCCACACCATTTGCCGCTGGTAGCTTCGGGCAGGTTTATCTGGCGCAACACCGTAACGGCAGAAATATAATCATAAAAGTCCTGCGACCACAGGTGCGTGAGTTACTCCGGCATGACCTCCGTTTGCTGGGCGTTTTCACGCGGCGGTTTACAGCCGGGGAATATAAGAATCTCAACCTCAAACTCGACCAAGCCATTAAAGAATTCCGTGATGTGACCTTACGTGAAACCGATTATATTGCCGAAGCCGCCTTTGCCCGCGAACTGTTTGAAGCTTACAAGGACCACCCGTATATGGTCATCCCCGAGACCTACATGGAGTTGTGCACGCCACATTTAATCGTTCAGGATTATCTTGGCGGTATTTCGGCGGTCGACGTTCTGAAGCAACGCGAGCACGGTGTCGATCCGGTCACATATATCGCCGAGCAACTTGGTTCCGATTTAGACACGCAACTGATAACGCTCGGTATCGAAACCTTACGTGGCGCCTTTAACCTGCCGCGGATTCAGGGCGATCCTCATCCCGGTAACATCCGCTTTTTGCCCGACAATAAAATCGGTATGATTGATTTTGGCATCGCCGCCGAAAGCCCCACCAACAAAGCAGCGTTTTTCGGCATTATCGACCAGTGGGGACGATTGTACAAAGAAAAAAGTGATATCAGCAGTCTGTTTGAACAGTTCATGCGCTTTTTTGTAAATGATCTGTACAAGGCTTTGCGCAAAATTAGCAGCTACCAACAAAGCCGCACGCCAGCAGTCGGCCACGACAGCCCAGCCAAAGAACCATTCAACTTGCCAAAAGAGTTAGGACAGATGGTACAGGAAATTCTCCATTCAGCGCTTGGCACCACAGACCTACAAACCACCCTGGAAGATGGCCGTATGATTCACGTTTTCAATAAGTTAGTTAATGACGGCAACCGCTTTGGGCTGGTGGTTCGGTTGGAGTCATCAGAGATGCTGCGGGCTACCCAAACGTACATGACCATGATTGAAGCCTTGGGGCGACGGCGAATCGTTATACCACAAGTGTTCACGCAGGCAGCGCGTATTATTGAAGCCGAACACCCAGACATTCGTACCCAGTCCGAGGAATCAATTAGTATCACTCAGGCCCTGGAAACTATTAACAGCTGGCTAGAACGAGTTGCTATGCGCGACCCGGCACTGTTTGAAAAATTGATTCGTCGTATTAAACTAAACAATATCAGTAAGCCGCCGGCGGCTTTGAAGAAGAAAGAGGCGGAACCCAGCAATGCTTAAAGAATTCTTACTATTTATAAAATATCCCTATACTGCTGGCGTTATCGCTACCATTTGGCTGGGGACAGCTATTCTGATGGCTATCAACCGTGACTTGCCGGCCATCCGCATGGTCATTGTCAACATGTTCGTGAGCGTCATATTGGCCTTCATCGGCTTTGGCGGTAAATCAGAAGGCTAGAAAATCTGGCGAATGGACTGGCAAGCTGTGGCCAGCCCGGTCGTTATGTCAACCGTAATCAACACAGCATTGAATTGACGGCGTCCAGACCGCTCCAAAATGTTTTTGGTCCGAATACCGTCCCGCCAACGTGGAATAACCGAATCAAAACTTACGCCCAAGCTAGAGTCTAACGAACCACACATGCCCACGTCAGTCTGGTGGGCCGTGCCTTTTGGCAATAGTTGCGCATCGGCGGTCGGTACATGCCAGTGGTCGCCGATTACCGCTGTGACACGACCATCCAGGTAGTGACCAATTACAACCTTCTCGCTACTAAAATCACCATGGAAATTCACTACCGCTGCGATCCGTTCGTGTGGATCCTGCTGGGCCAAAATAGCATCGATTGTTTTGAGGGGGTTATCGACTTCTTTTTTGGCGTCCCGACCCACAATACTCCCCAATAAACTGACCATCAAAATCTTGCCTTCCGGTGTAGTGATATATTTGTAGCCGGGGCCGGGGCAGTCAGGCATATTGGCCGGACCGGTAACCGGCACGCTTGGATCTTGGAGTAATGACAGTGTCTCATCATGGGCGATTGTATGATTACCGCCGCTAAAACCATCGACCCCAGCCGCTTTGAGCCGTTCATAATCTTTGCGGCTCAGGCCCTTGCCATCCGTGACATTTTCAGCCTGAGCAATAACCACCCCGACGTCTTCGGCCTGACGAAGTTCTGGCAGCAATTTTTCAACTACTTGCACGCCAATTTCGCCCATCACATCGCCAATATAAAGAATATTCATACTATCTAACTCCAGCTTCTAGGCACCCACGGGGCAATAGCACAGTCTGAAGCTGGAACTTCATGTGCTAATTCAAAATGGCTTAGTACATCAACGAACTCCTGGGCGCTATCCGCATCAAAGGCAGGCCTCTGAAGCCAGTTGCGCTTAACATACAGCCCTGGGGCACTTATAAGGTCTTGCGCCTCATCTATATAAGGAACCACTCCTTTGCCACCATCCGCTAAAGCCGACCCTTGTTTTAGAATGAGATCATAATCTTTAATCCCTTTATTATTCACCCTGAACCAATCTCTCACAACACTAAACTCACCACTGTAGCAAGCAAACCGACGTATATGGGGCACTCCCCTGACAGCCTCTCTCTCAATGTTGACCGCAAAAGCAACCTTTTTTCCTGCAGAACGGCGATTGGGAGGGCAGCAGTTTGTTAGTAATCGATAACTAGTGCCGTCGGCGTATGCCCTGAAGAACCGTGGGCTGGTCAGGAGACCTAAACGCTCTGCTGCCCCAGCAAGTTGCTCGGCTGTACCGATCTGATGAGAATCTCCAGGTGACGATGCCGTACTTCCGGTAGTCCAACCTTCTGGTGGCTGATTACGTTCTAAATCGCCCATAGTGCAATGATTACTTGGCGAATTCGATAGCGCGAGTTTCGCGAATAACATTGATCTTGATGGTACCAGGGTATTGCATGCTCGATTCAATCTTGTTGGCAATGTCGCGGGCCAATTTTATGGCGCTCAGATCATCAATAGACTGAGGTTTTACGAACACGCGTACTTCACGACCGGCACTAATGGCGTAGGATTTTTCGATGCCAGGGAAGCTGTTGGCGACGTTTTCCAGGTCTTTCATGCGCTCTACGAAGTTTTCGGCCGAGATATTGCGGGCACCAGGGCGTGAGGCGCTGATGGCGTCGCAAACGCGAACTATGAGTGCTTCGACACTGGTAGCTTCGACATCGTCGTGATGCTGTTCGGCGGCCAAGGCAACTTCTTCGGGTGCGCCGTATTTGCGCAGCATTTCGCCAGAAATATGGTGATGCTTACCTTCCATTTTGTGGGTCAAAGCCTTACCAAGATCGTGAACCAGGGCAGCATATTTGGCGGTTTTAACATTGGCTCCCAGCTCTTCAGCCATCATGCCAGCTAGGTGAGCCATTTCGGTACTGTGTTTTAGGACATTTTGGCCATAACTGGTGCGAAAACGAAGCTCACCCAACAGATGCAGTACTTCTTTCGGTATGCCAATAACGCCAACTTCGCGGGCAGCATCTTCACCGGCTCGCACGACGTCTTTTTCGACCTGTTTTTGAGCTTTCTCAACAACTTCTTCGATGCGTCCCGGGTGCACGCGGCCGTCTTTTAGGAGTAATTCCAATGCAATCCTGGCAACTTCGCGGCGAACGGGGTCAAAACTGCTCAGTACGATGTAGCCGGGGGTATCATCAACCATAATGTCAACACCGGTAGCACGCTGCAATGCCTGAATATTTCGGCCTTCTTTGCCAATAATGCGACCCTTCATTTCTTCGTCTTCCAGCTTAACACTGCTGACAGTCCGCTCGGCAGTAACTTCGCTGGCCATCCGCTCCATAGCAGTGGTAATAATGAGGGCGGCTTGCTCTTCGGCATCTTCGCGAGCTTCATTCTGCAATTTGGAGACTAAACCGGTCAGATCGTTTTTGATGTCGCGCTCGGTCATTTGCATCAGCTTGTCAGCGGCATCAGCCTTGCTAAGCTTGGCAACTTTCTCGAGCTTTTCCTGCTGTTTGGTGCGAATATCGCGAATCTCGTTCTTCAGCGCCTCGACTTCATCCTCGCCTTTTCGTAAACCTTCGTTACGCTTATCGAGTTCATCAAGTTTCTTATCAAGGCTGGTTTCCCGTTGGACTAAGCGGTTTTCTAAGTCCTTAATTTCGCGACGACGGGTTTGTTCTTCGCGTTTGCCTTCGTCTATAAGCTTGTTGGCCTCTTCACGGCCTTCACTGATAATTTTATCGGCTTCTTTTTTAGCTTTTGCTAATTCTTTGGTGGCCTGGCTTTGCGCTGAACCAACGCGCTTTTTGGTTACGACCGTGTTGGCACCAAAGCCAACAGCAAGCCCTACTATAGCGAGCAATGCTTCTAACATAGTCTTCCTTTCTCATCTGCAGACATTGACCTTAAGTCAAACAATCGCTATCACTTCACTAGCTTGCACCAAAAGTCGTCTGAATATCGAATTAAATTTTAGGTGTGATCAAAACGGATTTATCGTCTCTCTAAGGCGTAATTCCTGAGCCTAAATATACGCTTATCAGGCTACTCTGGTCAACTTTCAACCGCATAAACAACAATTCGCTTGTTGAATTCGTTGCTGCCAGGTATAACATCACCACTACAAGAGATCAGGTTCAGGCCAGGTTTGGCAGTATCCTGTGAAACCAGCAGCGAGGACATATCAACGCTGTTGACATCGTCAATTTCGGTCTTTACAACCTTGTAGACAAAAACTTTGCCGTCGCCACGAGTTATCGAAATGGGATCTCCAGTTACTAGTTTATTGAGCCCGTAGAATACGCCCTGGGTAGTCCAGCTCGATATATGGCCATCAACCACCATGGCACCTGGTTGACCGGGCTGAGCCGAGGCATTGTACCAGCCAGCATCGTAGACATTATTGGGTGATTGCAATTGATTTTTACTGTTTACGCTCATTGATTTAATACGCGCATGAACCGCTAATTTGGCAATGTCGATATAACGCGGTAAATTCGGTGCCACTGCGTAGCCAGAAATATCGCTAGCCGACGGCTTTGTGGTGGACGGAGCAGTCGTTTTATCGGGGCTACCGCTATCACTTTGCCGGCTGATTTGCTTAACCTGGGCCGCTACTTGCCGATTAGTCCGCAACCCATTAATGCTCACCGCAATGCCAACAATAAAAAGTAGTCCCGCCATGGCATACAGTACTGTCGTCTGACGCTTATGTGGCTGCTTCGGCTGTACCGTGACTACACCAGCCGGCGCTTTCACAGCTTGACGCCACAAGACAGCCGATTTTTGAGGATGATGATGTTTAACGGTTTGTACCAGTGTTCTCTTTGGGTTTGGAGTAGCCAACTTAATAGTAGTTTGCGATCTGGCAGCTATGGCTGAACGAGCATACACCTTGACCGGATTAAGCTTTGGACCAGCAACTGCTCGACTGGGCGTAAGCTTTATATCCTGAATAACCGAAGCAGGGCGTGGCGTTGGGCGGCGCACATAACCAGGGCTGCGACCTTGTTGTCGCAGCCTGCCACTAAATGCCGGATTGTTGAGACTGACACGTGCCCGGTCCACGATATCCCCTTTGGTTTAGTCGTTTTAGTTTTTGGTTTTACTTGCGGCGGCGAGTAGTTGATGCCTTAGCACGAACTGGTGTCAGCCGGCTGCGGCGAGCCATGATCAGGATACCGCCAGCGACCAAGACTGTTAGGCCCAGCGTAGCGCCTGGGTGAGCGGCTACCATACCGAAGCCGGTGTCAGGGGTCGTAGGAGTGTTTTGTGCCGTTAAGACAACGTCATTGCCATCGCCACCCTTGTAAGTGATAGCAAACACTGCTGTACCAACTTTGAAGGTAGCTCCTTCTGGCAGATTAGCAAACGTACCTTTGACATCTGTTTTACTGAGATTATTGATGATCATAAACTGATCACCCTTGTTAATCTTATAGCCGTCATACAGGGAAACCGTCAATGTCGGACTACCGTTGGTATCGCCAAGTGTTACATCAGGGTTGGTGTTATCGGTGTCAGTAGCTGCGCCTACAACCAACTGGTCAAAATCACCATCGTTTTTATCTTTCAACTCAGCCTGGTAAATTGCACCATTAGCCAGAGACAAAACAGTCTTCACTGTTAGCTTACCGGGACTGTGGCCAGGCGCAACCACGCCTCCTTTGCTAACTTGAAGGCTATTCACAGTACCGGTCCCCTTAAGAATACCCTCATTTGCAACATAGGCGTCACCATAGGTACCGTCTACGATGGCAATGTTATTAGAATCTACACCGATAATTGTATTTGGCTGACTATCACTATAAGTGGTAGTGGTTGTAGCACTTGTTTGCGTACCATTAGGCGTACTGCTTTGGTTGTCAGATGAATTAATTGTTATTTTGCCACTGTTACCTGGCTCTTCCGTTAATGTATAGCTGCCGTGTAATGAGCCCGAAACTGTTAGCTCACCACGACCAGAAGCAGATGAATTTGAGGTTAATGTGATCGGGCCTGTCCAGTTTGCGCTAGCTTGGCTAGTAAAGGAAGTATCACTTGCACCACCGCCACCTGCGCCGCCACAGTCTGGATATAGGCTAATGGCTCCAAAATATGTGGTCGTACTACCGGATGTGTACGATGGACCTCGGCCACCCATCGTTAGTGGGTTGGAAATACTTGCGCCATTAAACGCGCAAAGATCGATAATACCACCGTCAGGTACTACTACACTTGCTGAGCCCAATGATTTTGGACCTTCGACAGTAACTGATGATGTTCCATTTTCTGTCAACGTACCTGATGTCCAAGCAGAATTATCTCCCTGAAAATCAATCCCTGAGTTGGTGCCAGCGAGTGTTATGTTACCAGTTCCGCTAACTGCACCGGTGCTTAGGAACCCGTTCACCGTCAGAGTATGGCCACCTAGATGAAGCGTCTGAGTTGTACTTGAATCAAAAAAGTCAACGGAGTAGGTGCCATCAGTAAGGGTCGTATCACCCCCTAGAGTAATATCGGCCAGAATAGTAGCGCTGGTCGAGCCCGTATTGCTAATAGCACTGCCAACCGTTAACCCGTTGCCGCTAATAGTGTAGGTGTAGTAGCCACTGTTCGCACCCTGGAAAGTAATAGTGCCTACAGACAGGTTGGTAATGTCATTATTGAGCGTTTTATTTGCAGTCAGGCCAGTAGCATCAAATACCAGATTATCCCCAGTCTGGGGTACCGTACTGTTACAACCGCTCCAGTTGCCTGCGGTGTTGAAGTTAAGGTTAGTAGCCCCAGTCCAAGTACAGTTATGTGCCGTTGCGCCGACAGCCGGGGCAAAACCCATTCCTAATAATGACGATATAGTTAATAATGCGGCAGAAAAGATCGCACTAAGTCTCTTTGTTTTCATCTTTTTCCTTTTAGATTGCCTTTAAATTGTTTTGATTTTAGATTTCTCTAGTTATAAATATAAGCATTTTGTGAATGCTGTCAACACTAATTTACAACGACTGGTTTACTTTTTCTGCACACCGATGTTTGGTAGAGCCCCGTACTCCGGCAGGGCTACCGTGTCGGTTTCGCCAGCCAACAGCCTATTTATACCTACCTCTAACCATTGTGGGTTCTCTTGGGCTATGATTGACGCCCCGAGGCTATACGCCAAAGCGTTTGCCACCGTTATGCCTATGCGCAGTCCCGTAAAACTGCCCGGCCCTTTAAACACAACAATACCGGCTATATCATGCAAATCTTTTTGCTGGCTTTTTACTAATTCGGCAATCTTGCTATGAAGAGTCTCGGCCAGCTGGCGGTGGGCAAGCCAAGTCTCGTATTTTAATTGAGCGGCGTTATCATATAAGCCAATTTCCGCTTCAGGTTTGTCAGTTCGAATAGTAATAATTAGCATGTTAAGTTTCCCGCACGTTAGAGGGAACTAGATAGGACAAATCCTCTGGATACATAAAAACAAATTCTCTTGTGGTATCACCCAGAGTTTTTATGCGCACAGTCAGCCGATTGACAGGTAACACACCTTCAACGATATCCGCCCATTCTACTATTACCACCCCTGATGGATCCCCGGCAACTTCTGCCAGTTCATTGGCAACAATTCCAGCATCCTGTAAGCGGTAAAAGTCAAAATGATACAAAGTTTTACTGCCAGCTTTGTACTCACGTGAGAGCGTGAAACTTGGGCTAGCCACCTTATCAGTGCTACCCATAGCCTTAGCAATACTGCGGGCTAAGGTTGTTTTGCCGCCACCAACGTCGCTGATTAGTTCAATAACCTCACCGCCCCGTAACTGCGAACCGAGTGCGGCTCCGATTTTTTCGGTGTTTTCTAAACTCGTAGAAACGGTTTGCCAGGTCAAGTCGGTACTCATATACACCATATGCTACCGCGAGTGCGGCAACTACCGCAAGCGTCCAGAGATGGATTGGCGTAACATTGGCCACTTGGCTGGCAGCCGAGCCGCCGGCAGAGGACGAGTTACTACCATTAGTACCACCTTTTGTTGAACCACTAGCTGTAGATTTTGACTTACTAGTACTGCTTTTGCTCGACGATTTTTTAGCCGTTGTGGCCACTTGTTTTATGACATTGGCAGCGTTGGGCGTACTGTCTGACGTCCAATACCAGTTACCCTTGGCAAATGCCCAGGCGACACCATCTTTAGCTGTCCCATAAGCGTCAGATTTACTAATAGCCGTACCGAGTGGATCCAGCAACGCCGCTTGACCACTAGTATTACTGAGACTCAGGCCGGTATCAGCCGAATAGAAAGCAGTAAAACTTTTTGATGCCAGCGTGGTACCAGCAGGAAAGGTATAAGAATGTTTGGAGGTGAGGCCAGTCTGAAGAACAAATCCGCTAAGGTCAAAGGCGCTGCCATTGGGGTTATACAGTTCAATAAATTCATCGGTATCATCATTATCGGTGCCGGTTGGGTTGGCCAGTAATTCGTTAACCTGGGGTGCACTAAGACCGATGTCACTAGGTGGTAAACTGGCAACCGCATCGCCACCATCATCCGCTGCCGCCACACTAACAATGGTAGTCGGTGGCACTGTAGTGGTTGGTACCAGTCCACTACTGGGCACGAGTTGCTTAACACCCGCCGTCACGACATTTAGTTGGCAGGCAATCGTTGTATCCAGGTCGGCCAACTGCCAGCCATAATTCGTTCCATTTTGGAATCGATAATATATCGCTTGTGGATCTTTGGTACTAGTGGGAACATTCGGGATAATTCCGTTAGCACCGGAACTCCAGGATACGACATCGCCACTTTTCTGCTGCACGGCACCACTGGTGTCTTGCCCCAACTGAACTAGTTCCAGGAAGCCACCGCCGTCAGTCAGGCTAACGCTGAGTTTGCCCGCCACCTGTGCACCACAAGTGTTTCGGGGGCTGGTACTCAACAGCAGGCTCTGGCCGGCATCAAGCGCCACCGTTGGTAACTGCTGCTGCGAGCTGCTAACTCCCGTCGCTAGGGGACTAACATTATTAAAATCGTACAGCCAATAGCTACTGAGATCCGAAATTGTACTAGTGGTGTTGTTCTGAATGACTAAAAATTCATCGCCGGTAATTTTAATTTGCGTAATAGCTAAACCGGACGGGGCTGATTGGGCAGGCGCAGCAGCCGTAGATTGGGCGGTGGCACTAGTTTCTAACGGTGCTACAAGCAAAATGATTACTAGGCTCAGCCACTGCGCACCCCGTCTGTATATTTTTGCGATATTCCTCATGTCGGCAGATTTTAAGCGGACCCAAAATAGGTTGCAAGCAGTAGCATTTTAATCTGTTAAAATCTATCATTAACTTTTAATATTTACTGTGCTGACACTGCAAATTTAAGCGCGCAGCCGTCCGCTATATACGACAGCGCGGTTTTGAATTTTCCGCGTTATACTAGATATATGCTACAACTCAGCGCTGCTATTTTGAATCGACCCGTCATGAGCTTGCGTACCGGTACACAAGTAGCCACTGCTACCAAGCCGATCATTAACCCAAACAATCTAAAGATAGAAGGTTTCTACTGTATTGATCGCTTCAATAATAGTCAGCTAATCCTGTTGCAACAGGATATTCGTGACATCATCCCGCAAGGTTTCGTCATAAATGATCACGAAGTACTGAGCGAACCAGAGGAGCTAATACGCATACAGGACCTACTGGATTTAAATTTTGAATTACTGGGCAAGCAGGTAGAAACCGTGAGCAAAGACAAGGTAGGCAAAGTCGGCGACTACGCCGTAGAAGTCACTAGTATGTCGATTCAGAAGATTTATGCCACCCAGTCCATCCTTAAAAGTTTCACCGGTGGATCGCTGAGCATCGATCGCAGTCAGGTAAATGAAATCACCAATAAGCGTGTCATTATAAATGACCTAGCCCAAACTGCTCCAGCCTCAGCGGCCGCCACTGCTTAATCTTTGCTCTGCAAGGCCTGTTTAATATCGTCATAGCCGAAGCCTTGGCGCGCAAGGAACTGCATAAGTTTAGTGTCGTCCTGGTATTTTGTCTGGCGGCGTTTACGCTCTATCAGGGTCTTGAGGGTATCTTTTTCATCTGTTTCGTCCTCGCCTAATGCCTGCTGAGCAATGTCGTCCGGCACACGTTTAACACGAAGTTCCTGAACGAGGCGGCGGTGGGAGACTGGCTTTAGCAGGCGACGATTGGCAATCCAGCTGCGCGCAAATTCCAGATCATTCAGCAGATTGATATTACTTAACTTGCTAACTATTTGCTGAGAGAGCAGGGGATCGGCTTTTTTACGCTGCAGATAGCTTTCCATTTCCCAGGTACTGCGCGGCCGCATAACGGCGTAGCGCAAAGCCTGGTTATAAACTTTGTCGTCCAGTGATAATTTCTTGTAATCTGTTACCTGGGCCGCCGTTAACTCCTGTCCGCTGGCGATTTTACTCTCCAGTAGCGCCGCCTCGCTCAGGGAAAATGAGTACTTCCCTTCTATAAAAATTGAATATCTCCCCTGCTGCTTAACTTGCTGTTTGATGGCCGTAATTTTCATGCCGCTATCAGGTAGTGTATTTCTGCTAATAGACTCTCAAAATAAACACTAGCATGGGGGACTAGTTGCTGCCCTCGTCTCATGGCTGTAAGCTGCTCTAAGCTAATCCATTTTAATGAACTAACTTCATCATCTTCGCCGTGCAGAATGATATCCCGCTGGGTAATATATAGATAGACCCACTGAAGTTCATTCTCGATAATGCCAGGTGCAGCCTTCAGGCGGGCATGATGGACAAATAGAAGCTGAAGCTCAGCAGCGCTAATCGCCAGACCTAATTCTTCTTGAGTTTCACGAATAGCTGCTTGAATAGGTGATTCGCCGAAGTTAATATGTCCAGCCGCAGAGATGTCATATAAATTTGGCCATGTCACTTTATTAGGTGCTCGTCGCTGTAATAATACCTCTGTCTTAGAGTCGGTTGTTCGTACAATCCATACATGAGACGCTCCGTGCAAGGTTCCACGGTTAGCAGAAGCCTTCTGTAGAGGTAAATCTATAATCGGCTCACCGTAATCTGTGTAGGCTTGCCATACTTCATCGGTATCATTCATCAACATCTAATTATTAGCTCTGTAGAGTTTAATGATTTTGGTAAGGTCTTGCTCGCCTAAGCCCTCGGCTTCGGCTTTGGCATAATCGGCCTGAGTGTCATTTAACAGATCAAAATCTATGCCATATTGCTTGGCCATGTCTTGAGCATAGCCTAAGTCTTTTTTAACCCACTTGACTGCAAAGTTGACCTGATCGGCCGGCATATCCATGTTCTTAAATAGCATGGCCGTTGAGGGGCTGGCCGGACCCATGTTGGCATCAAACAGCGCCTCTTGCACGTGGGCCACGTCCAGGCCGGCCCTACGAGCCAGCTCAACGGCTTGGGCAGCAGCGTTTACGTGGATACCAATCAGGCTGTTTAGCACCAGTTTGAAGCGCATACCAGACCCTGCCGGACCAAAGTAATATATCTTATCTGATATAGCGCCCAATTCCTCTCGAATACTACCAAGCACGGCTGCGTCACCACCTACCAGAAGCTTGAGTGTGCCGCCCTCGGCCCCTGCTCGGCTGCCGGTCAGCGGCATATCTAGAAAATTGAAGCCTTGATCTTTACAAAGTCCTGCCAGCTCATCCGTCCAGCCTAACGACAGACTTGACGAGGCAATAAGCACTTTTTCGTTGCCTGCGCCAGCTAAAATACCCGTTTCAACATCGGTCCATACCTGGCGCGATGCAGCGTCGTCACTGACGCACTCAATGATGATATTTGCCGCTACAGCGACCTCCTTGGGCGTTTCCTCCCATTTGACTCCGGCGTTAAGCTCTGCTTCAACATTTTCTTTGGTTCGGTTCCAAACATGGACTTCGTGGCCATTTTTTAGAAAGTTTTGGGCAATGCCCTTGGCCATAATACCGGCACCGATAATCCCAATCCGTTTTTGAGCCATAATAACCTCCTAACTAATACTTTTATAGTATCACTCTCTCAGCTACCTTGAACTTAGGTCGTAGAGCCTACACTAAGCTCGTCGTTATCTCCAAGTCCGCTTGCGGTTTTTGGCTTCTTTATCTAAGAGAGCTTGGAAGATATCAATATTGAGCAGCGAGCTAAGGCCCAATAAAACAATCAGTACATCGGCTAATTCTTCGGCGGCTTCGGTTTGACGGGTAGTATTAGTAAATTTAAGTCCACTCTGCTTGCGCACAGCTTTAGCTAATTCCCCAACTTCTTCCATTAGCATCACCAGCTTTTCAGAGGGTTTTTCGGTGCTGAAGCCCCGTTCCTGATTGATCTTCCAGATGTATGTTTGCAGTTTTTGCAAAGAATCGTCGGCAGGGAGCTGACTAGCGGCCATGGGATTAGGCTTTGGCGGCTTCGAAGTCGCGGACTTTTTTGGCGATTTCTTCCATGACTTTGGGGTTTTCCATCAGGTATGTCTTGCTGGCTTCGCGTCCCTGGCCGATCTTAGCTCCGCCGTACGCAAACCAGGCGCCGGCTTTCTCGACAATGTCCCGGGCCACCGCCAGGTCCAGGATATCGCCGGCACGGCTGATGCCTTCGTTGTACATGATATCGAATTCGGCCTCGCGGAATGGTGGCGCAATCTTGTTTTTTACCACTTTTACACGGGTGCGGTTGCCAATGACATTCTCGGCATTCTTGATTTGGCCAATGCGACGAATATCCATACGGACTGAGGCGTAGAACTTGAGGGCGTTACCACCAGTGGTAGTTTCCGGGTTACCAAACATAACGCCAATCTTCATACGAATCTGGTTGATGAAAATGACCGTGGTGTGCGAGCGGCTAATAACACCTGTCAGCTTACGCAAGGCCTGGCTCATTAGTCGGGCCTGCAAACCAGGCAAGCTATCACCCATGTCACCTTCAATTTCAGCGCGCGGCACCAGAGCGGCCACCGAGTCGACAACAATAAGATCAACAGCGTTTGAGCGCACTAAGGTTTCGGTGATTTCCAGGGCTTGCTCGCCGTTATCTGGCTGGCTCAGTAATAAGTTCTCTACATCCACCCCTATGCGCTTGGCATAGGTTGGGTCCAGAGCGTGCTCGGCATCGATAAATGCAGCCGTACCACCAGCCTTTTGGACTTCGGCAATGGCGTGCAGCGTCAGGGTTGTCTTACCGGAAGATTCCGGGCCGTAAATTTCAACCACCCGACCTTTAGGAATACCACCGCCCAATGCTAGATCGAGGGAAATGCTACCGGTGGGGAAGGTTTCTACCTTGGTGTGGGTTGATTCACCGAGCTTCATAATGGAGCCCTTGCCAAATTGCTTTTCAATAGTCTCCAGGGCCAAGCCAAGAGCTTTGGTTTTGCCATCGGCGCTGGTATTTACGCCCTCGGTTCTTAATGCTTTGTCTGCAGTCGTTTTAGTGTCTTTGGCCACGTCATTCCTCCTTGGCTAGCTATGTTATATTGTCCACCGGTTTTAGCTGTCTTTTTATTATACCAAGGATATATAGCAGACGCATTACGCTTACGCCAAATTTATTTCCCGGCACTGATAATAATTATTTAATGTCTGAAAGCGCCGCACGGACAGCTGTTGACAGCAGATTTTGAAAAGTTTATCGTTAAGCCATAAGCGTTAAAAAATAAGCTTCAAGGAGAACCATTGGTGAAAAGGTTAAATATGCAAGGCACAGCCCACATTATTGTGCCGCTACTAGTTATGGTTTTGGCCGGTGTGATTGGTACCTATTTTTTAGTGGCTAGCCATGCCGACATTTCAAACAGTAGTCAAATTCAATCCAAAGCCAGCAGTCGCTGCCTGAATGTGCAAGGAAACAGAACCACCAATGGCTCACTAACGGAGATTGACGATTGCAGCGCAGGGACGCAACAGTGGCAAGTCAATAGTGACGGCACAATTCGCTCGACAACTAGCGGCCGGTGTCTAGATGTTCGAAGCTATGGCACGACTAACGGTTCGCCGGTACAGATTTATGATTGCCACGCTACCTCTAATCAACTGTGGACAGTTAACAGCGACGGTACTATCCGGTCTAAGGCAAGTGGCCGCTGTCTAGATGTTCGAAGCTACGGTACCGCCAATGGCTCACCGGTCCAAATCTATGACTGTCATTTAACGAGCAACCAGCTCTGGGCTATCAGTGGCCCAGCCTCTGGCCCAGTTTCTAGTCCGACTCCGGTCGCGTCAGCTAGCTGTGTGATTACTGGCGTTCCAGTGAACCTAGCAATTAATCACTCCATGAGCCCTCAGATTACTGTTACTAATACCGGCACAGTTACCTTTCAACCGCACATCATCTCGTTCGTGGCCAGAAACGGTACAACCGCTTACTTCCCTAACACTACTATGAGCACAGTGATACCAGGGGCTAAGCAGACAGCAGTTTTAGGAACCTACACTTCACCGGCTAGTTCAAAATCTGGCCTTGGCCAAGTGTCCGCCCATAGCGATACAAACTACAATGTTCCGGCTTTCTCGTGTGAAAAGACGCTTAATTTTAGCACTTAAAAACTCCTTAAACGTAGTCAAATTTAATGGCTAGCTCCTTGC
>Ga0157374_10000708_pt1 | contig 29260 bp, 31 predicted proteins | sample M25metaG_FD_115308 | JGI IMG/M metagenome (GOLD analysis project Ga0157374, IMG submission 115308) | Miscanthus rhizosphere microbial communities from Kellogg Biological Station, Michigan, USA - M2-5 metaG | ecosystem: Host-associated > Plants > Roots > Rhizosphere > Soil | place: USA: Michigan... | reverse complement strand
CTCTCGGCTCTCGGCTCTCGGCTCTCGGCTCTCGGCTCTCGGCTCTCGGCTCTCGGCTCTCGGCTCTCGGCTCTCGAACCAGCTTAAGGACAACGCCCGACGATGCAAGCTGCGTCGCTCAAGCTATGGCGTTCTGATTGAAACTGCCCGCCACGCAAAAAAAGCCGCCGTTGTGCGTTCAGCGACGGTGACCTCGCATCGGAAAACGCATCCCGCTCGCGCCGAGGGCGGTTTATGCGCATAAACCCTCGTCCAAACGACATATCGTCGCGCAATAGCCACATTAATCATTGAAATAAAAAAACTCCCAGGTAGAATTCATCGACCTGTTACGGAGCGAATAAATTGGCAGCTGAGATCGTCGCGGTTACCCAACAGAAAGGCGGAGTCGGCAAAAGCACCATCGCTATGCATCTCGGTGCGGCTTTTCACGAGAAAGGCAAGCGGGTCCTCGTGGTCGATGCCGATGGCCAAAACACCCTCATTCATTGGTCGAGCGCGTCGTCCGACGCAGACACCGGCATCCCGTTCCCGGTCGTCAACCTCGCAGAGGCAGGAGGGCAAATTCACCGAGAGATAAAGAAGTTCATCGGCGACTACGACGTTATCGTCGTCGATTGCCCGCCGTCTATTACGGAGAAAGTCTCGGGCGTGGTCCTGCTTGCCGCTTCCATTGCAGTGATTCCGACATCGTCGTCGCCCGCTGACTACTGGTCCAGCGTAGGACTGGTCAAGCTTGTTCAGCAGGCGCAAGTAATGAACGAGGATCTGAAGGCGGTATTTCTGCTCAACAAGACCGAGGAAAAAAGAATGCTGACGCGCGAACTCAAGCGCGCGCTGGAAGACCTCGGCTTTCCATTACTGAAAACACAGATTCCGACGCGAGAGGCATACAAGCAGGCGATGGCCCTCGGTCAGACCGTATTGCAGATGAACGACCGAGGCGCAAAGCTCGCCGCGGCGGAAATTCGCGCTTGTGCCGATGAGATCGCGGCCTTGCTCCCCTGAGTTTATGCGCATAAAGGACCCTCAATGAAACCGTCCCAATTCGCCAAAGGCTTTCAAGCGCGGCCGGATACTACGAGCAGTGAAAAGCGAACGGCGCTCGATCGGCTCAACGCCATCGATACTCTCGTCAAGAACGATGCAACATCGCCTTCGAAGCTGACGCCGAAGACGAGCACGATGACGGCTCCCGCTGATAACGATGATGCGAACGAGTCCCCCGAATACCGCGCTTGGCGCATGACCCATGGCTACACCCCGGGCCAAGTTATCGAGCTCGATCTCAAGGCCATCAAACCGAGCCCATTCAATCCGCGCCACTTCTACATCAAGGCGTCGATCGCGGAGTTGGCGGTGAATCTGGCGAAGCAAGGGCAGCAGCAGGCCATCCACGTCATTCCCGACTACGGCAACCCTGGCACCTACTTCGTCAGCGACGGCGGCCGGCGGGTCCGGGCGCTCAAGGAGGCCAACAAGGAAACGGTCAAAGCCATCGTCGTTGACCTTCCCGTCGGCATCCAAAGCTATAAGCTTGGCTACGATCTGAACGTCCAGCGTGATTCGCAGACGGTTTTCGACAACGCGGTGGTGTGGCGTCGTTTTCTCGACGAACAGCACTTCCAGAGCCAAAAGGAACTCGCAGAACATTTGGGCCTCGACGAATCGACCGTCGCGGTAGCACTCTCGCTGTCGAAACTGCCGGAATCGATAATGCAGGAGATGGTCTCCAGGCCCGATCGCTTCGGCTCGAACATGGCCTATCAGGTCGGCCGATATCATTCCGCGCGAGGTGTCGAAGCCACGCTGCGACTGATCAACAAAATTCTCTCGGACGATCTGAGCACGCGCCAAGTCGCCGACATCGTCAAAGGCCGCACCGGCCCGCAGGAAAATTCCAAGCCCGTTGGCAGGCAGCGTTACGCTCAGCGCGTGGAGATCAAGTTGGACGGCGCGTCGGTGGGAGAGTTGAAGTCCTACGGCGATGACCGCATCGAGTTGCGGCTACGTGGGCTGGCACGGGAAAAGCGCGACGAGATTCTTCGTCAGCTCGAGGCAATTCTGCTACCAACGCAGTAGGGCAGCGTGCCCCCAAGACGAATCGCAGGAGAAGGGGTGGGGTAGGGCGAAGCGAGGATACAGCAGCGGCGCCTAGGCAGTCGCGCGCGAATGGCGAAGGGTGAAGGCGAGCAGATCGCCGTCCGTCGGCTCACCCCAGGTCTTGCGCGCGAGCCAGTCGAAAAATGCCGTTTCGACCAACTTCGAATTGAGTCCACGGCGGCGCCACTCGTCGCGCATGTGCGCACCGAGCTCGGCCAGGGTGTCCTCCTCGAACGAGCGCCTAGCCAGCTCCTGCTCGGACTGGCCTTGCTCCTCGTAAAGCGCCTTGGCTTCCTTGCGGCGGTAGGCGCCGTATTCGTCGACGAGCCGTGCCTTGAGTTCGTCCGTGGGTGCCGAGATAGCCGAAACCTTGGCCGCACCTTCAGCCGGCGCCGGGATCTCCACGGCAGGCGCATAGCCTTTTTTCAGGGCATCCTTGAACAAGGCACCCGCGCTGCGAACGGGGGGCAACGTGGTACTGCGCATGCGTTGCTCGGTCATCTGCAGCGCGGCGCGTATCCGATTCTCCTCACTGTCCGCATAAAGCGTTTGCGCTTCCTTGAGCGGAATGCCGAGCTTCACCATCCGGTCCACGAGCGTGCTATCGAAGACGTTTGGATGTTCATCCAGCGCGAGCATGGGCTGTTTGCGCTCGGTCACCCGAAACTGTATCTCCGCCACCCTGCGTCCCTCGCGATGTTCGATCAACTCGACGAAGATGTTCGTCACCGCATTCACTTCGGCGATAGCGGGCCGCAGGTAGTCGCGTTTGAAGTATTTGTACTCGCGTTTCGCTTCGTCGCCAGCTTCCGTATCGGGCGTACCGGAAAGAATCGGCCGCCACCACGCCCACGATTCGCGCATCGTGAGGTGGCTCGGATTCGTCAGGTAGCGCACACAAATCTCGTACAGCGCCAGGCCCGCGCTGCTGCGCAGTTGGCTTTGAAACTGCAGGCTCAAGCGTGCATACTGCACCGGGTCGAGGAGCTTTTTCTTGATCTTCGGCGCGAACGAAAACTCCACCCACACGCGGCGCGTGGCAGGGTCTTCGAGGATTTCCGCATCGGCGATCAGCGTCGAGATGCCCCACTTGCGCCCCGGCTTCTGGCTGGATGTGCCCTGGCTCCATTCGACCTGCACTGACACCATACGACGCAAATGTTCTTTGACGAGCGCGGTGTCGTTCGAATCGAAGGCGGAGTTCGCAACGATGTCCGACAGCAGTGCCCTGTAGGTATCGCCCGAATCGTCAGCCTGCTGCGCAACAGCAAGCAGGACATTGAACAGTTTGCGGGTGAGCAGCGTGATTTTGCCGCTCTTCGGCTGAATCGCGATGGCCTCGACCGCTTTGCGCAACTCGGCGGAGCTTGGACTCACCACATCGGTTTTCTTCGCGCGCTTCGTTGCCATGCGTCAGGTCAAGAAGAGATTTGCCAAGAGCATACCGGAGTGCGGTGAACCTCGTCTACAGGCAGGCTCTCACCGTGTTCGGTGAATCTGGCCAAGAAACGGCGCCTCACCTCGGGTGAATCCCGAAAACGCTCACCTACCCGGAAGACGGAGTCGCGCAACGAGCGTTGTCTGTTGAGGCATAGCGCAAAATAAGCGATCGACAGTCGGTGCGAAATGCCTGCGTAGGGTCCTGAATAAGCTCACTTTATCGATTGTCGCGATTTCACGACGAACCCGCGCTCCATCCCGCCGAACCCCGCTTTACTCGCAGTCTGACTCACATATTCAAGATGGTCGAACTCGCGCGCTCACATCTCAACCGACGAGCGCGGAGCTGCAAGCAATAGGCAACGCGGCTGCAAATCGCACCGACGCCCGCAACCTGGCGTACCGAAATGCGCTCGCGGGGTCGCGCAGTCGCGGTATCGGCTCGAAGCGGATACCGACGGTACATCCCGAAACTCCTCACCTCACATACCGCACAAGGCCCGTCCAACCGCGGTCCGAACCGCAGCGCCCGAAAAACGGCCTCCTCTATGGTCCTGAAAACACTCACCTTTGAGCCCCGCGACAAGCGATCCGACGGTCGTCGACCCTGCATCCGCTCACCCCCGCAAAGTCTCACCCGTCGATCGGGGTCCGGCAAATTTATCTGTCGCTACCTACACTTAGAGACAACTCCTCGAGAAACCTCTTTCATCGCTGTATCTCCTGTATTCCCTCACCTCACACGGACGGACCTTGGATGAACGAGCTATACCGCCATCTACGAAAGCCCCCCGCAAACTCTCACCTTTGCCTCTACCGGACGCCCCGATACGCACTCACCAATCAACGTCGGTGCCGCTTACTGCGAGAGTAATGACTAACTTCCTTGGTCCTCGGAGGTGACCGGCCTCAATGCCTCCCGCAAACACTCACCTTCGGGCGCGCGGAGGCATGCTCCTGTGAGATGGCGCAGCAGTTTCGCAAAGCTCCCGAAAAGGCTCACCGTAGGAGACACCGCCGGTGAGCAGCCCAACGCGCGAAGGCCGCCGACAGGAAACCATCGGCACGGTCCCGTAAAAGCTCACCCTTCACAGGACATTACCTGCAAAGTGCGATGTCTTCCTGAAAAGCCTCACCTCAGATGGGCCATGGTTCCCGTGTTTGCTCACGTTGGCCTCTGAGCGGGGTACATTGGAGGCGTAAACCGAGGTGCGCAGCGCTCCCGGAAAACCTCACCTGCTCGATGGTGCTCGCGGATCCGCGGGCCACGGAGAGCATGACGTGGGGGCCCAACCGATCCCGTAAAGGCTCACGTTTTGGCGAGCCCGTCTTCGGTCCGGCTCCCGAATCCGCTCACGACCTATCCCGCAGCGGCTCACGGTCATTCCCGAACCCCATCACGCAACGCTCCCGCAACGTCTCACGATTGCCCCTGCAAAAGCTCACGTTGCACCGCGCAAACCCGTGAGCAGCAAGGGTTTGCGAAGTCGTTAACGTTTTTAAATAAGGTTCAAGGGTGTTTACTTCTATGACTCTCAAGAAAGACCGTCGTGTGTCATTGGAAAATTGTTAGAACAATCTTCCGAAGCGTGAGGCACACCAGTTCGTGAAACATGGCCTCTATCGACGCTGCTTGCATACATCCCTTTACAATCAAAGACTTGATTCAGCTCCTTCGCTTTGTTTCACGGATCTGCTTGAACGGCCCTGCCGTGCAAGCCCTTGGATCGACGATGCAGCGGGTCGGTCGCCAAAAAACGACAGTTCTCTGTCCGATCGTATCGCCTGCTACGTAATCCGTTATGATCCGCACACATTGAACCGAGTTTGCGCCCATGTCCATCCTAGACGAGCAACGACAGCTCATCCGGCAAGAGTTGGAATCGATGAAGGCCCGCGGCCTGCATCGTCGCGAATTGTCGCTCCATGCGTGCAAGCGGTTGTTTTTCGATTTGGGCATCCGTCCTTCGATGGCTGCTGTGCGGGAGCTGACGCAAACCGGTAGCGCAAGCGACATCCCCAAAGACATCGATCATTTCTGGGAGCGTATTCGCGAGACTTCGAAGGTCAAGGTCGGCGCCGGGGCGATTCCACCGTCGCTGGAAGACAAAGCCGGAGAACTGCTAGGCGAGCTCTTCGCGCAGGCACTCGCGCATGCCAAAGAAATGCTGGAGACCGAGCGCCTCGAAATGCAGGCAACTCTCGAAGACGCTCAACGCCGCGTGCGTGATGCCCAGGTTCGCCAGGAAACGCTGAACGAGGCGCTCCAACGCAGCGAGTCTCTCGCCCAGACTGCGTGGGCACGGGTACGCGAACTCGAGGCCGAGTTCGCCAGCGAGCAGACACAACGCGCATCGAGTCACGAGACGTTGACCGCCACCGCAGCGCGGCTCCTGGCCGACAATGAAAAGCTCGGCCGGTTGCTCGATGACGAACGCACGACGAACGCTAAATTACGCGAACGCATCGATTCGCTTCACGCGGAAATGCGGCAAAACGCGGAGCACTACGCCACTCAGATCAAAGATGCGATCGCCGAAGCCGAGCGCCGAGTCAAGCCAATGCTCGTCGAGCTCGATTCGTTGCGCAGTATGGCCAGTACCTATCAGGCCGGCATTCGCGATGCCAGCCGGAAAGAATTCGACTTCATTCAGCAATTGAGTGCCGCCAAGGGAAAGGCCGATCGCCTCGAAACGCAGATGCGCGGGCAGTCCGACGAAATCGACGCCTTGACGCGCGAGCTCGATGCGCTGCGTGCGCGTTCCGCGGTTTCGCCGGAATTAGCCGATGTGGTCTGCGAGCTTGCACTGGCCGGCCAACTGAGCGATGCGCATTTCGCCACGCTCGGAACGTTGCTCGATGGGCATGTATTGCTGCCCGCTCGTTGTCCGAAGTGTCCGGACGGCGAACCGGAACTCGGTCAACTCGACGATGGTTACGAATTGCTGTGCCCCGAGTGCGAGCATTCGTCGGGTGTCGGCCTTTCGCGGCTCGAAGCGGTGACCCGCTTCATGAGCGGGCACGGCACAGCTTCGCATGCTTGACGAGTCGACTTGCCTGCGATTCAGTCCGCCGGGGGCCCGACGCTCGAGGTGAGCTTTTTCGGGATCGCTTGCGTGAGTGTTTCCAGGAGCCACACAGGCATGCACGCGCCGCTTGGCCGCGCTAGCCTCGAGCGTGGGGTGACCGGTCCGCCTGCTTTCGCGTGCCGCCGGCCGGCGGTTTTTCCTGTGCTTCTTCATACGCCGCGACCGCGAACGCCAGCGCGGCTGGCAGCGCATTCGATCGCCCGAACGTAGCGGGGTCGTCTGTTTCTGGATAAGCCAGGTCCGCCGGGCGCTTGAACAGATCCAGGATGAACGCTTCGTGGCGGCTTGCGAAACCGAGATCGGCGAGCGCCTCGGCTTCGATGGCATGAAGCAGGCGCCAGGTCAGCGGCACGCCCTGGACGATGTAGCGCGCCGCAATGTGGCGGACGATTTGTTCGAGGTCGCGGGCTGCCGCCCGCAAGCGTATTGCAGCGAGGTCTTGTTCTCTCATGGCCGGTTTGAATATCGAGATAACCTGTACAAATATACAGTATCTGGACCAACGACTGCAGCCAGTCGAGCGTTGAAATTATCCGTGGATGACGACGAGCAACGCTTTGGCTTCACCTTTGCCAGCGTTGCGCACCGCGTGATCGACATCCGCCACGTAACGCGCGGTATCCGCGGTTTTCAGGCGCTTGACCACGCCATCGACCTCGACCTCGATCGATCCTTGCAGCACGGTCAGGTGTTCGCGCGTACCGGGTTCATGGGCATTGGAGACGAGAGCGCCGCCAGCTTGCAACGTCAATTCATACCATTCGAATTTACCGGCCAACTCGATCGGGCCCCATACGCGCAGTTGATACTTCGCTTCGTGCCCATCGAGCGTCGGAATATCGTGTGGACCTGCCACGACGACGGTCTCCGGCGCTTTGTGCGTGGCGAACAGCTGGTCCAGGCTGACGCCGAGCGCGTTCGTCAACCGCCATGCGACAGCGATGGTGGGGTTTGCCTTGTCACGCTCGATCTCCGACAGCATCGACTTCGACACACCCGCTGCGCGAGACAGGTCGTCGAGCGTCATCTTGCGATCCATTCTGAGCCGCTGAATTTGCTCACCGACGCGCGGTGGCGCGGCGCTGGCGGCGCCCGCTCCAACCGCGGGTGAAGACGCGTGCGGGCCGCGCCGGTTCCCCGTGCTTGCCATTTGGTTTCCGATCGCTTAAAGTTGTTCGGTATATCGAACTTGTGTTCGAAAAATTGAAATCGTCCGCTATCGGCGATGACCGACTATAACAGCTACATGCGCGTATCGACCCGCGATCCGGGCAGCGCGCGATTCGAACCGACTCTCACAGGAGCAGCAACGATGCGCGAAACTTATCTTGCCCATTTGCGCAAGACGATCGACCAGATCCGAGCCGACGGTTTTTACAAATCCGAGCGCGTCATCGCCAGTCCTCAGTCCGCGGCTATCCAGCTGGCAAACGGCGAAGACGTGCTCAACTTCTGTGCGAACAACTACCTCGGTCTTGCGAATGACGCCCGCATGATTGCCGCGGCGAAGCAAGGGCTCGACAACGACGGTTTCGGGATGGCATCGGTGCGGTTCATTTGCGGTACGCAGACGGTGCATAAGACGCTGGAACATGCCGTATCGGAGTTTCTCGGCACCGACGATTCGATTCTCTATTCGAGCTGCTTCGACGCAAACGGCGGATTGTTCGAGACGTTGACGGACGAGAACGACGCCATCATCAGCGACGAACTCAATCACGCGAGCATCATCGACGGCGTGAGGCTTTCGAAAGCCAAGCGTTACCGTTACAAGAACAACGATCTGGCCGACCTCGAAGCGAAGTTGCGCGAAGCCGATGCGGCCGGGGCACGCTTCAAGCTGATTGCGACCGATGGCGTGTTTTCGATGGACGGCATCATCGCGAACCTGGCCGGCATTTGCGACCTGGCCGATCGTTATGGCGCGCTCGTGATGGTCGACGATTCGCACGCGGTCGGCTTCATCGGCGAACACGGCCGGGGCACGCCCGAATACTGCGGCGTCGAGGGCCGCGTGGACATTGTGACGGGCACGCTCGGCAAGGCGCTTGGCGGAGCGTCGGGCGGCTACGTCGCGGCGCGCCGCGAAATCGTCGAGCTCTTGCGGCAGCGTTCGCGTCCGTACCTCTTTTCGAATACGCTCACACCCAGCATCGCAGCGGCATCGCTCGCGGTGCTCGATCTCTTGCGAAGCGATGAAGGCGCCGAACTGCGTCGCCGGGTGCGCGCCAACGGTGAGCGTTTTCGGGAGGCGATGAGCGCAGCCGGTTTCACGCTCGTACCGGGCGAACATCCGATCATTCCCGTCATGCTGGGGGATGCCCAAATCGCTTCACGCATGGCGGACGCGCTGTTGCAAGAAGGCGTCTACGTCATCGGGTTTTCTTATCCGGTCGTGCCGAAAGGGCGTGCGCGCATTCGCACGCAGATGAGCGCGGCACACACGCCCGAACAGATCGATCGCGCGATCGACGCGTTCAAGCGAGTCGGCAAATCGCTCGGCATCGTTTGAGAGAAGGAGCGAAACCATGAAAGCACTGGCGAAACTCGAGCGTGCTCCTGGCTTGACGCTGACCCGTGTGGCCAAACCCGAGGTCGGTCATAACGATGTCATGATCCGCATCAAGCGGACCGCGATCTGCGGGACCGACATCCATATATGGAAATGGGACGACTGGGCGCAAAAGACGATTCCCGTGCCGATGCATGTCGGCCACGAGTACGTTGGCGAAATCGTGGCTATGGGGCAGGAGGTGCGCGGTTTTTCCATCGGCGATCGCGTATCGGGCGAAGGCCACATCACCTGCGGCTTTTGCCGCAACTGCCGAGCCGGACGCCGGCATCTGTGCCGCAATACCGTGGGGGTCGGCGTCAATCGCGCGGGTGCATTCGCCGAATTTCTCGTCATTCCCGCATTCAACGCCTTCAAGATTCCCGATGAGATCTCCGACGATCTCGCCGCCATCTTCGATCCCTTCGGCAACGCGACGCATACTGCGCTCTCGTTCAATCTCGTCGGCGAGGATGTGCTGATCACCGGTGCGGGCCCCATCGGCATCATGGCGGCCGCGATAGCGAAGCATGTCGGCGCGCGAAACGTGGTGATCACCGATGTCAACGACTATCGTCTGGCACTCGCGCGCAAGATGGGGGCGACCCGTGCCGTGAATGTCGCGCGCGAATCGCTGCGCGATGTCATGGCCGAACTGCATATGACGGAGGGCTTCGATGTGGGCCTCGAAATGTCGGGCGTCCCGAGCGCGTTCACGAGCTTGCTCGAAGCAATGAATCACGGCGGCAAAGTTGCGTTGCTCGGCATTCCCCCGGCGCAGACGGCGATCGACTGGAATCAGGTCATCTTCAAGGGCCTCGAGATCAAGGGGATCTACGGCCGGGAAATGTTCGAGACCTGGTACAAGATGGTCGCGATGCTCCAAAGCGGGCTCGACTTGTCGCCGATTCTGACGCACCGCTTTGCGGTCGCGGACTACGAACAGGCATTCGCCGCGATGTTGTCGGGCGAAAGCGGCAAGGTGATTCTCGACTGGACCGACGCTTGAGAGGTTGAGGCCGTCGACGAACGTCGGCCCCTATCGGGCTTCGGCGTCCGCGTGCCGTGCGAATTCGGCTTCGATTCTCACCCGTACATCGTCGCCGACCGCGGGGTACCACGTCCCGAGTCCGAATTGCGAACGGCTGAAGTGTCCTTGCGCGGAAAAGCCGAGCTTGTTTTCCTTGGTCAGCGGATCGACGCCGTAGCCGTTGAATTTCAGATCGAGCACCACTGGCTGCGTGACGCCGCGGATCGTCAGATTCCCTTCGAGCTTACCCTCGGCGTTGCCCGTGCGCATGACGCGCGTGCTGACGAAGCGAATCGTTGGATGGTTCGCTGCGTCGAACATATCCGGTCCTTTCACGAGCTTGTCCAGCAGCGCTACGTTGGTGTCGACGCTCGATGCGTCGATCGAAACGTCCACGGTGCTCGCTTCCATGCCGCCCGGCTTCCAATCGAGCGTTCCCTGCGCTTTATCGAAACGCATCGTAAAGCGCGAATATTTCAAATGGTCGACATCGAACGTGATGCTCCAATGATGTGCGTCGAGCGCATAGCTGCCCGCGGGAACGCGCGCTTCGTCCGTGCCGACGGTATGCGTCACCACCCGCAATGGGGTGCATGCGGGCAGTAAAACGGTGCTCGTGGCGATCAACGCGAACAGCATGGCGTACGCGGCTTTAACGCTCGCTGTCTTGAGTTCTTTCATTGGAGTGGTTAAGCGATCGGTGGGGCTTATAGCTTATATGCGAAACCTCGATTGACAAGGTAGAACGATCGTTCTACCTTAGCGCCATGGCAAATACGGATCGACATGGCACCGGCGAGCACGAGAACGAGCACGAACGCGGCTCGGCGGGGAGCAGTGTGCGCGACAAGCTGCTCGACGCCGCGGAGGCGCTCGTTTATGCGGGGGGTATTCACGCGACCGGCGTGGACGCCATCGTCCGGCAGTCCGCGACCACGCGCAAAAGCTTTTATACGTACTTCGAATCGAAAGATGCGCTGGTGGCCGCTGCGTTGCGGCGGCGTCACGAGCGTTGGATGAGCTGGTTCGTCGACGGCACGCGGCGCAGCGGGAAGACGGCCCGCGAGCAATTGCTGGGGATGTTCGAGGTGCTGCGCGAATGGTTTGTGTCGCCGGACTTCCATGGGTGCGCGTTCTTGAATGCGTCGGGCGAGATCGGCTGCGCCGAAGACCCGATTCGTGTGGTCGCACGCGAGCACAAGGCGCAGTTGCTGCAATTCATTCGCGTGATGTGCGACGCCTATGTCACGGACACAGGTCGAGACACAAAAGCGGCCGCATCGCTTGCCAGGCAATGGCTGATTCTGATCGACGGGGCCATTGGCGTGGCGCTCGTGAGCGGCAGTGCCGGCGCGGCGCGGGATGCGCGCGCCGCGGCCATGACGTTGCTCGATGCTCGCGCATCGGTATAGCGGCGCGCTCTTGCGAACAAAGACTTTCTCACTAGCCCGAACGTAAAGGAGAGACCATGTCAGATCCGAATCAATCGAACGAATCGCGGCCGCCATTTCCGCCGTTCACTCGCGAAACCGCCATTCAGAAAGTGCGCGCCGCCGAGGATGGATGGAATACGCGCGAACCGGAGCGCGTCGCGCTCGCTTACACGCCGCAAAGCGTCTGGCGCAACCGCGCGGAATTCGTCAATGGGCGTCCGGAAATCGTTGCGTTCTTGCGGCGCAAATGGGCCAAGGAGCTCGATTACCGGCTCATCAAGGAGCTTTGGGCGCACGACGGCAACCGGATTGCCGTGCGATTCGCTTACGAGTGGCACGACGATTCGGGCAATTGGTTTCGCTCCTACGGCAATGAGAATTGGGAATTCGATGCAAATGGTTTGATGGCGCGCCGGTTCGCGTGCATCAACGATCTGCCGATACGCGAAAGCGATCGGCTCTATCGCTGGCCGCTGGGGCGCCGGCCCGACGAGCATCCCGGCTTGTCCGATCTCGGGCTATAAGGCGACTTGCCTCCCGCGCGTGACGCAACGTTTGGAATCAATTTCCATTCGAGCATGTCCTCGGCGCGTCTTGTGCGTTTTGCGCGCATAGTGCGGTACAGTGCGCGGCTGGCGGTGTGAAGCCGAACGAACGAGAACTCATGGCCGGCGGGGAGCCGGCGAGCGGAGCACAGATGCGTGATTGGAATGCGGTGGCGCGCACGGCGCGTAAAAGCCTCGCGCGCGTCATGTTGCCGGCGTCAGCGGGGATCGCCGCAGTGCTTTCGCCATCGGCCCATGCAGCCGATTGGTGCGGCGGCGGCGTCTGGGTCGATGCGATGATCGCATCGCATCATATTCGCCCGAAGCAGTCTTTCGAAGATGTGAATCCGGGGCTCGGCGTGGAGTGCTGGCTGAACGGTCAATGGGCATTGACTGCGGGCGGGTTTCGGAACTCCCTGGCGCGCCCGTCCTGGTACGGCGGAGGCGTATGGGCGCCTGAATTCGCGCACTGGGGATTCGTCCGGCTCGCCGTCATTGGCGGGATCATTTCGGGCTACAACTATGGCCGCTGGGGCATCGGCCCCCATCGTACGATCGGGCCGGTGGCAGCCCCGATCGTCATGGCGACGTATAAGCGCGTCGGCATGAACTTCATTCTCGTGCCGCCGATTCCTTCCGATAATCTGCCTTTCACGATCGGGTTTCAGTTGAAGGTGGGTTTTTAGGCGGTTGCTGCCGTGCAAAAAAGTTGCGACTTTCGATGCCGCCTTGTGCAGCGATTGTTCCGTTTTACCGGCCGATAACCGGGCGCTTCATTGAAGCAATCGTTTGCGGCATTTACAAAGCCGCAACTCGTTGATATTCCAGAACGGCTTAATGTCACAATGAACCTCAAAACCGGCTAGCGCCCGGACACGACTTCGCATATCATCGTGCCCACCAAGAGGGCTCATCGAGCCTATAAAAAGCGAATGCGGCTTTTCGCACGCCATTCCGCACCCCGGGGGCCAGGTCGTTCGACCTGGACTGATGTCGTATCCCGGATCAAGCGGAGCCGGCGGATGCCGCATCGCCAATACTTCGCATTCCACTATACATGAGCGACATAAAGATCGCGTCGGAGCGCGGCGTGCACGGGGCAATGGCGCGCAGAGAAAACGACGCAGACATTCGGGGTATTCAAGTGCGGCCGCGGCTTTGCGAGCGGCAGACGATTGGCGCGCTCGTTATCCATCGAATTACCGAACAGGACTGCGGGCCTGTTGCTCACATGCACGGCCGTCGGCATCCTGATCCGGGTCGTCGGCAGCCTGAAAACCGGTAGCGCCCGTGTTCTTCTTTTCGCGCTTTCCCAAGCAGATCGATCCCATTCGCCGATGGGCCCTGCGGCACCATGCGTCGATGTCATTCGATCCGATTTCGTTCAACCTTGCGCTCGCGCATGCCGGCGCGGAGGCGCTGCTCTATCCGCGATTCGCGGGTGAACATGCCGGCCGGACGGCCTACTTCGATTATTTCTCGGGGGATTTTTCTTTTGTCGGCTGGCTGCCGTATCGGCTGCGCAAGTGGACGCTGGCGTCGGACAAGCTGGCGTTCAAGCGCGTTGCGCGCTCGCGCGGACTACGTGTGCCGTTGGGATGGCAGGAGGGCGCGCCGCTTGCGGAGCATTTCATCGTCAAGCCCACACGCGGGTCTTTCGGCCTCGGCATGCGTGGTCCGTTCGGCCCGCTCAGCCCCTACCAGGCCGACGAGGCACAACCGTCTGCCTTCTTCGAACAGTTCATTCCAGGACAAAGCGCGAAAGCGTGGTTCTGGAATTCCACGCTTGCGGCCCTCGAGGTGCTCGCCCCGCCGGTGTTGTATGGGGATGGAACGCGCACGTTAAGAGAAATCTTGCAGGCGAATCGCGGCAGCTTCGACCTGAAGCTCGCGCTCGATTCGAGCGAGGACATCCTGCGCTGGCAAGGTCTCGACGCCGACTCCGTCGCCGAGCCTGGCCGGGAGGTGCAGCTCGATTACCGATATGCGACACCCTACGACCGCATCACCTTGAAAAACCGCGACGTGCTGAGCGCTACGTCGCAGGTGATCCGCAGACAGTTCGAAGTGGCCGGCCGGATACTGCATGAGGAAATCGACGAGGACGTGCGTACGAATACCGCATTTACGCTCGATGCCGTTATCGATAGCGAGGAGCGCGTCTGGTTTCTGGAAATGAACTCGCATCCGATGATCCATCCCGCCATCTATCCGCCAATGCTTGAATCGCTTTTCGAAGGCTCGGCTGCTCCGACCGAAGGTGCCGATGCATGAACATGGATCTCGCTTTGCAACTGATGACGTCGCTGCTTGCGAGTGCCGTCAAGATTAGCGCGCCGTTGCTCGTGGCCGTGCTCACCGTCGGCCTCATCGTCAGCGTGTTTCAGGTGGTGACGCAGATACAGGAAATGTCATTGACCTATCTGCCCAAGCTGTCGGTCGCCGTGCTCGTCCTGCTGCTTGGCGGACCGTGGATGCTTCGGCAGTTGATGAGCTTCACCATAAAATTGTGGAGCGGCATTCCGCAAATGTTCTGAGCCACCGACATGCTTTCCGCGTCTTCAATTACTTCATTCGCATTGACTTGGGCGCTGCTTGCCGTGCGCGTTGCCGTCGTTTTTGGCGCCACGCCCGTGTTCGAGCAGTTTCCGGTGCCTACATTCGTGCGCGCGGCTTTCGTTTTTGCGTTTGCGGCAGCTCTTGTGGCGAGCCTGCCCGATGGGCTTGTGATGCAGGTTCCGGGGGGCGCGACGCTCGTCGTCTGGGTCGTCCGGGAGGCTATCGCGGGCGGAGTGCTGGCGATCTGCATCAACATCGCGTTCGCCGCGTTTTCGCTCGGCGCGCGTCTGCTGGACGTACAGATTGGCTTTGGCATCAGTCAGGTGTTCGATCCCGTCACGCGCCGCGATATCCCGATCCTCACGGGGCTGTTCGCGAACTTCGCCGTGCTCGCGTTTTTTGCGACGGGCGCGTATGTCGTCATGATTCGCGCGTTTGCCTATCTCATCGTGCTTATGCCGCCCGCTGCCGACGCGTTGCCACGCATCGATGTCCAGCCACTGCTCGTTGGCGCGGCGCGTCTTTTCGTGGCGGGGCTCGCGCTCGTCGGCCCGGTCATGCTGTGCGTGCTGATCGTCGAAATGGCGCTCGTCATGACAGCTCGGAGCCTGCCGCGCATGAACGTGTTTGCCGTGGGCTTGCCGCTCAAGATCGTCACAGGTTTCGTCGCCCTTGCGCTGTGGCTGCCCCATATGCGAGACGCCGTGACGCATGCGTTCGACTCCGGTTTCGATCTCCTGCATGAGGTAATTCGATAATGGCCGAGCAGGATCTCGACAAGTCGCATCAGGCATCGCCCTATAAGCTCGCGCGCGCTCGCGAACGCGGACAGGTGCCGCGCAGTGCGGAGCTTGTGTCGGCCGCAGTCCTGCTCGTGGGCGCGCTTGCCGTTTATGCCAAGGCGGATGACTTGCTGCGTCATGTGTTCTTTTTGTCGGCGCGGTTATACGGCTCGGCTGCTCGATACGCCAATTCGCCAGCACCGCTGGACGCGGGATGGCAGATCGTGAAAGGCACGCTCGTACAATCCGCCACCTGGCTGGCGCCGTTTTTTGGCGCGCTCATATTGGTTGCGATCATCGCCAACGTCGCCCAGGTAGGCGTGCCGGCGAGCTTCCATCCTCTCAAACCCGATTGGAACCGGCTGAACCCGGCGGCCGGATTCAAGCGTCTGTTCTCGATGCCGTCGCTCTATCAAGCGTTGATGAGCCTCGTCAAACTCGTCGTCATCTGCGCGGTTTGTTACTGGTCCATCGCGGCAGAGCTGCCACGGTTTGTCGCCAGTGCGTCGTCGCCGGCCGGCAGCTACATGAAGCTCATGTTGCAAAGCATGGGTGCCATTTCGCTCAAGGTTGCGGCCGCGCTGGCGTTGCTGGCGCTGGTGGACCTCTGGTACACGCGGATGAGCTTTGGACGCCGCATGCGCATGAGTACCCGCGAGCTCAAAGAGGAGCACAAGCACCGCGAGGGCGATCCGCGCATTCGCAGGCGGTTGCGCGAACTGCGAATGGAAGCGTACAAGCGCAGCATGTCCTCGCGTGGCTTGCCGAAGTCCGATGTGCTCATCGTCAACCCGACCCGCATCGCCGTCGCGCTGCAATACGAGCACGGCGCGATGGCGTCGCCGCGTGTCGTTGCCAAGGGGGTGGGCGGCATGGCGCGCAAGATGCGGGAATATGCATCGCGCAAGGGAGTGCCGATCGTCGAGAATCGCAAGCTGGCGCGCGCGCTGCTGCGGCGGGTCGACATCGAAGCCTCGATTCCCGAGGACCTCTTTGCCGACGTCGCGCGCATCATCGTCTGGGTTCTTTCCATGCGTCGCCGGGGAGCGCGCGCATGAGCCCAATCGATGACGGTGCTCACCGGAAGGGATTTCCATGCGCATGATCAGCCGCCTTTTGGCCGATAACCGGGACATGCTGCTCGTCGCATTCCTGCTGGCCGTTCTTGCCGTCCTGTTCATGCCGGTTCCGGCGCCGGCCCTCGATGCCCTGATCCTGGCCAACTTCAGCTTCGCGTTTCTGATTCTGCTGCTGACGTTTCACATGGCTCGCCCCGTCGAGTTCTCAACGTTCCCATCGTTGCTGCTGGTGGCGACCTTGTTCCGGCTCTCGCTGAACGTGGCAGCCACGCGGCTCATCCTTTCCGATGGCGACGCCGGGCGCGTAATCGGTGCAATCGGCTCGTATGTGGTGGGCGGCAATTACGTGATCGGGATCATCGTGTTTCTGATCCTGATCGTGGTCCAGTATGTGGTCGTGACGAGTGGCGCGCAGCGCGTATCCGAGGTGGCGGCGCGCTTTACGCTCGACAGTATGCCGGGCCAGCAGATGAGCATCGACGCGGACCTCAACATGGGGTTCATCGACCAGCAGGAGGCGCAGCGCAGGCGCAAGAATCTCGAAAAAGAAGCGCAATTCTATGGCGCAATGGACGGCGCCTCGAAATTCGTCAAGGGCGATGCCATTGCGGGCATTCTGATTCTGCTCATCGATATCGTCGGGGGGCTCGTCATCGGTGTCGTGCAGTTGGACATGCCATGGAGCGAGGCGCTGCGGACCTATACGCTGCTCACGATAGGGGATGGAATCGTCACGCAGGCCCCCGCGCTCGTCATCGCGGTAGGGACGGGCATCATCGTGACGCGCTCGGGCGCGGATCAGAATCTGAGCACGGAAGCATTGCGCCAGCTCACAGCGTACGCGAAGCCCCTTGCCATCGTCGGCGCGGCGCTGGCGGCTTTGGCGGCGGTCCCGGGCATCCCGGCTATTCCCGCGGTTCTCATGGCTCTCGCCTTGCTTGCCTGTGCGTGGTGGGTGCGACGCCGCGGAGCCGCGAGCCAAGCTGCGGACATCGTCGACGAACCGCAAGCCGGTGCACCGCTCGACGAATACGCCGAGCTTGCTGTCCAGCCGGTTGAAGTCCAGTTGGGGCCGGGGCTCGCCGCGCTTGCGAACGAATGGAGCGCACTGGTGGCACAGCGGCTCGTGGTGTTTCGCAAGCAATTCGCGGCGGAGATGGGGCTCGTTCTACCTGCGGTGCGATTGAAGGGCAGCACGCGGCTGGGCACCTACGCCTATACGATCGATCTCTTCGGTACACCGGTCGCGCGCGGCGAGGTGTTGCCGGAGCGTGTGCTGGCGATTCACTCCAGCACCGAAGCGGCGGCACTGCCCGGCAGCATCGAAACGCGGGATCCCGCCTATGGCTTGCGTGCGTGGTGGATCGAGGAAGCACAGCGGACGCAGGCCATGACCGCCCGATATACGCTCATCGACGCAAGCACTGTCTTCTTCACGCACTTGACCGAGACGCTGCGACGCGAGGCGGGGATTTTGCTCACGCGCGCCGAGACCGACCGCTTGCTCGCCCGCGTGCGACAGTCGCAACCGGGTCTGGTGGAGGAACTCGTTCCGAGCGTGCTCACCGTCTCCGATATTCAGCGCATCTTGCAGAACCTGCTGAAAGAGAAAGCCAGCATTCGCAATCTCGAGGCGATTCTCGAGACGCTCGTCGATGCGGGACGGCAGCAACGCGACGTGGTGCTTCTGACCGAGATCGTCCGCCAGCATCTCGGCCAGGCAATCTGCCAGAGCGTGATGGGCGACGCGACTGCGCTGACCGTGCTGACGATCGATGCGGGGGTGGAAGCGCGGTTGCTGCACGCACTCAGCGATACGGGAGAAAAGCGCGCTGCACTGGACCCGAAATTTGCCGAAGCGGTCATGACGCAGCTCGCCCAGCTTTCCGAAAAAATGCTGAAGGCCCACCTGACGCCCGCGGTGCTTTGCGCACCCGATTTGCGCCGTCATCTGCGGGCGCTTTCGGAACGCCTTATTCCTCAAATGCGAGTGCTTTCGATGAGCGAAATTCCGCGTGCGATTGAATTGAAAGCGTTTGCAACGGTTACGTTGAACTTGTAGAATCGATCGACTTAAAAAAGAAATATTAAGCGATTGCCTATTAAAACAAATTCGTAGTTTCGGGGTGAAGCATGCGGGATGCAATTTCCGTGGTGACATCGGCCATGCAGGCTGATGTGGCAGGTGCCAACCGTATCAGCGCGAACGTCGCGAATGTGAGTACGGCGGGGTACAAACGCCAGGTGGTGTCGGCCGGCGCATTTCTGGATTCGTTGAATGCCGCGGCCGGCGTGGCGCCCGCGTCGGCGAGTTCGGGGTCGGTCGATCAGCGCCCTGGTGCCTTGCTGGCAACTGGCCACGCGCTCGACCTCGCGATCAGTGGCGTCGGGTATTTCGAAGTGGCTACCCCGCACGGTCCCGCCTACACGCGTGCCGGCAGCTTTCACGTGGACTCGCGCGGCAGGCTCGTCGATGCAGCGGGCGATGCTGTGCAAGGCGCCGACGGCGAGATCGCGCTGAGTTCCAACGTCGTCAAAGTCGATGCGGCGGGGCATGTCACCGATAACGGGCGTGCCGCGGGTCAATTGAAAATTGTCGCACCGAATGGCGCCGTATCGATCGAGCCGCTTGGAAATGGCTTGTATTCCATTTCATCGGTTGTCCCGGCGCCTTCCCTTTCTCGCGTCGTTCAAGGTTATATCGAGAATTCGAACGTCGACCCCATGCTTGAAATGACCGATTTGATGACAACAATGCGTCATTTTGAAAGCTTGCAGAAAGCAGCGCTTGCGGATGACGAAATGTTACAAACGGCAATTCAAAAAATCGGGGAGGTGTGATCGATGCTGAACGCACTCTATATCGCTGCAACAGGGCTGCAGGCTGAGCAGCATAGCGTCGAAGCGATTTCGAACAATCTATCGAATATGGACACGCCCGGTTACAAAACCGCGCGCGTGCAATTCAGCAACCTCGTGGATGGAACCCCGGCGCTTGTGCCTGCCGAGGCTTCGCAAACGATGAGCCCCGGTGCGGCCGGGGCCGCCACACAAGGCTCATCTACGGCCGTGGGGGGGCTTGGCGTGGCCGTCACTGGAACCCGGCATGTATTCGACGCGGGGCAGTACGCCCAGACCGGATCTCAGTACGATCTCGCGGTGCGCGGCGACGGGTTCATCGAAGTGGTGCTGCCGGACGGATCGTCGGCTTATACGCGGGGCGGCACGTTGAAGGTCAACGCGGACGGCATGCTTGCAACACAGGACGGCTATCCCCTGAAAGCGGGGGTTGCTATTCCGGCGGACGCGCAATTGATCTCGGTTTCAAGCGATGGCACCGTCAATGTTTCAACGGCGACCGATGCAAGCCTGATTGAGGCGGGGCATATCGACGTGGTGCGTTTTTCCTCCGAAGGCGACCTGAGCTCGCTTGGCGGGGGGCTCTATCAACCCAACGACGCATCGGGCGATCCCCTCACGCAGCGTGCCGGCGAAAACGGCGCAGGGCTCCTCGCCCAGGGTTATCTGGAGCAGTCCAACGTCAACATGGTCAGCGAAATGGTCAACCTCATGGTCGCTCAGCGCGCATATCAGGCCAACGCCAAGCTCGTGCAGGCAGCGGACGACATGCTGAGTACGGTCAACGGCCTGCGCCGTTGATTGCATAGGGGGCCGCCTTGTCTTCCTCCGTCACCCGGAGCCTGCTTTTGTGCGCGTTTCTCGCGCTGCCGGGCATAGCCTTTTCGTCGACCGTCGAACTTTTGCCGACCGCGACGGTCGATGGGCCCAGCATACGGCTGGGGCAGGTTGCGCGCGTTGAAGCGCCCGATGAAGCGCGGGCTGCGGCGCTGCGTGCGCTCGATTTGGGGCCCGCCCCGCGTGTGGGCTTGGAGCGGCATGTCCGGCGAGCCGATATCCAGCGCGCCTTGAGGGCGCACGGGTGGGACGGCCCTGATGCGCTCGTATACGGCGGCGTGCAAACGGTGACGGTTTATAGGGCCAGCCGCGAAACCCCTGCGGACGGCCTTGTCCAATGCGCTCGCGACGCATTGGGTGCCGTTCTCGAGAGCCGCTATCGCAATGTGCGTCTTGCGCCCGTCGATGCGCCGGTGACGATCGTCGTGCCGGCGGCCCATATCGACTACCGGGCGCGTAGCCAAGTCCTTGCTCAGCCTTTGCCGAGACGCATTGCGCAATGGGTCGATGTTTATGCGGACGGCAGGCTGTATCGCTCGGTGCCGATGATTTTCGAGGTCAGCGCTGAGACGCAAGCACTCGTGGCGAACCACGATCTTGCCGCCAACGTGCCGCTCGGAAGCGACACGGCGACGCTGCGGATGGTCGACGCCGTGGAGGCGAAGTCACCCTTGGTCACTGCCGACGCCTTCGATGCGGGTTTGCGCGCGCGGCGGCCCATCGCGGCCGGAGCACCGCTTTCGTGGCGCGACGTCAGCTTATTGCCGGCCGTCGAACGCGGTGCGTCGGTGACGCTGCGCGTGTCTGCTGGTGCCGTTCAGATCGAACAAAGGGGATATGCGCTCGACGACGGCAAGCTTGGCGCGATGGTGCGCGTGAAACTGGCATCGGGCGCGGCGCTGTCCGCACGCGTCATCGGCAGTGCTTTGGTAGAAGTGGGGGGATCTTGAACAACGTATGCGTCGTCCGGCGTTTTTCGCTCGGAGCCTTCGCGCTCATGGTCGCGCTCGACTTCTCTCTTGGCATGCCAAGCGTGCGAGCGGAAAGCCTCTTTGACAGCAACAGCTATCGAGCCCTCGCAAGCGATGCGAAAGCGCACTCGGTCGGGGACGCGCTGACGGTTTTAATTGTGGAGAACTCGAGCGCAACGTCGAGCGCGGATACGAGCACGCACCGCAAATCGGACTATGACCTCAGTGCGGGCAAGGTCACCGAGCCCAACAGCAAGGGTGGTGGCCTGCAAGTCGGCAGCGATTTCGATGGCGGAGGCAAGACGCTGCGCAGCGGCCGCCTCATTGCGCAGATCACTGTGGTCGTGAAATCCCTGAGCCCCTCGGGGGATATGCTCGTGACGGGAGATCAGTCACTGCGGATCAACGGCGAGGATCAGAAGATTCACCTCGAAGGGCGCGTGCGTCCGACCGACGTTTCCCCCGCGAACACGGTGCCATCCACGCGGCTGGCCGATGCGCACATCACCTATGTCGGCATCGGCGACCTTGCCGATCGCACGCGTCCAGGCTGGTGGGCCCGAGTCCTTAACTGGTTTGGTCTATGAAGCCGATGCGTCGTTTTTATCGTTTTGTCGCGGTATTTAGCGTGTGGCTGCTGTTATTTGGCAACACGTGGTTTGCCGTCGCGCAGGCGGCCACGCCCGGCAGCGACGACATGGTCAGGCTCAAAGATCTCGGCAAGCTCAAAGGGTGGCGTGACAACGCGCTCATCGGGTACGGGATCGTCACGGGCCTGGCCGGTACGGGCGATGCGCCGACAAACAAGACCACGCGCCAGACGATTGCGAATGTGCTGTCGCAATTCAATGTCGCTGTGGCACCCGAGCAGGTTCAAAGCCGCAATGTGGCTGCGGTCATGGTCAGCGCGGAGCTGCCGCCGTTCGCGCGCGAAGGCGATCAGGTGGATGTGCTCGTCACCTCGATGGGCGACGCACGCAGTCTGGTGGGCGGAAGCTTGCTCGTGACGCCGCTGAAGGCGCCGAACGGCGCGATCTATGCCCTCGCGCAAGGGCCGCTTTCGGTGGGCGGCGATCGCTACGATATGAACGGCAACGTCGTGCAGAAGAACCACCCCACGACGGGCATGATTCCGGCCGGCGCTACCGTCGAAAAAGGCGTCTCGGCGCCGATGCTCTCGGCCGATGGCTCGGTCACATTCGTCCTCTCCGAACCGGATTTCACCACGGCGGACAGACTCGCCACAGCACTAAACGAGACGTTCGGTCAGCCGCTCGCGCAGCCGCGCGACGCGGAGGGTATCCGTATCGAGGTCCCGCCGCAGGCGCGCGAGCACCTCGTGCGATTCATCTCCCAGGTCGAGAACGTCTGGGTCAAGCCCGACCGTCGCGCGCGCGTCGTCATCAACGAGCGGACCGGCACCGTCGTCTCGGGCGGCGACGTCAAGCTTTCCCGCGTGGCGATTGCACACGGCGATCTGAAGGTTTCCATTGTTACGGACAACGAAATATCGCAACCCTACACGATCGGCGGGTTTTTGCCGGGCGCACGCACAGCCGTGGTATCCAACTCGCGCATATCGGTGGAAGAGCCGGCCGCCGGGGCGTTCATTGCGGCGCAGCACAATACCGTCGCCGATCTCGTCGAAGCGCTCAATCGCGTCAAGACGAGCACGCGCGACGTGATCGCGATCTTGCAGGCCGTCAAGGCGGCGGGCGCACTGCACGCCGACCTCATCATTCAGTAACGCCACGCACGCTTCAAGGAGACACGGGCTGTGTTCGATTCCATTACCTTGCAGGCCATTACTTCGGCGCTCGACGCTACGCTGCTGCGGCAGGAGGCGATCGCCACGAACGTCGCGAACGCGTCCACGCCCGGATACACGCCCGTGCGCGTCGACTTCGAATCGCATCTGAACGCTGCGCGCGCGGCACTCGATCGTGGCGAGGCGATCGATTCGTCGATGCTGAGCGCGCCCACGGTGACGCGCGAGAGCATGCGTTACGGCGAGGAAGGTCCGCGCGTCGATCGCCAAATAAGCGACATGATGACGAATTCGGTGCGCTACCAGACACTCGTCAAAGGATTGAACAACGAATTCAAACTGATTTCCACGGCAATCGACGAGGGGAAATGACATGGACTACGACGCAATCCTCGGCGTAAGCGCCGCCGGCATGAGCCTCGAGAAGCTGCGCACGGACGTGACCGCACTGAACCTGGCGAACGCGCATACGCTGACGGGCGCACAGGGCGGGTACCAACCTCTGCGCGTGGTGGCCACTGTGACCCCGCTCGCAAACATCGCGCGTTCGGAGAGCAGCTTCGCTTCGCTGGTGGATGCCACGTTGCACGCGCCCGAGCGCGCCGCTGTCGTCCCGACGGGCGCCGAGCCGGTCAAGGTCTACGAGCCCACGCATCCGGCGGCCGATTCGAACGGCTACATCAGCTATCCGGGCGTCGATCAGGTCACGGAGATGACCACGCTGATGACGTCGGTACGCGCGTATCAGGCAGACGTGGCCGCATTCAATACGAGCAGGACACTTGCGCTGAAGGCGCTTGCAATCGGGGATACGCAATCGTGAGTGCATTATCGAATATCGATCCCGTTGCGGCGGCCGGCAACATAGCCGATCCGTTCGCGGCGCACCGCATTCAATCGCTGCCGGCGGTGGGGCCGATCACGGCGCCGGTCATACTCGATTCGGCGAGCGGTGCGCAAGGCAGCGGCGCAGCGTCTGCGGCCGCGCCGGGCGGCTGCGGCGCAATGGTTTCGGCCGGACTCGCCGAGACGAACGATCGTCTCAACGCCGCCGAGACGGCGCTCCAGTCGTTGGCAGTGGGTGGAGGAGGGAATCTGCATACCGTGATGGTCTCGATGGAAGGCGCGAAGCTCGCATTCCAACTCGTCGCGCAGGTCCGCAATCATCTACTGACCGCGTATCAAGACATCATAAAGATGCAGATCTGAGGTTATTGAATGTCGTTCGCTACTTTCTGGCAGCAACTCAATCCTCGCGCCCGAATTGCCACGGCAATCGGTGCGGCGGCAATCGTCCTCGGCACGGTGGCGGGCATTGCGTGGGTTCTCGCGCCGCGCTATGAGGTGCTGTTCTCGGAACTCGCCCCCGAGGACGCGGCTGTCATGACGGCCGAACTCGACCGGATGAAGACACCGTACCGGCTCAGCGAGGACGGCTCCGCCATCCTAGTTGCGTCCGAGGCCGTCCACAAGACGCGGCTCAAGCTCGTATCGAAGAACCTGCCGTTGCATGGTGCGGTGGGGTTCGAGCTTTTCAACGGCGGCGACTTCGGCATGACGGACTTCGCGCAGAAAGTGAACTTCCAGCGTGCGCTGCAAGGCGAAATCGCGCGGACCATCCTTTCCATCGAGGGCATCCAGTCTGCGCGCGTCATTTTGGCTTTGCCGGAGCGGCAGTTGTTCAGGGAGCGGGACAGCCAGCCCAAGGCTTCGATCAATCTCGTGCTCAAACCCGGGCAGACGCTTTCGCACGAGCAGGTAGCCGGCATCGCGCGCCTCGTTTCGGCGGCCGTGCCCGACATCGCAACGCAAAACGTGACGATCGTCGACCAGCACGGCATTGCTTTGACGGGAGCCGGTGCCGCGGACGGCACGAGTGAGGGCCAGGGCGCGGGAACCGGCGCGTTGGAGTTGAAGCAGTCCACCGAAGCCTATCTGGCGCGCAAGCTCAATGACGTGCTCAATCAGACGTTCGGGCCGGGCAAGGCGATTGCGCGAGTCGACGTGACGCTCGACCTGAGCCGTGTCCAGCGCACGCGCGAGCAAGTGTTGCCGTCGGCGAAGGACGCTGCGGCCGGTGTGCTCGTTCGCGAGCGCAGCGAAGGCGAAGGGGAGGGTAGCGGTACGGTTTCTTTACCGCCCCTGCCGGGCTCGGAGGCCGCGGCCGGCGGTGCGACGCGCAGAGACCGCGAATATCGGGTGGGCCGCGATGTCGAGCAGACCGTCTCGATGCCGGGCGCCATCCGGCGCATGGCCATTGCGACCATCGTCAACGATACGATCGACGCGACACAGCTCGCGCATCTCAAGGAAGTGCTCGCCGCGACGGTCGGCTATGACGTCACGCGCGGCGATACGATCGCGGTCTATCCGTTTGGGCAGCTCGCACAATCGGCGAAGGCCGATCAGGCGTCGACGGCGGGCGATGCCGAACGCGCAACAGCGACTGTAGCTGGGCAGGGTTCTTCCGCCGCGCCCGCGATGCGAAACTCGCGCACCGCGTCGGCAAACGAGCTCGTCGGATGGCGGATCGTGACCGCGCTCGCCGGGCTGGTCGTCGGTCTCGCGCTCGTGGTTGCGCTCGTGCACGTGCTCAGGCGCGGACGCCCCGTCTCCGAGGTCATGCGCCCGCTTGCGGCAGACGAACGCAAGCTGCTGCTGTCCGATATGCAACGGTGGCTCGCGGCGGACACCCCCGGGAGCACGCAGCCATGACAGCGATGCGCCGCGTCGCACTCGTTTTGCATGCGCTGACGCCCGACGATCGCGAGTGGATGCTCGCGCAGTTCGATACGCATGAACGCGAATCGCTTCGCTCGCTACTCGACGAGTTGGAGCGGCTGGGACTCATGCGCGATCCGACGCTCGTGCGTGAAGCGACGGGTCGCCGCGCGCCCGACGAACGTTCGAGCGCGAATTCCGCCAATATCGCTGCAAACGATGCGCGCGTGCATGCGATTGCCGGGGTGCCGCCATCGGTTGCCGTGCACGAACTCGTCGATGAACCTGCTGCCGTTCTCGCGTTCATCCTGAGTGTGCATCCATGGCCTTGGCGATCGGCGGTGCTCGACGCGCTCGGCCGCGCGAAACGCGAACAGGTGGAAGCGCTCGGCGCGGCGCGAGCCGCGCTTGCTGACCGTACAGGTCACGCCCTTTGTGCGGTATTGATCGAGGAGTTGGCCACGCGCGTGAGCACGAGCAAGGTCCGGCTTCAAACGACGGCTCTGACGCGGCAAACCCGGTGGTGGGGCCGGCTCTCATGGAGACGTTCTTGAGCGCGCCGCGGCAGGTCGCCCGCATCTTGCGGCAAGCCGTCGTTGCGGGTGAGCCGCGCACGCCGGGCTGGCCGCGCTCCTCATCATTGGTCGAGGGCGAAGCGAGCGTATTGGAGGGAGGCCCTCCTGTAGATGGTTCCGTCGGCACGCCGATTGCGCCAGCGGCCTTGGTTGGCGCTGGCGCGGGCGAGGAACCGGTCCAGATCGCGATCGAACGCCGGGCTGCCGAGCTGGCCGATGCGCGGATCCGGGAGGCGGGCGAAGCCGTCTTCGAGCAAGCTCGGGAGGCGGGTTTCAAGGCCGGCCACGAAGCGGGATTGAGCCGAGGCGTGAAGGAAGGCCTCGAAGCGGCGCAGGCCGAATGGGCTGCGCTCGCGGTTCGTGCCCAGACATTGATCGATTCGGCGCGAGCGGCTTCCGAGCGCGAAGCCCAGGCGTCCGCGGAACTCGCGTTGCATCTGGCTTTTGCCGCCATGCGCAAGCTGTTCGGCGAGGCGTTCGCATCGCGTGCGGGCGTCGAGTCGTGCGTCGCACAGGCGCTTGCGCAAGCGGACCCGCAGACGGTGATTTCGATCCGCGTGGCGCCGACCGATGCCGCGCTCCTCGCGGGCACGGCATCGGCGCCGGGGCTGCTTGGCACGCTCGCACCAACCGTGTCGATCAAGGCGGACGAGCAGGTGAGCCCCGGCGGATGCATGATCGAAACCTCGCGCGGCATGCTGGACGCCCGGATCGAAACGCAGCTCGAGGCGCTCCTGCAAGTGCTGAGGATGGCCTATGACGCCCGCGCCTTGCCCCCCACGCGAGCGGAGCAGCCGTCATGATCGGGGCGTCCTGGATCGAAGCTATCGAGCGCGCTTCGCTCGTGCGCAGAATCGGCGTGGTGACCAAGCTCGTCGGCCAGGCGATCGAGGCCGATGGTCCCGATGCGGCGGTGGGCGAACTCTGCTCGATCGCCATTCGTCATTCGAACGAGACCGTGCGCGCGGAAATCGTTGGCGTGCATGGGGGACGTGTCACCTTGATGCCGTACGGACCGACTCGAGGTCTCGCAGCAGGGGCACTCGTGACGGCATTGGGCGCGGCGGCCGAAGCGGACGTCGGGCCATCGTTGCTCGGCCGTGTCATCGATTGCTTTGGTCGTCCGCTCGATGGGTTGGAGCCACCCGTTCGCGCGACCACCCGCCCGCTCGTCGGCGTGCGTATCAATCCGATGCAGCGGCCCCCGGTGGAGCGTGTGCTCGAAACGGGCGTGCGCGCGATCGACGCGCTTCTGACGATGGGGCGAGGCCAACGGGTCGGCATTTTTGCGGGAAGCGGCGTGGGCAAAAGCACGTTGCTCGGCATGATCGCGAATACCGTCCGTGCCGACGTGAACGTCATCGCGCTGATTGGCGAGCGCGGGCGCGAAGTGCGCGAATTTATCGAAAAACAACTCGGTGAGTCCGGGCTCGCGCGCTCCGTCGTCGTCGTCGCGACGTCCGACGAGCCCGCACTCGCACGCGTTCGCGCCACGCATCTTGCGCTTGCCGTCGCCGAATATTTTCGGGACGAAGGGCAGGACGTGCTGCTGACGATGGACTCGATCACGCGCTTTGCGATGGCGCGTCGTGAAATCGGCCTGGCGGCAGGCGAGCCGCCGACCGCGCGCGGTTACACGCCTTCCGTTTTCGCCGATCTTCCGGCGCTTTCGGAGCGATGCGGAACCACGCTTGGCGGTGGGTCCATATCCGCGCTCTTGACGGTGCTCGTGGAAGGCGACGACTTCAACGAGCCGATTTCCGACGCCTTGCGCGCGACGCTCGACGGGCACATCGTACTGTCGCGGCAACTCGCTCATCAGGGTCGTTTTCCCGCAATCGACGTATTGGCCAGCGCGAGCCGTCTGATGGGCGCACTCGCTACCCGGGGCGAGCAAGAACTCGCGGCCGCCACACGGGAATTGCTTGCGCTGTTCGAGCGCAATCGCCAGATCGTCGAGATTGGCGCCTACGAACCCGGATCGAATCCGGCGCTCGACGGTGCATTGCGGCTCATACCTGCGGTCGAGGCGTGGCTGAGACAGCGTATCGACGATGCCTCTACGCGGGCCGCCGCCTACGAATCGCTGCGCGCAACACTGAGCGATGCCGAGGGGGCGCGCGTGGGAGAGGCGCGTGTGAGTGCCGGTAACACCGCGGAGGTTGCCGCATGACTGCCGACGTGCGCGGCTTCCGCTATCAACTGGCATCACTTTTGGCGCTCGAGGCGTCGCGCCTGCAACTGGCCGAGCTGAAGCTTGCCGAGGCAACGGCGCGGTGGCGCGCAGGGCAGATCGCGCTCGGGCAGGCGCGCGAAGCGGTGGCTCGCTTCATGGGCAGTCTGCCGTGTGAACGGATGGGCGAGTCGCTCGACATCGTCATAAAGCAATTGACGACGCGCTATGTAGGAGAGCTGCAGCAGAGCATTCGCCGCATGGAGTCACGTGCCGCCGTGCTCGATACCGAGCGTAGCCGCGCACTCGAGGTGTGGACCTCGTGCAAACAGCGTGTCGACCAACTCGATTCGCACCGTGACGAAGCGCGCGCTGTATACGCGCGGGAGCAGGCGGCGCGCGATGCACGGCAAGCCGACGACGATTGGATCATGCGCATGCCGGCGCGCGGGGGCGCGCGATGACGACAATAGATCGGGACCGGCTGCCGATGGAGGCAGGCGCGGCCCCCACGATGGCAAGCGCGATGCCGGAGGAACGTGCCGCGCAGGCGCCCGGGTGGATGCAGGCTTTGGCCGATGCGTGCGGAACGGGCAGCTCCGGTTTTGAAAACGCCGATGGGGCGAGCGCAGCGAGTGTGCGGCTTTGGGAAAGCATCGGCGATCGTCTGGCGCTGGGTGCGCTCGCGCTGCCCGCCGACGCGCAGTCGATGCATGCGGTGGCGCGATCCGTCGAGACGCCTCGG
>Ga0157374_10000707_pt1 | contig 29284 bp, 30 predicted proteins | sample M25metaG_FD_115308 | JGI IMG/M metagenome (GOLD analysis project Ga0157374, IMG submission 115308) | Miscanthus rhizosphere microbial communities from Kellogg Biological Station, Michigan, USA - M2-5 metaG | ecosystem: Host-associated > Plants > Roots > Rhizosphere > Soil | place: USA: Michigan... | reverse complement strand
GGGCATCGGCTTGCCGACCAACGCGGCGATCCCGGCGGTCGACTCGCGGCGCAGGGTGCTCGCGCGCATGGCGGGCCGGCGCATCGTCGACATGGTCCGCGAGGATCTGCGCATGTCGAAGATCCTGACCAAGGACGCGTTCGAAAACGCGATCATGGTCAACGGTGCGATCGGCGGATCGACCAACGCCGTCGTCCACCTGCTAGCGGTCGCCGGACGCATCGGCGTCCAGCTGTCGCTCGACGATTGGGACCGGCTCGGCCACGACATGCCCTGCCTGGTCAACCTGATGCCGTCGGGCAAGTACCTGATGGAGGACTTCTACTATGCCGGCGGCCTGCCCGTTGTCATCAAGGCGATCGGCAAATTCCTGCACAAGAAGGCCTTGACTGCGAATGGCCGCACGCTATGGGATAACGTCAAGGACGCGGTCAACTACAACCCGGCGGTGATCACGCCGCTGGCCAAACCGTTCAAGCCGCAGGGCGGCATCGCGGTGCTGCGCGGCAACCTGGCGCCGGGCGGTGCGGTGCTGAAGCCCTCGGCGGCGAGCCCCAAGCTGCTCAAGCACAAAGGCAGGGCGGTGGTGTTCGAAGACATCGACGATCTGCACCGGCGCATCGACGATCCGAAGCTCGACGTGCGCGAATCCGACATTCTGGTGCTCAAGAACTGCGGGCCCAAAGGCTATCCGGGGTTCCCCGAAGTCGGCAACTTCACACTGCCGGCGAAACTATTGAAAAAGGGTGTGACCGACATGGTTCGAATATCGGACGCGCGGATGTCGGGTACTGCGTACGGGACGGTGGTGCTGCATACCGCACCCGAAGCGGCCGCCGGCGGACCGCTTGCGCTGGTCAAAAATGGCGACACGATCGAGCTCGACGTCGCCAGGCGCCGTATTCACCTCGACGTCTCCGACGCCGAGCTTGCGCGCCGCAAGGCGAAGTGGAAGGCGCCGCCGCCGCACGCCGAGCGCGGCTGGGTGAGGCTCTACTGCGAGACCGTGCAACAGGCCGACCAAGGCGTCGACCTCGAGTTCCTGGTCGGCAAGTCCGGCGCCAAGGTGGGACGACCGAGCCATTAGCATTGGCTTCGACGCCGTGCCCGCATCGGGCCGGTGGACGGCGTGTTAGTTCACGCGCAGCGACCGATTGCCCCTACAATGGGGGCAGACGCGGCGTTCGCGTCGCGCCGACGGTATTTCGGTGCGAGGTCCTCGAATTCACCGTAACTCGATCCTACGGGAGGTCTACCCTTGGCAAAACCCAACTATCAGTACCAGAAACGGCAAAAGGAACTGGAAAAGAAGAAAAAGCAGGAAGAAAAGCGCAAGCGCAAGCTGGAGAAAACGGAAGCCGACACCGCCGCCGAGGGCGCAACGCCTCCAGTCGAAGGCGAGACGCCACCGGCTTGAAGCAGGACTAGCTGGCCTGGCGTACGGTGAGCGCCAGCTTTACTCCGAGTATCACGAACACGGCACCGGCGATTCGATGCAGTGCGTCCATGCGCACCGGGATGCCGTTGAAGCGCTGGCCGATCCCCGCCGACGACCACGCGACGAACAGGTTCCACAAGAGTCCCGTCGTATTGAACACCGTGCCGAGCATCAGGAACGCGGCCAGCCGATGCGCCCCCTCCGGGTCGACGAACTGCGGCAGGAACGCCAGGAAGAACAGCGCGGATTCAGGATATTGGTCAGCGCGCCCTGCACGAAGATGTGCGAAAGCGATGTCGCCGGCATCGGCGCGGCAGCAAGCTTCGGCGAACGAGGGCCGGTCCGCCACAGCACGATTCCCATGTAGATCAGGTAGGCCGCGCCGGCGAGCTTGACTGCGGTGAACGCGACGGCCGACGTCGCCAGCAGCGCCGACAGGCCCAGTCCCGCGGCGACGATGTGCACGCAGCAGCCTGACGCGATGCCCAGCGCCGCCACGGCGCCGGCTTTGCGTCCCAACGTCGTCGCGCGAGTGACGATGTAGAGCGTATCGGCGCCGGGCGTCAGGTTGAGCAGGATGCCCGAAGCGACAAAGAGTGCAAAGTCATGGATGCCTGGCATGCGGTCTCGAGTGCGCGGAGGCGTTGGTGCGCTCTAGAACTTGCCGAACTTGTGGTAGGCGTCCACCGGGTCCATGCCGCCGATCAGCGCACGGCGCATCTCGCTCTCGGTCGCGACGACGGCTTCGGTGCGCGCGACCGTTTCCTCGACCACGCGGCCCGGCACGATGACGACGCCGTCGCGATCGCCGAGCGGCAGGACGCAGCGCTCGTGCCCCATCATGCGCAGCACGTCGTGCACCGCGCCTGTATAGCAGCGTCCAAGCCTCTCGGTCAGCTCGTTGCGCCGCCCGGGCGCACGATGCGAGGTCAAGTCAGAACAGCGTCAGTTGCGCGCGCTGCGCGGCACTGACCGGCGGCTTGAAGCGCGAGGTGGCCATCGGCGCGCGCTCGCGGTTGAGATCGAGTCGGCGCGCGGCGATGTCGAAGCGGCGGGCGATCAGCTCGGCGAATTGTCCCTGCCCTCGCATGCGCGAGCCGAACTGCGGATCGTTGTCGCGCCCGCCGCGGATCTGCTGCACGATGCTCATCACGTGCACTGCGCGCAACGGGTAATGCTGCGCAAGCCAATCGCGAAACAGTGTCTTGACCTCGAACGGCAGCCGCAGCATCGTCCATCCGGCGTATTCGGCGCCGTTCGCCGCCGCTGCTTCGAGAATCGCTTCCAAGTCCTTGTCGGTCAGCTGCGGAATGATAGGCGCGGTCATCACGCCGACGGGAATACCCGCGCCGGAGAGCGCCTTAATGGCGGCAAGCCTCCTCTGCGGCGTGGCGGCGCGCGGCTCGAGCTTGCGCGCGAGCTCGCGGTCGAGCGTCGTCACCGAGACGTAGACGCGCGCCAGATTCTTTGCCGCCATCGGGGCGAGGATGTCGATGTCCCGCTCGACCAGCGCCGACTTGGTGACGATCGATACCGGGTGCTCGCAGGCAGCGAGCACTTCCAGAATCTGCCGCGTGATCTTCCACTCGCGCTCGATCGGCTGGTACGGATCGGTGTTGGTGCCCATCGCGATCGCGTCGCAGACATAGCCCGGCTTCGCGAGCTCGGCCTCCAGCATCTTCGCGGCATCGGGCTTGGCGAAGAGTTTTGTCTCGAAGTCGAGCCCCGGCGACAGATCGAGGTAGGCGTGTGTCGGGCGGGCGTAGCAGTAGACGCAGCCGTGCTCGCATCCCTGATACGGATTGATCGACTGGGTGAACGGAATGTCGGGCGAATCGTTGCGCGCGATGATCGTGCGCGAGCGCTGGATTGTGACCGTCGTCTTCAGCGGCGGTGGCGCATCCGCTTCGTCGCCATCCCGCGGAGTCCAGCCGTCGTCGACGGCTTCGCGCTCGTCGCGTCGAAAGCGATTGCCGGGATTGAAGGTCGCGCCGCGTCCCCTGATCGGCGCCGTCGGTTCTCCGCTCAACGTCGCCTCACCCGACCAGCTTCGCATCCAGGGTGATCGTCGCGTTGATCGCCCGCGACAGCGGACAGTTGGCCTTGGCGCCGGCGGCGATCTCGGCGAATTTCGCGGAGTCGATCTCGGGCACGCGCGCCCGCGTCGTCAGGTGCACCGCGGTAATCGTCCAGGCGTCGCCGACCTTGTCCAGCGTCACCGCGGCCTCGCTGTCGATCGCCTCGGCGGTGAATCCGGCGTTGTTCAGCGCGAACGAAAGCGCCATCGTGAAGCAGCCGACGTGCGCCGCGCCGAGCAGCTCTTCCGGATTGGTCCCCTTGCCGTCGCCGAAGCGCGCGTTGAAACCGTACGGCGCGTCTTTCAGAACACCGGACTGCGTCGAGATCGTACCCTGACCTTCCTTGACGGTGCCTTGCCAGCGGGCGGATGCCTTGCGTTGCATATTTTCCTCCGGAGAATTCGCCTTGAAGAGGTCTGCTTGTTCGAATCGGTTTGCGTTTGCAGTGTATGCCGCTCGGCGCGATCGGCCAAGTAGCGTGCGCTCACCCGCCCGGTGATGCGCTACCATACGTCGGACCCGGTCCTACGTCAGTGCCGAAGCGATGACCAAGCCCAAGACGACCCCGAAGTCAATTCATCTGGACACGCTGAGCTTGCATGCCGGATCGCGTCCCGATCCGGTGACTGGCGCGCGGGCCACGCCGATCTATCAGTCCGCTTCGTTTGTCTTTCCTGACACCGACCATGCGGCGGCACTGTTCAACATGGAGCGCGCAGGCTACGTCTATTCGCGCATCGCCAATCCGACCTGCGCGGTACTCGAGGAGCGCATCGCCGCGCTCGAAGGCGGCGTCGGCGCCATCGCGGTGGCCAGCGGCCAGGCGGCGCTGCATCTTGCCATCGTGACCCTGCTGGGCGCGGGCTCGCACATCGTCGCCTCGCGGGCCTTGTACGGCGGCTCGCACAATCTGCTCGACTACACTCTGCCGCGCTTCGGCATCGCGACGACGTTCGTCGATCCACGCGACGCAGATGCCTGGCGCGCGGCGATCCGTCCGGAAACGCGGCTGCTGTTCGGCGAGACGCTCGGCAACCCCGGCCTCGACGTGCTCGACGTGCCGCGCATCTCCGCGCTGGCGCACGACCACGGGCTGCCGCTGCTGGTCGATTCGACGTTCACGACGCCGTATCTGATGCGCCCGTTCGAGCACGGCGCGGACCTGGTCTACCATTCGGCGACCAAGTTTCTGTCGGGTCATGGTGTCGTGATCGGCGGCCTGCTTGTCGACAGCGGCCGGTTCGACTGGGACAGGCCGGGCGCCAGCGCCGGCAAGTTCCCGACGTTGACCGAGCCTTACGCCGGCTTTCACGACATGGTGTTCACCGAGGAATCGACGACCGCCGCGTTCCTGCTGCGCGCGCGGCGGGAAGGCATTCGCGATTTCGGTGCTTGCATGGCGCCGATGACCGCTTTCCAGATCCTGCAGGGGATCGAGACCTTGCCGTTGCGCATGCAGCGCCATGTCGACAACACGCGGCGGATCGTCGCCTTCCTGGCGGCGCATCCGCTGGTCGAATCGGTCGCCTACCCCGAGCTCCCAGCCCACCCCGATCACGCGCTCGCGCAGCGGCTGCTGCCGCTCGGCTGCGGCGCGGTATTCAGCTTTGCAATTCGCGGCAGCCGCGAGCAGGGACGCAAATTCATCGAGTCGCTGAAGCTTTTCTCGCATCTTGCCAACGTCGGCGACGCGAAGTCGCTGGTCATCCATCCGGCGAGCACGACGCATTTTCGGATGGCGGCCGCGGAGCTTCGAGCGTCCGGCATCACCGAAGGCACGATCCGGTTGTCGGTCGGCCTCGAGCATCCGGACGACCTGATCGAGGATCTGTCGCGCGCGCTCCACGCCGCCGGCAAGGCCTGACTCGCCCCTGATTCGATCAAGTCGCGCCGCAAAGTCGTGTACGTCACCGTCGAAGGCGATCCCGTCTATGTCTATACAGGCGCGCGCGCGTTCGATCGCGCGCGGTCGACGATCGTGTTCGTGCACGGCGCGGCCAACGACCACAGCGTCTGGGGATTGCAGGCGCGGTATTTCGCCCACCATGGCAATAATGCGCTGGCCATCGATTTGCCCGCGCATGGCAAAAGCGGCGGCAGCGCCAGGACGTCGATCGGGTCGATCGCCGACTGGCTGACCGCGTTGCTAGATGCCTTGGGCGTCGATCGCGCGGTGCTGGTCGGGCACAGCATGGGCGCCTTGGCGGCGCTCGACATGACGGCGCGCCATCCGGAACGCGTGCGCGCGCTCGCGCTGCTGGGCCCGGCCGCGCCGATGGTGGTCAGCGACGTTCTGCTCGACGCTGCGGAAGCCCACGACCATCTGGCGTACGAGCTGATGACCGGATGGACCTTTTCCGCGACCAGCCACCTCGGCGGCAACCGGCAGCCCGGCATCTGGATGACCAACGTTGCGCTGCGCTTGTTCGAGCGCTCGCGACCCGGTGTGCTCCATGCCGACCTCGAGGCCTGCCATCGTTACGCCGACGGTCTCGCCGCCGCGAAGACGATCCATTGTCCGGTGCTGCTGGTGTTCGGCCAGCGCGACCTGATGGTCCCGCCGAAGAACGCCCGACCGCTGCAGGATGCGCTGACGGGCAAACGGATCGTGACGATTCCGGAATGCGGCCACAGCATGATGGCCGAAGCGCCCGACGTTGTGCTCGATACGCTGCGTGAATTTATCGCAAGTCTCTCGTGACGTTACGCGGTGCGCCACTTGATCGAGCAGCCGATGCTCGGCGTCTGCTGTGCCGGTCCCCGCCCGCTGCGCGCGACCTGCAGCATCGCCTCATAGAGCTCGCGCGGCGCATCGGGCTTCGGTGCGCGGCCCGCGTCGTCGAGCCGGCCGCGATACTGCAATTCGAGCGCAACGTTGAACCCGAAGAAATCGGGCGTGCAGATGGCGCCGTACGCCTTCGCCACCGACTGCGTCTCGTCCCACAGATAGGGAAACGGGAAGCGCATCCGTGTGGCCAGCGCCTTCATGTTGTCGAACGAGTCCTCCGGATAATCGGCCGCGTCGTTGCTGCAGATCGCCACGCTGCCGATGCCATGGTCGCGAAGCTCGCCGGCGTCGCGCACCATCTTGTCCAGCACCGCCTTGACATACGGGCAGTGGTTGCAGATGAACATGACCAGCAGTCCGTTGTCGCCGCGTGCCGAGTCGCGGCGATATCGTTTGCCGTCGGTGCCGACGAGCTCGAAGTCGGGCGCAGCCCAACCGAAGTTGCACACCGGTGGCGCGGCGCCCATGTCGGTTCTCCTGTCCAATGCTGTGGCAAAATGCTAGCACATGCGAGGCAACTTCCAGTCGTGACCACTGTGACGCCGCGCTTCCATTGCCCGCTGCCGTTGGCCGAGGGCGCCGAGATCGCGCTCCCCGATGCCGCCGCGCATCATGCGGCGCGCGTACTGCGCCTTGCCGCGGGTGACGCCGTCACGCTGTTCAGCGGCGATGACGGCGAATTCGCCGCGCGCATTCTGCGCATCGAGCCGCGCGGCGTGCACGTCCAGATCGGAGCGGCGCATGCGGCCGACCGCGAATCGCCGCTGGCGGTGACCCTGGTACAGGGACTCGCCGCCGCCGATCGGATGGATTATGCGATCCAGAAGGCGGTCGAGCTCGGCGTGCAATCGATTCAGCCGGTCACGATGGCGCGCAGCGTCGCCCGGCTGGACGAAGTGCGCGCGGCTAAGCGGGCTTTGCACTGGCGACAGATCACCATCGCCGCCTGCGAGCAATGCGGCCGCAACCAGCTGCCCCGCTTGCACCCGCTGGTCGGCTTCGACGCATGGCTCGGTGCATCGTCGGAGGCGCCTTTGCGGCTGCTGCTCGCACCGGATGGCGACGTTACGCTCGGCAGTCTGGGCGCGGTGCCCGACGGCCCGGTCGAAATCCTGGTCGGTCCTGAGGGTGGCCTGACGCCGGAAGAAACCTCTGCCGCACTGCGCCGCGGTTTTCGCGCGGTGCGGCTGGGCCCGCGGATTCTGCGCACCGATACGGCGGGACCCGCGGTGCTCGCGGCACTCAACGCGCAATGGGGCGACTGGCGCTAGTGGGCTGTTGCGCAAATTCGCCCGGTGGTTCGCGCCGCCCTTGGCTATCCGATCAGTTGGCCGATGTGGCCAGGGAGCCGCCATTGACCGGTCGCAGCATACGGTTGATGAGCGCAATTTTTACCGTACTGCTCGCCGCATGTGCGGGTTCCGACCTGACGGCGCCGCACCCCGATCCGATACGCGCGGCGTTCGTGGTTCTGGGCGAGGGTGGTTCGTCCATCGTTCGCGTGATCACGACCGATCCTGCCTGTCCGTCGGTCGACGTCGACGGGCAGAGACTTCCGACGACGATCCGGGCGGTGCCCGAGACGATGCCGCTGCGCCCGACGAAGAGCCCGCCGGCCGAATCGAAGCCGTCGGCGTTTCCGGTCCTCGTATGCGAGCGGTGGCTGCCCGCGGGCGCGGCGCGTGCGAGCGTCGGGGGCCACACCTTGCCTTTGCTGCGGCACGCAGTGCGGCGCATCGTCGTCGTTGGCGATACCGGCTGCGTCGTGCAGAATGCGGGGGTCCAGGCGTGCAACGACGCAGCGGCCTGGCCGCTCGCACGCCTCGCCGCGGCAGCTGCCGCAAAGAAACCGGATCTGGTCATCCATGTCGGCGATTACCACTACCGCGAAAGCGCCTGTCCGGACGGCAACCCAAAATGCAGGGGCAGTCCGTGGGGCTACGGCTGGGACGCATGGTCCGCCGATTTTTTTGTACCGGCACGCGATCTGCTCGCCGTCGCGCCGTGGGTTTTCGTACGCGGCAATCACGAATCGTGCAACCGGGCCGGGCAGGGATGGTGGCGCTTTCTCGATCCGCATCCGCTGGTCAGCGGGCGCGATTGCATCGATGCGGGCAACGATCGTCGCGGCGACTACAGCGATCCCTACGTCGTACCCTTGTCCGCCGATATGCAGCTGATCGTGTTCGATTCCTCGAGAGTGGGTGTCGCGCCGCTAAACATTGACGATCCTATGTATGCAATCTACTCGGTGCAATTCCAGCGTGCGATGGAGCTCAGTCGCGGAGCGGCACACAATATTTTCGTCGATCACCATCCGATCCTCGGCTTCGCAACCGATACCACACGGCGGCCCGCGGGCGTCTACCCGGGCAATGCGGCGCTGCAATCGGTGCTCGCGGCGGGCAACGGACCGCTGCTGTTTCCGGAAGGCATCGACGCGCTGCTGTCCGGGCACAATCATCTGTTCGAGGCGGTCAGCTTTGCGACCGGGCAGCCTCCGCAGTTCGTTGCCGGCAATGGCGGCACCTGGCTCGACGAGCCGCTGCCGCGGCCGTTGCCGCCGGGCGCAACGCCGGCGCGCGATGCCGTCGTCGCGACGATCAGCTCATCGGCGACGTTCGGTTTCGTAACCCTGCAGCGCGACCCGGGCGCGGCAGCCTCATGGCAGGTCGAGGCCTGGGATCGCGATGGCCGACTATTGACCCGCTGCGCGCTGTTCGAGCGCAGGACAACTTGCGTGCCGGAGGATCTGCAGTGAAAAGTCTAGCGATGTTCGTCTGCCTGATAGCTGTCTGCGACGCCTGCGCGCAGGCACCCGATCCGCCGCGCTTTTCGACCGCGCCACCCGGTGCGGTGCCCGGCGGCTGGCAAACCGTTCTGCTTTCGGCGAGCAAGCAGCCGACCGAGTACACGCTGGTCGCCGACGAGGGTGTGGTCGTCTTGCGTGCTAGCGCCCGAGGCTCGGCGTCGATCCTTGCCTGGCGGACCGACTTCGATCCGCGGGCCTTTCCGATGCTTTCGTGGCGCTGGAAAGCGCGGCCGATCGCCGGCGCCGACACGCGCGTGCGCAAAAGCGAAGACTCGCCGGCGCGCGTGATGGTTTCATTCTCCGGCAATCCGGCGTCGCTCAAAGTCAGTGATCGCGCCGCCGCCGCAGTGGCCGAGGCGATCTCGGGGCATCCGCTGCCGTACGCGGAGCTGATGTATATCTGGGGGGCGAAAGTTCCGCCGGAATCGACCACGGTAAGCACGCTGACCTCGCGCATACGCATGATCGCGGTCTCCAGCGACGAAGAAGGCGCAGGGCGCTGGCAAAGCTATCGTCGAAATCTCGCGGAGGATTACCGTCGGGTGTTCGGCGAGGAACCCGGCCGCGTGACGGCGATCGAGTTGATGACCGACACCGACAACACGGGCGCCGTCACCGAGACTTTCTATGGCGACTTGAGCCTTTCGGCGCCTTAGGCGCGATCAGCGTTTCGGGTCGGCAGCGACCAGGATGCTGCAGCGCACGCGCTCGATCAGGATCGCGTCGACCGAGCCGCGCCACCAGCGCAGCGCAAACGACTTGCTGCGCGGATGCCCGAGGATAAGCAGGTCGATGCCCAGTTCGGCTACCAGCTTGGTCAGGACATCGACCGGCTCGCCGACGACCAGGTGATCGATGACGTTTATGCCCTTGGCGGCGAGCACCCCATGCGCCGTCTTGAGGTCCGTCTCCATGTGCTCGCGCTCGTCGGCGAGCGCGACCTCGGGCACGTACTCGCCGGCCAGCAGGTACGCCGACGGGTAATGGACAACCGCGGCGAGATGCACTTCGACCGAGGCGTCGGGCGCGATCCGCACCGCTTCGTCGAGCGCAAGACGCGACTCCGGAGCGCCGTTATAGGCGACGAGAATCTTGCGGTACATGACGGCCTCCTAGCGCAGGACGGGTTCATTGTTGTCCGGTCGATGCCTGCGGATCGACCAGGCGGCCGCAGTCGCGCCCGCAAACGCAATCGTAACCACCCAGAAGCATTCTTGAAAGGCCGTTGCCGCACCGGCCGCGCCGTGGGCGCCCAGCCGCCATTCGAGCAACACTGCCAACAGATTGACGCCGATCGCGCCGCCTAGCTGACGGACGAAATTGACCGCCGAGGCGGCGTAGGCGATGTAGCTCTCGTCGAGCGCCTGCACCGCGGCCACCGAAAGCGCCGGAATGATCATGCCCAATCCGATGCGGCCGATCAGCAGCCAGAGCCCCAGGATGACAAAGTCGGTGGTCCGGCCGGCGAATGCCAGCAACAGGCTGGACAGGGCGAACAACGCGAGCCCGGCGATGACGATGCGTCGCGGCTCGATGCGATCGGTCCAGCGGCCTGCCAAAGCGATCGTCACCGCCAGACCGAGCCCGGGAATGATAAGCAAGGCCCCTGCGCGCGAAGGCGAATAACCGGCGACATCCTGGACGAATACCGGAATCAGGTAAGTCGTACCGAAGAGTCCCAGACCGTAAGCCAATGCGACCAGCGCGGTGGCGCGGAAACCGCCGCCGGCGAAGAGCCGCAGCGCCAGCAGCGGCGCGCTGGCGCGAAATTCCCACGCGATAAACCCGGCGAGCAGCAACAGCGTCGACACGCCGATGACGATCAGTTCGATCGACGCCCATCCCGCCCGATGCCCGACGACGGGAACGCTGAGCAGCGAGGCCAGGGTGGCTCCCAGCAACACCAGGCCGGCCCAGTCGAAGCGCTTCTGCGGTCCGCTGCCATGCGGGCCCGGCAGAAAGCGCCAGCCCAGCGCGAGGCCCGCGACGCAGAAAGGAAGCGGCAGCAAAAAGATCGAGCGCCAGCCGAAGTTTTCCAGAAGAATGCCGCCGATGCTGGGCCCTATCGCGGGCACCAGCACGATGCCGAGCCCGAAGAGTCCCATCGCGCTGCCGCGGCGCTCCGGCGGAAACACTTCGAACAGGGCGATCATCGCCAGCGGCTGCAGGACGCCGGCGGCCGCGCCCTGCAGCACGCGCGAGGCGATCAGCACCTCGGGGCTGAAGCTCGCCCCGCCGAGCGCGGACGACGCGAGAAAGATCGCGAGCGCGGCGATGAACGTGCGGCGCTGCCCGTGCGCTTCGACCAGCCATGCGGTCGCCAGCATCGTCGTCGTCATCGCGCCGAGAAATCCGGCCGCGACCCATTGCAGCGAGTCGTGGCCGATGTGGAACTCGGCGATCAGCGCGGGGAAGGCGACATTGATAATGGTCGCGGCGGTGATCGTCGAGACAGTGCCGAGCATCACCGTCGCGATGATCCAGCCGCGCTCGCGCGATGAGACCGGAAGCCCTGGCATCGCTGACGGCGGTATCGCCAGTCCGATGCGCGCTGGGTTACGCCGCCGCCGGCGCGGCGCTCCGGCAGAGCATCAGGGCGAGATCGCGCAAGTCATCCCAGGGGTTGCCGTAATTGGGGATGCCTTTGGCCAGCGCGTCGAGCCGGGCCAGGCGGGTCAGCAGCCGCGGAATCGCCGCGGGGGCTATGCGCTGCGCGGCGCGTTCCATCGCCGCCTGGCGCTTGCCCCACACTCGTGTCGACCGGACCGCGACGCCAACCGGCGTGCCGCTGGCCACAGCGGCGAGCACGGCGGCGAGCGTATGGATATCCTCGCCGAGCTGCCATAGCAACAACGGCAGGCCCTCGCCGGCCGCTTCCAGCGAGGCGAGTATCCGGCAGGCGCGCGCGGCATCGCCGGCAAGCCACGCTTCGGAAAGCTGAAATACGTCGAATCGCGCGACGTCGGCGACCGCCTGCTCGACCGCCGCCGAATCGAGCTCGCCCTCGGGCAGCAGCAGCCCCAGTTTCTGCACTTCCTGCCGCGCGGCGAGCAGGTTTCCCTCGGTCGTATCGGCCAGAAACTGCAGTGTGTCGGCGGACGCGCGCTGCTTCTGACGCGCGAGCCTCGCCGCGATCCATCGCGGCAGCTCGTCCCGTTCGAGCGGGTAGACGGCGATGGTGACTCCCGCCTCCTCGAGCGCCGAGAACCACGCCGAGCTCATAGCGGCGCGATCGAGTCGCGGCAGAGTGATCAGCATCAGCGTATCGGCGCTCGGATGACTGGCGCAATCCTCGAGCACGCGCGCGCCTTCGAGCCCCGGTTTGCCGCTCGGGATGCGCAAGTCGATGAGCTTGCGGCTGCCGAACAGGCCGAGGTTGCGGTTGGCCGCGGCCAGCGCTTCCCATTTGAAGCCGGCCTCGGCAACCAGGATTTCGCGATCGTCGTATCCGGCGGTGCGAGCGGCGGCGCGTATCTCATCGCCGGCTTCGATCGCCAGCAGCGGCTCGTCGCCGTGCACGACGTAGAGCGGGCCTAAACCCCGGGCCAGATGTGCGGCAAGCTGGGCAGGACGGACCTGCATCGGTCTAGGGTCTGGAAAAGTCGAAGCCGAGGCGAAAGCTACGCGGTCGGTTTTTTCGCGGCCTGCAGACGGCGCACGATCTGCTGCACCGCGTCGGTCTGCATCTCGCGCCAGAGCCGCTGCTCCTGCGCTTCCTTGGCCAAGGCCTCGGTGTCGCTGTAGGTGTAGCTGCGGCGCACCAGCACTTCGGACGTCGGCAGCCAGTCGTTGCCATCGTTGTCGTGAACGCGCACCAGCACGCGCTTGATCAGCAGGAACTCGCTGACCTTGCCTCCTCCGGACAGCGACAGGATCTGCTTGTTATCCTCGACGCTGACGATGTCCAGCACGACTTGCGCGTCCGGCGCCTTCTCGACGAGCTTCGCCGAGCCGATGCCGCTGAGCGAGCGCTTGAGCTCGATCGTGATCGGCAGCGCGGGCGGCGCGCTCAGGAACATCGTCTCGAACGGGTAGTGCGCTTCGCCGCGCAGGTGGAAGCCGCACGCGACAAGCGCGCCCGAGAGGGCGAGTCCGATGAGTCGTGCGACGACCGATCGGAAAGCGCGCTCGTCGCTCCCGCGCAGGCGGAGCCCCAGCGTCGTTCGGGTTTCCGGGAACCGCCTCATCACACCACAACGTTGACCAGGCGGCCCGGTACGACCACGATTTTTTTCGGCGTCGCGCCGTTGCCGTGCTTTTGCACTTCGGGGCTCGCGGCCGCCGCGCGCTCGATCGCGGCGTGGTCGGCGGTAGAGGGCACCGTCAGCTTGCCGCGCAGCTTGCCGTTGACCTGCAGCATCAGCTCGATTTCGTCCTGCGCGAGCGCCAGCGCGTCGACCTTGGGCCAGGGCGTATCGATGATGTCGCCGCGGATCGCGGCGTACCCCAGGTCTTCCCATAGCACGTGCGTGATATGCGGCACGACGGGATTCAGCACGCGCAGCAATAGCGAAAGGCCCTCGCGGACGAGCTCGACCGCGGCGGCCGAATCGTCGAACGGCGCGTCCTCGAGAGACTTGAGCATCTTCATGCCTGCCGACACGACCGTGTTGTACTGGATGCGCTGGTAGTCGTAGTCAGCCTGCTTCAACTGCAGGTAGAGCTCGCGGCGCACCGCGCGCAGCGCGGGCGCGGCGCCGGGCCAGGCTATCGTCTGCGGTGCTGTCGCGAGCGCCTCTCGCCGAGACTGCGCGTACGCCCACAGACGCTTCAGAAACCGATAGGCGCCCTCGACGCCGTCGTTCGACCACAGCGCGCTTGCCTCGGGTGGCCCTGCGAACATCACGAACAGCCGTGCGGTATCCGCCCCGTACCTTGCGATAATCTCCTCCGGGTCGATGCCGTTCTTCTTGCTTTTCGACATCGTGCCGATGCCACCGTAGTCGACCGGCAGCCCGTCCGACTTCGCCGTCGCACCGACAATGCGGCCCTCGGCGTCGCGCCGCACTTCGACGTCTTCGGGCGAAAAATAATCGATGCCGCCCTTGTCGCCGCGCCGCGAGTAGCTGTGGTTGAGCAACATGCCCTGCGTCATCAGCCGCGTGAACGGCTCGTCGAAATGGACGAGCCCCATGTCGCGCATCACCTTGGTCCAGAACCGTGCGTAGAGCAGGTGCAGGATCGCATGCTCGATGCCGCCGATGTACTGGTCCATCGGCATCCAGTACTCATTGCGCGCGTCGACCATCGTCGCTGCGTCGGGGCAGGCGTAGCGCATGTAGTACCAGGACGAATCGACGAACACGTCCATCGTGTCGGTTTCGCGCTGCGCCGGCCGGCCGCATCGGGGACAGGTGCAATTGACGAAATCGGCGCGCGTTCTCAGTGGATTGCCGGTGCCGTCGGGCACGCAGTCTTCCGGCAGGATGATCGGCAGGTCGGCTTCCGGCACCGGCACGTCACCGCACGCCTCGCAGTGCACGATCGGAATCGGCGTGCCCCAGTAGCGCTGGCGCGAGATGCCCCAGTCGCGCAGCCGCCACGTCACCTTCTTTTCACCCAGCCCCATCGCCTCGAGGTCGGCGGAAATAGCTTCGACCGCATGCTGATAGTCGAGTCCGTCGTACTTGCCGGAGTTGGTGCAGCGGCCGCGGGTCTTGTCCGCATACCACGGTTGCCATGCGTCGGTCGAAAACGTTTCACCGGCGACGGCTATCACCTGCCTTATCGGCAGCGCGTAGTTTTTGGCGAACTCGAAATCCCGCTCGTCGTGCGCGGGCACGCCCATGACGGCGCCGTCGCCATAAGCCATCAGCACATAGTTGCCGACCCAGACCGGAACGTTGTCGCCGGTCAGCGGATGACGGACGACAAGTCCGGTCGGCATGCCCTTTTTTTCCATCGTCGCCAGCTCGGCTTCGATTACCGTTCCGCGCTTGCATTCGGCGATGAAAGAACTCAGTCCGGGATTCGCCTTCGCCGCATGGTCTGCCAGCGGGTGCTCGGGCGCGACCGCGCAGAAGGTCACGCCCATGATCGTGTCGGCTCGCGTCGTGAAGACGTACATCCGGCCGTCGCCGATCGGCTTGCCATCGTCGCCCTTTATGTCGTGCGTGAACGCGAAGCGCACGCCTTCGCTCTTGCCGATCCAGTTCGCCTGCATCGTGCGCACGCGCTCCGGCCAGCCGTCCATCCGGTCGAGGTTGTCGAGCAGCTCGTCGGCGTAGTCGGTAATCCGAAGGTAGTACATCGGAATCTCGCGCTTTTCCACCGGCGCGTCGGAGCGCCAGCCGCGGCCGTCGATCACCTGCTCGTTCGCGAGCACCGTCTGGTCGACCGGGTCCCAGTTGACGATGCCGGTCTTCTTGTATGCGATGCCCTTTTCCAGCATCTTCAGGAACAGCCACTGGTTCCAGCGATAGTATTCCGGCTTGCAGGTCGTGACCTCGCGCGACCAGTCGATCGCCAGGCTGACCGCCTGCATCTGCTTCTTCATCGTCGCGATGTTGTCGTAGGTCCACTTCGCCGGCGGGACGCCGCTCTTGATCGCGGCGTTCTCGGCCGGCAGGCCGAACGCGTCCCAACCCATCGGCATCAGCGCGTTGTAGCCGTTCATGCGCAGATGGCGGTACATCATGTCGTTGATCATGTAGTTGCGGACGTGCCCCATGTGCAGGATGCCCGACGGATAGGGCAGCATCGACACGCAGTAGTACTTCGGCTTGGCCGGGTCCTCGTCGACGCGATAGGCGTCGGTCTCGCGCCAGTGCGACTTGGCGCGGGTCTCGACTTCGGCGGGGCGGTAGGCTTGCATCGCGATTGGGAAGCTTCGCCGGAATTATACCGGCACGAGGCTGTTAGCCCGTCAGCCCGGCAAGGGTCCGATCAATGCGATGACTCCCATCAGCGCGAACAGCGCAGCTGCAATCCTGCGCACGAGGTTGAACGGAATGCGGCGCGCGCCGATGTTCCCCAGCAGCACCACCGGAACGTCGGCGATCAGCATGCCCAGCGTCGTGCCCGCGACGACCGCGGCAACGTTGCCGAATTGCGCGGCCAGCACCGCGGTTGCAATCTGCGTCTTGTCGCCCATTTCGGCGACGAAGAACGCGCCTGCCGTGAGCGCGAATGCACCGAGGTTGGTGCTGGCCACCTTGGCCGTGTCTTCGGCTTCGTCGGCTTTCAGCGCCCACAAGGCGACGCCGAAGAATGACGCCGCGACCAGCCAGCGCAGCCATTGCGCGGGCAGGGCATGGCGCACCCAATCGCCGACCAGTGCGGCGAGCGTGTGGTTGGCCAGCGTTGCGACCAGGATGCCGAAAACGATAGGAACCGGCCGGCGCAGGCGCACGGCCAGCATCAGGGCCAGCAGCTGGGTCTTGTCGCCGATTTCGCCGACGGCAACGACAACGATCGAAGCGAGAAACGCTTCCATGGAGGGCAGGATCTTGAGGAACCGGTGGCCGACAGGTCCATCGGTCGGACGGGAGCGCCCGCTCGCCTGCCCCGCGAGGCAAGCGCAGCGTCCAATGCGGGCGCGACTGTTAAAATTGTACTGTATCCGGAACCGGCCGGCGCCGTTGCGGCCCAATGCTGACATTTGCCATGCCCCGCACACGACTCCTCTTTAAGCTGATCGCAGCCGCGCTAGTCGCTGCCGCGGCCGCGATCGTGCACGCCGCTCCGGTGCGGACCGCGCATGTCGAGGCGGAACTGGTGTCCGAGCGGAGCGCGGTCGTTCCCGGGGAGCCGTTGACGGTGGCCCTGCGGCTGGCGATGGATCGCGGCTGGCACACCTATTGGCAGAACCCCGGAGATTCCGGGCTGCCGACGACGCTCGCCTGGAAGGTCCCGGCGCCGCTGCGTGCCGGACCGATACAGTGGCCGGCGCCGCAAGTCCTGCCCGTCGGTCCGCTGGTCAACTACGGGTACGAGCGCGAAGTGCTGCTGTTGACCGATATCGCGACCACCGGCGACGTCGCTGGAGCGCAGACGGTTACGCTGGCAGCGCGCGCCGACTGGCTGGTGTGCAAGGAAGTCTGCATTCCCGAAGGCGCGGATCTGACGCTGATCCTGCCGGTTGCGCCGAAGGGCAGCGCGGCCGTGCCGACCGATGCGCGATGGGGTCCCGCGATTGCCAGGACGCGCGCGTCGTTTCCGCGCGCGCTTAGTGGCTGGAACGCCAGCGCGACCGCCCGCGGCTCAGTCGTCGATCTGGTTTTGACGCCGTCGCCCGGCGCGCCGGCGCCAGCGGACATCGGCAAGCTGCGTTTCTTTGCGTACAACGCTGGTCAGATCGAACCGAGCGGTGCACAGCAGCTCTCGCGCGACGGTGCGCGCTGGACGCTTGCGCTGCCGGTCGCAGTGCAGCGAGTCGGCGAATTCACGCGCGTTGCGGGCGTGCTCGAATCGACGGGCGGACTCGGCGGCAACGAGCGCGCCGTTGCGGTCGATGTCCCGCTTGCCGGAACGGTGGTAGCGGCTGCCGCGCCTGCGGAATCCCCGGCGCAGGTGCTGCCGTTCGCACCCGCGGAGAGTGCGCTGTCGCTGGGCGCCGCGATCGTCCTGGCCCTGCTCGGCGGCTTGCTGCTGAATCTGATGCCGTGCGTGTTCCCGGTGCTGTCGCTGAAGGTTCTGGGTTTCGCTACGCACGGCGGCGATCGCGCGACGATGCGCAAGCATGGCCTCGCATTCGCGGCGGGAGTCGTCGTTTCGTTCTGGCTGCTCGCTGCCGTGCTCGTTGCGCTGCGCGCGGCCGGATCGCAGCTCGGCTGGGGCTTCCAGCTTCAGTCGCCGGTGGTCGTCGCCGGCCTTGCGCTGCTGTTCTTCGTGCTCGCGCTGAATCTGTCGGGCCTGTTCGAGATTCGTCTGTTGCTGCCGTCGTCGCTCGCCGGCTGGAATGCGAAGAATCCGTACGTCAACGATGCCTTGTCGGGCGTGCTCGCCGTCGTCATCGCCTCGCCCTGCTCGGCGCCGTTCATGGGCGCCGCACTCGGTTACGCGCTGACCAGCTCGATCGCGTCGACATGGATCGTCTTTACGACGCTCGGCGTCGGCATGGCGCTGCCGTATCTGGCGCTCGCGTATTTCCCCGCATGGCGCTCAAAGCTGCCGAAACCGGGGGCGTGGATGCGGCGCCTGAGGCAGCTGCTCGCATTTCCGCTGTACGCGACGGTGATCTGGCTGGCTTGGGTGTTGGGCGCGCAGCTCGACAACGACGCGGTCGCACGACTCGCCGCGACCTTGTTGATGGTCGCGCTGGCGCTTTGGGCCTGGCAGACGATGCGCACCGGCGGCGCGCGCGCCTGGGGTGCCGCGGCGATCGCAAGCCTCGCCGCCGCAATGGTCGTGGGCTGGCCGGTGGCCGCAGGTGTTGCAAGCGAGGGCGCGAAGCCAGCGGTCGCCGCGTCGGAGCCCTGGCAGGACTACACGCCACAGCGCGTTGCACAACTCGTCGCCGCGGGCCAGCCGGTGTTCGTCGATTTTACCGCCGCGTGGTGCGTCACCTGCCAGGTCAACAAGCGCCTGGTCCTGAACACCGATGCCGTGCGTCAGGCATTCGCGCAAGGCAACGTCGCGCTTGTGCGCGCCGACTGGACGCGCCGCGATCCGGTAATCGGGGCCGCGCTTGCCGCACTGGGACGGGATGGCGTGCCGGTTTATGTCCTGTACCGGCCGGATAAAGCGCCGCTGCTGTTGTCGGAGCTCCTGAGCAAGCAGGAAGTGCTGGCCGCGATCGGCACGCTGCATTCGAGTTAGCATCCTCGCTCCGGCGGGAGCGAGGTGGCGGACTGGCCGGTCGGCGTTCGCTGGCGTTTTCCGGGCCCTGCGGTATGCTTCGCCGGCCACAACGACTCAACGGAGACAACGATGCCGACCGCTCGCGGCCGCCTGATCGCGCTCGCCGCCGGCCTGTGTCTCGCGGGCTGCGGACCGCCGGCGGAGCGTGCGCTGCAAGGGTATGTCGAGGGCGAATACGTGCGAGTCGCGGCGCCGTTCGCGGGCACGCTGCAGAAGCTGGCGGTGCAGCGAGGTGCGCAGGTCGCTTCCGGCGCGCCGCTGTTTGCGCTGGAAAGCGACAATGAAATCGCGGCACGCCGCCAGGCCGAGCAGCAGCTGCAGGCGGCGGAGGCGCGGCTTGCCAATCTGATGACCGGAAAGCGCGCGCCCGAAGTCGAGATGGTCGCCGAGCAATTGCGTCAGGCCCAGGCGGCACGCGAGCTTTCCGCGGCGAACTTGCGGCGTCAGGAAGCGCTGTTCAAGTCGGGGTTCATCAGCAAGGCAGCGCTCGATGACGTGCGCACGCAATTGCAGCGCGACGATGCCGCGGTTTCGCAACTGCAGGCGTCGGTCGCGACGGCCAGGCTGCCGGCGCGTCCGGACGAGATCCGCGCCGCCGAAGCCGATGCCGCCGGCGCGCGTCAGGCACTGGCCCAAGCCGACTGGCGCTTGTCGCAGCGCGCGGTCGCGGCACCCACGGCGGCGCACGTCAGCGATACCTACTACGTCGTCGGCGACTGGGTTCCGGCGGGCGGTGTCGTCGCCAGCCTGCTGCCCGCGGCCAACGTCAAGATCCGTTTCTTCGTCCCCGAAACGGAGTTGGGACGACTCAAGCCGGGGCAAACCGTCAATTTCAACTGCGACGGCTGTGGCGTCCCGATGAGCGCAACGGTGAACTTCATCTCCGACCGCGCCGAATTCACGCCGCCGGTGCTGTACTCGAAGGAGAATCGCGCCAAGCTGGTCTACCTGGTCGAAGCGAAGCCGGCGGCGGACGTGGCGGCGAAGCTCAACGCGGGCCAGCCGGTCGATGTGGTGCTGCCCAGGTCCAACTAGACGATGAACGCAGGCATCACCATCGAAGCGACCTTCTGCTTCGTCGACATCGCCGGCTACACTGCGCTGACCGATACCCACGGCGAGCACGCAGCGGCGGATCTTGTGGACGAGTTCGGTGCAATGGTCCGGGCTTCGATCGAACCCTCGGGTCGACTGCAGTCGCTGACGGGCGACTGCGCGTTCCTCGTGTTTCCCGACCCGCTGGTCGCCAACGATGCGCTGTCGCGACTCTACATGGCGATCGCCGATCGCCGGAACTTCCCGGTGGTTCGCGCCGGCCTGCATCATGGCGCCGCGTTGCTGAGAGAAGATCGTCACTTCGGATCGACGGTGAACCTCGCGGCTCGGGTCGCCGCGCACGCGACCGGCGGCCAGATCCTGTGTACCAGGCAGGTTGCCGATGCGCTGATCGAGGCGCAAACGCAGGGCGTCGAAATCGAGCATCAGGGCTCGTTTTCGATGAAAAACCTGCCGCATCCGGTCGATCTGTATGAAGTCGTTCTGTCCGGCTGCGCGCGCGAATATGCGATCGATCCGGTTTGCAAGATGCAGGTCGACAAGCGTCGGGCCGCCGGCGACCTTCATTTCGAAAAGCGAACCTACTGGTTCTGTTCGCTAGCCTGCGTCGAGCGATTCGCCAGACAGCCTCTGTCGTACGTATCGACAGAGAAACAGTGACGACCGGCGGGCAAGGTACGAGCAACAGTGACGTCGTCATCGACGTGCGCGGCCTGAACAAACATTTCGGCGCCAACCACGCGGTCAAGGATCTGACCTTGACGGTGCGCCGCGGCGAAATCTTCGGTTTTCTCGGCCCGAACGGCAGCGGCAAGACGACGTCGATCCGCATGCTGTGCGGCCTGCTGACGCCCGACAGCGGCGAAGGCACCTGCCTCGGGTACGACATCCGGCAGCAGACCCGGGAGATTAAGCGCCATGTCGGCTACATGACGCAGCGCTTTTCGTTCTGGGAAGACCTGACGATTCGCGAGAACCTGCGGTTTATCGCGCGCATGTACGGCATGCCCGACGGTGCTGCGCGGGTCGACCAGGCGCTCGAGCATCTGGGGCTCGCGAGTCGCGCCAAGCAGCTGGCAGGGTCGCTGTCAGGCGGCTGGAAGCAGCGTCTCGCGCTCGCCGCATGCCTACTGCACGACCCGCAGCTGCTCCTGCTCGACGAGCCGACCGCCGGCGTCGATCCGAAGGCCCGGCGCGATTTCTGGGAGGAGTTGCACGCGCTCGCCGCGCGCGGCATCACCGTGCTGGTCAGCACGCACTACATGGACGAAGCCGAGCGCTGCCACAAGCTTGGCTACATCCTGTACGGCAAGCTGTTGGTGCAAGGGACCGCGGAGGAAGTCATCGCCAGCCAGTCGCTGACGACATGGGAGGTCACTGGAGGCGACTTGCCGGCGCTGGCCGAGCGGCTCCGCAGCATCGCGGCGGTCGAGCAGGTCGCCGCATTCGGCAACGCGCTCCACGTCACCGGGTCGAATCGCGACGCGCTCAAGAGCGCGCTCGCGCCGTTGATGAACGAAGCGGGGCATGAATGGCGCGAAGTCGAGCCGGGTCTCGAGGATGTGTTCATCCACCTGATGCGCGACGCGGACGACGCGCCGGCAGCGGCCGAAACGTCGACGACGGCGGCGCCGAAGGTCCAGGCCAAATGAACGGCGGCTTGTTCTCGTTTTCGCGCTGGCTGGGCATCGTCGGCAAGGAGTTCATCCAGCTCAAGCGCGATCGCCTGACATTCGGCATGATCGTCGGCATCCCGGTTGTGCAGCTGGTCCTGTTCGGTTTCGCCATCAATTCGGATCCCAAGCGCCTGCCGACCGCACTGCTGGTTGCCGACCGCAGCGAATTCTCGCGCAGCATTCTCGCCGGCCTTCAGAACAGCAGCTACTTCGACTTCATCGGCGAGGCAAAGGACGAGGACGATGCGGACCGGATGCTCGCCGTCGGCAAGGCGCAGTTCGTCGTGAGCATACCGGCCGATTTTTCGCGCCGGCTGGTTCGGGGAGAGCGCCCGGCGATGCTGATCGAGGCCGATGCGACCGACCCTACAGCGACGGGAAACGCGCTGTCCGCTGTCAACCAGCTCGCGCAGACGGTGCTGAGCCGCGATCTCGCCGGATCGCTCTCGCCGCTGGCCGGGACGCCGTCCGCGTTCAGCATCATCGTGCATCCGCGCTACAACCCCGAGGCGGTCACCCAGTACAACATCGTTCCCGGCCTGATGGGCGTAATCCTGACGATGACGATGGTGATGATGACGGGGCTCGCGATCACGCGCGAGCGCGAACGCGGCACGATGGAGAATCTGTTGGCAACCCCGGCGACGGTGCTCGAGGTGATGACCGGCAAGATCGTGCCCTACATCCTGATCGGCTTGCTCCAGGTGACGATCGTGCTGATGCTCGCTCGCGCACTGTTCAGCGTGCCGATCCAGGGCAGCGTCACCGTGCTCTATCTTTCGGTGCTGCTGTTCATCGCCGCGAATCTGATGCTCGGGCTGACGATATCTTCGATTGCGCGCAATCAGTTGCAGGCGATGCAGATGACTTTTTTCTTCTTCCTGCCTTCGATGCTGCTGTCGGGATTCATGTTTCCCTTCCGAGGCATGCCCGGCTGGGCCCAGCTGATCGGCGAAGCGCTGCCGCTGACGCACTTCCTGCGCATCGTGCGCGGCGTCCTGCTCAAGGCGAACGGCTGGGCGGAAATCTGGCCCGAGGCATGGCCGATCGCGCTGTTCGGCTTCGTCATCATGGCAATCGGACTCAGGACTTTCCGCAGCACTCTCGATTAGCGCCATTGCGCCGCCGCTTGACCGCTCGCGGCGGGGCGGCTTATTGTGATCCGGAGTTTCCGCAATGACCGAATCCCTGCACGAATCGATTCCCGCTGCCGGCGACGCCGCCTATCGTCATGGCGACAGCGGCACCGGCTTCCCTCCGCGCTATGAGGGGCCGCGGATGCTCGCACAGGCGCTGACCCGTCTCGCTATCAGCGAGCAGGGCTTCACCCGCGACGGCCCGCGCGCCGACGTCGAATATCGTGATCTGGGCTGGGCTGCGGCGAGCGGCGGCATGATCGGCGCCAAGCACATCCGGGCTGTCCTCCCCTTCGAGGCCGAAACCGGTTGGCACTGGCACGACATGAGCGCGCATTTCGTCTACGTTCTCCGAGGCTGGATCGAGTTTCGCTACGCTGGCGTGGTCGAAACGGTGAGGGTGAGCGCCGGGTCCTCGCTGTCACAGCCGGCAGGCGTAGCGCACAACGTTGTCGACCGGTCGGACGACCTCGAGTTGATCGAGATCAACCTGCCCGCCGGCTACGGCACATGGGCGTTGCGCGCCGAGCCCGGCGCCGCCGACGGACCGCGCGAGTGAGCCTGGATCCGGTCGCGCCGGTTGTGGCCGACGCATCGGCAACGCCGGTCGCGGCAGCGGCCGGAGACCAGCTGGCGGTCGCGGCCCCGCCACCGACCAAGGCGCGCGATCGCATTTCCGCCGTGCTGCTTCCAATCGCGACCTTTGCCGTGCTTCTGGTGGCGTGGCAGTTCCTGGTGCGGCTGTTCGGCGTCCCGGAATACATCCTGCCGCTGCCCACCGAGTTCCTGTCCAAGCTGGTGGAGTCACGGGCACTGATCTGGCAGCACACGCTGGTGACGGCGAGCGAGGTCCTGCTCGGATTTCTTTTTGCGGCTGCGATCGGCGTCCCGCTCGGGCTGATGATCGTGTCGTTCAAGTGGCTGGAGCGATCGCTGTACCCTCTGATCGTTTTTTTCCAGCTGATTCCGAAGATCGCGGTTGCCCCGCTATTCGTCGTCTGGTTCGGATTCGGTCCGTTTCCGAAGGTGCTGCTCACTTTCCTGCTCTGCTTTTTCCCGACGCTTGTCGCCAGCATGACTGGTTTCCGGGCTCTGGACGAACGCGTGCTGTACCTTACGCGCTCGATGGGGGCCAACCCCGGACAGACGTTCCGCTATATCCGCCTTCCGTCGGCAATCGCGCACATTTTCGGCGGCTTCAAGGTTTCGATCGTCTTCGCCGCCACCGGCGCCATCGTCGCCGAGTTCGTCGGATCGAACTCTGGCCTGGGCTACCTGCTGCTGCGCGCCACCAGCTATCTCGACATGCCGCTGATTTTCGCGGTTCTCGTAGCGCTGTCGGCGATCGGCATCGTGTTCAGCTACGCCGTACAATTGCTCGAGCGCCTGTGCATGCCCTGGCTGCACGGGAATTGAGCGGAATTCTCGATAACCAGAACCGGAGGGGACGATGATCGAAAAACTATTCGCTGCCGCGCTTGCGGCGGTGCTTGCCAGCGCTGCGCTGCCGGCGGCGGCGCAGCAAGCCAAGCCGATGAGGCTGACGCTCAACTTTCTCGCCGGCGGCCCGCAGGCCGGGTTCATGCTGGCCAAGAAGCTCGGCTACTACAAGGACGTGGGCATCGATTTGACGATCGAGGAAGGCAAGGGCTCCGCGACCACCGCGCAACAGGTCGCGACCGGGCAGACCGACGTCGGTTTTGCCGACGCGCCGGCAGCGATGCAGATCCGCTCCAAAGGCGCGCCGCTGAAGATCATCGCGCCGATACTGCAAACCAACGGCTTCGCGATCATCTCGATCGAAGGCTCGGGCATCAAGTCGCCCAAGGATCTGGTCGGCAAGAAGCTGGCCGTTCAGCCGGGCACCGCGCAGACGACGTTGCTCGACGCGATCCTGGCCGAAAACAAGCTCGACAAAACGAAGCTCGACATCGTCAATATCGACCCGGCAGCACTGGTGGGGGCGCTGCTGGAAAAGAAAGTCGATGCGATCCTTGCCGGTGCGGATTTTCAGAGCGTCCAGATGCGCGATCGCGGATTCAAGGTCAACGATATCTTCTATCGCGACGTCGGCGTGCCGACCGTCGGCTTGTCGATCGTGGCCCGCGACGACCGGCTGAAGGAAAGCCCCGATCTCTACCGGAATTTCGTCGCAGCGAGCCTCAAGGGCTGGGACGAAGCGCGCAAGAACCCCGATGCGGCGGCGGCGGCAGTCATCGAGCAATTCCCGTCCGCGAGCAAGGATCAGATCCTGAAGCAGCTCAATGTCGACCTGCTGCTGGTCTGCGCGCCCGGCGCGACATCTTTGGGACGGGTTCCCGACAAGAACTGGCAGACGACGTTCGACTTGCTGACGATGTATCTCAACCTGCCGAAGGACAAGCCGATAGGCGATTATTACAGTAACGATTTCCTGCCGGCCAGCGCGCCGAAGTGCTGACAGTGCAGGCTCCGACCGCGATCGAAGCGCGGCCGTCCGCGGCGGTCGGCGGCGCTTCGATCGTGAGCCGTGCCGTCGGCAAGCGGTTCGCCGGCAAGGGAGGAATGTTCACCGCACTCGAGGATGTGTCGTTCGACATTCGGGGCGGCGAATTCGTCAGCTTGATCGGCCCCTCGGGCTGCGGCAAAAGCACGCTGATGCTGATCACGGCAGGACTCGTTGCCGCCAGCACCGGCGAGCTTATCGTCGGCGGCGAAGTGCTGCAGCGGCCGCTGACCGACGTCGGCATCGTCTTCCAGGATCACCTGTTGCTCGAGTTTCGTAGCGCGCTGGACAATGTCTTGTTGCAGGCGCAGATTCGCCGGTTGCCGCTCACAGCCGCTCGCGAGGAGGCAGCGCGCATTCTGGGCAAGCTCGGCATTCCCGAGCCCGCCCGCGGACGCTATCCGCGGCACTTGTCCGGCGGCATGCGGCAGCGCGTGTCGATCGCCCGCGCCCTGATCCACCAGCCGTCGATCCTGCTGATGGACGAGCCGTTCGGCGCGCTCGACGCGATCACGCGGACCCAGATCCGGCACGACCTCGAGCTCCTCTGGATGGAGACGCGCAAGACCGTGCTGTTCATCACCCATAGCATCGAAGAAGCGATCGGCCTGTCCGACCGGGTGCTGGTCATGTCGCCGAACCCGGGCCGCATCGTCGACGAGATTGCGATCGACTTGCCGCGTCCACGTCCGGCGGTGCTCGGCGAGGACGCGAGCTTCAACGCCTATGCGGAGCGCATCCACCGCGCGTTTCTGCGCATGGGCGTCATCAAGTACTGACAGTGCGAACACTGGTAACCGGAGGCGCCGGCTTCCTCGGCCAAGCCTTCGCTGTCCGCGCGCGGCGCGCGGGACACCAGGTGACGACCGTCGATCTGGGCGGCGAGGCCGACGTCCAATGCGATGTTACCGACGTTCCGGCGCTGGCGGCAGCGATGGCGCAGGTCAGCCCCGAAGTCGTCGTGCACCTCGCGGCTTTATTGACCGATGTCGCGGCGAACGATCCCGCAACTGCAGTACGCGTCAACATCGGCGGCACCGCCGCGGTATTCGCGGCAGCTCGCGCTGCAGCGGTGCAGCGCATCGTGTACGCAAGCTCGATTGCCGCCGTCGGCCCCTGTGCCGAGGGCAGCGGCGACGATGTCGCGTTGCGGCCGCTGACCGTATACGGCGCCACCAAGGCGGCGGGCGAACATCTGTGCCGGGCGCTCAGCGCCCTCGACGGCTACCCGGCTTCTCTCGCGTTGCGGTTCGGCTGGGTCTACGGCCCCGGACGGGAGCGCGGCTGGCGGGTCGCGCAAGAGGTGATCGAGCGCTTCGCCCGCGGCGATCGTGACGTCGTCGTCCCCGACTTTTCCGAGCCGATCGACTGGACTTACGTCGACGACGCTGCCGAAGTGCTGTTGCGTGCGCTCGCGGCGCCGTTAACTCGGTTCTCGGTGTTCAATGTCGTCGGCGACCGGCGTACGATGCGCGACGCGATCGTGCATCTGCAGCTCCGTTATCCGGGCGTGCAGGTCGAGTACCAGGCGGTCACGGTGCCCGCGAGCGGCTGGATGCTGCGCAACGACGGACTGCAGGCGGCGCTTGGGTTCGCGCCGGCGACGCGTCTCGAAGACGGCATCGACGCGATGCTGGTGGCGTGGCGGCACGATCGCGTCGGAGGCAAGCCATCGGCCGCTGCCGCCGGAGCGGGCTAGCGGGTGCGTGCGACAGCCGCCGTTACGGCGCCTTCGAGCGCGAGTGCTGCAGCTGATAGATCGAGGTATCGATACAAGGCGGCGATCCGCCCAGCATGGCGCGCACATCGTCCGCCAGCGATTCGCCGGGGTCGCGCACGTCAGCCTCGGAGATCCCCTCGATCAGCACGATGCAGCCGGGAATCGCGGTCGCATCCGACCGGGCTTTTTTTTCGGCAGTCTCGATCCTGCTGATCGTTTCATCGGCGAGGCAAAGATGTACGCCGGCGACGCCCTTGCGCTCGACCAGCGGCGGCAAGAGCTGCACAGACAGCGTCTCGAGCGTGACGGCACGATCGTCATCGGCAAGATCGAAGCGCTGTGTCAGCATGAAGCCGCCCTGGCCGACGCCTTCGCTGTAAGCGACGCGGCAGATCGAGCGCGAGACGCGGCGAAACGAAGGTACGACTCGCTGCGTCCACGCAGTTGGGGCGTTCAGCCGTTCCAGATAATCCCTGCCCCCGAGAATCTCGGTGCTTTCGGCCTCGTATAAATTGAAATACGCAGGCGCGCCGGCGACCGCGATATAGCGCCTGCCGCGCAGGAAGCCGGGTATGCCGACGCGCTCGGGCATGTGCTCGCGGTTGTGCCACTGATAGAACTCGTCGGTGGCTTCCGGCGCGATGTCGTGCCAGATGCAGACCGCGCCCGATCCGGCCAGGCTCATGATTTATCCTGCAGCCGAGAACTGCACATCGAGCGTGCCCAGATCGCCGTAACGAACGACCAGCGCCGTTTCCAGCGGAACGTCGACGACGCCGCAATACGAGCCGGTCGTGACGATCTGGCCCGCCTTCAGCGATACGCCTTCGCCATAGCCGCCCGCGGCGAGAAAATTTGCCAGCCAGTACAGCGGCCGCAGCGGATGTCCATCCGGATGCCTGCCCTCGCGGGTGATCAGCGTTCCGTCGGCGCCGTCGATGACGATGGCGAAAGAGTCGAGCGAAAGCCCGTGCGGATTGGATAACACCGGCCCGGCAAACAGTCCCTGGTTGGCGATGCTGTCGGCCAGCAGCTCGGGAAACGTGACCGCCGCAGGATCGACATAGCGCGGTCCCATCAGCTCGAGAACCAGCCTCGCTTCACCGATCGCCGCACGCACGTCGGCCTCGTCGTACGGCGTCGCGCGCGCCGGCAGATCGCGTGCTAGCACGAACGCTATCTCGGGTTCGACGCGCGCCTTGCCCGCGATCGGCACGATCGGGCAGGGCGCCACGCTGATGATCGTCGGCGCAAAAATAGGCGCTGCGGCGATCTTTCGCTCCGGTGTGGGCACCGAGCATTTCCAGCCGCCGATCGCCAGATCGAGGATTTCTCCGACGCGGCGCTGTATCGCGAGGCCTGCGTCGGCGTCCGTGGGACGGCATGATTCGGGCAATCTGGCCCCGGGCCGCCGCGCGGTGCGGGCAGCCACCAGTTGTCGCGCCGCGACGTCGATCGTTCTTGCGTCCATCGGGGGATCTTTCGCTTGGGTCCGCGTTTCTCGCGCCAACGAGGGCTTGGCGCCTACCATCGTATAATTGCGCTCACAGCGCCTGTCAACCCGGCGTCCCGTCGCTTGGCCGATCACGCGTATCCCTTGCTCGCGGTGCCTCGATGGTCACATACGATTTTACCGGACGCACTGCCATCATCACGGGAGGCGCCGGCGGCTTCGGACGGGCGATCGCGGCGCGCCTGCATTCGTCGGGGGCAGCGATCGCGCTGTGGGATCGCGATGCTGCCGGCGTCGCGGCGGCCGCGCAGCTCCTTGGCGAGCGCGCGCTCGGGTTTGCTGTCGACACGACCGACGAAGCCGCCGTCACTGCTGCCGCCAAGGCGGTTGTGAAGCGGTTCGACCGCATCGATTTCCTGATCAACAACGCCGGAATTCTCGGCCCGGTGTCCAACACCTGGGAACACAGCACTGACGATTTTCGCCGCGTGCTCGACATCAACCTGACCGGAACTTTCATCTGCTGCCGGGTCATTGTGCCGCTGCTGCTCGCCAATACGCCGGACCCGAGGACCGGCCAGCGCGGGCACATCGTCAACGTCTCGTCGATCCAGGCCAAGGAGGGCATGCCGCGCGCCGCCGCCTACGCGGCGTCGAAGTCGGGTATCGTCTCGCTGACCAAGACGCTAGGCAAGGAGCTCGCCGAATCGGGCATCCTGGTGAACACGGTGACGCCCGCGATCGTGGCGACGCCGATGGCCGAAGGCATCTCGAAGGAGCGTGAGAAGGAGATCGTGGCGCGGATCCCGATGCGGCGCTTCGGCACCGTCGAAGAGATCGC
>Ga0157374_10000706_pt1 | contig 29314 bp, 19 predicted proteins | sample M25metaG_FD_115308 | JGI IMG/M metagenome (GOLD analysis project Ga0157374, IMG submission 115308) | Miscanthus rhizosphere microbial communities from Kellogg Biological Station, Michigan, USA - M2-5 metaG | ecosystem: Host-associated > Plants > Roots > Rhizosphere > Soil | place: USA: Michigan... | reverse complement strand
TCGCTATGGCAACTGTGACACTCCCGACCGAAATACAACCTCGCTCGCCGCAGGGCGAGTTCCGGAATGAGCCGTTCAAGAACTTCAAAGACCCTGAGACTGCTCGCAAGATGAAAGCGTCGCTGGATCTCGTAGCCACCCACTTGGGAACCGAGTATGACCTCGTCATCGGCGGCCACCGGCTCAGAACAGAGGGCAAGATCAAGTCCCTCAACCCGGCTCGCCCGTCGCAGGTGGTTGGAGTGCATCAGAAGGCCGGCGCTGAACATGCCGAGAAGGCGATGCAAGCCGCACTGGAGGCATTCGAGAAATGGAGCCGCACCTCGATTGAGACCCGTGTGTCTCTGCTGCTCAATGCAGCGCAGATCATTCGTGAACGCAGTTTCGAATTCTGCGCGTGGCTGACCTATGAAGTCGGCAAGAACTGGGCGGAGGCGGATGCCGATGTGGGAGAGACGATAGACTTCCTCGAGTTCTACAGCCGCGAGGCGCTTCGTCTTTCGAAGTCAGAGACGCCTATTCAACTGGCGGGCGAACTCAATCAGCTTCAATACATCCCGCTCGGCGTGGGCGCGGTGATTCCGCCATGGAACTTCCCATTCGCGATTATGGCCGGCATGACGGTGGCGTCTATTGTCACGGGCAACACCGTGATCCTGAAGCCGTCGAGCGACTCGCCGACGATTGCTGCTAAGTTCATTGAGGTTCTCGAGGAGGCGGGCCTACCAGGTGGTGTGGTCAATTTCTGCCCCGGTTCAGGCGCGAGTTTTGGAAATGCGATCGTCGAACATCCGAAGACTCGTTTTATCGCATTCACGGGATCGAGAGATGTGGGCCTCGAGATTCACGAACGCGCAGCGAAGCACCAGAAGGGACAGATCTGGATCAAGCGAACCATTCTCGAGATGGGCGGCAAGGATTCGACGGTGGTGCTTGCCGATTCTGACCTGGATGCGGCAGTGGATGGCGTGGTCGCGGCAGCCTTCGGTTTCAGCGGGCAGAAATGCTCGGCGTGCTCGCGAGCAATTGTGGACGCGCCAATATACGACGTCTTCGTTGAGCGGCTACGTGAAAAGGTTGCGTCGCTTAAGGTCGGTGATCCTGCGATCAATTCGAACATGGGGCCGGTGGTCAATAAAGCGGCGATGGATTCGATTCTTCGCTACATCGAAATCGGCAAGAAGGAAGGGCGCCTGGTTTCGGGCGGCAAGGCCCTGGAAAATGTGGATGGCGGATTTTTCATTGAGCCGACTGTGATCGCGGACATCGCACCGGACGCGGTGATCTCGCAGGAGGAGATATTCGGGCCGGTGCTGGCTGTAATCAAGGTGAACGGCTTCGAAGAAGCGCTGAAGGTTGCGAACAACACTGAGTACGGTTTGACCGGAGCGATCTATACCGGCTCTCGAGAAGCGCTTGATATCGCGGCGCGCGAGTACCATGTGGGCAATCTCTATCTGAACCGCAAATGCACGGGCGCGATGGTAGGTGCGCACCCGTTCGGCGGATTCAACATGAGCGGTACGGATTCGAAGGCGGGTGGACCTGACTATCTGCTGCTGTTCACGCAGGGTAAAAGCGTAGCTGAGAAGTTGGGCTCGGCGCCATCGAGGGTCGGCTCCTAGACGGTTCTTGTCAGTTGGATCGAGCGCGGCAGGGGAAATTAATTTCCTGCCGCGTTCGTGTTTGCGGGGGTCGCTCAATTCCGATCGAGAATTTCGTATGCCGGGTAGGTTGCAGGCAGTTCGGTGCTGCGTTGCTCGAGTGCGGCAAGCCAGATTCGCGCCTGGTCGCGGATCGTTGCGACATTCAAGCCGCAGAACCGAGGGGGAGATTTATCGAGGCGGCGCAGGGAACGAGTAAGCAGTGAGATGGCGCCGGTGCGGTTGCCCCGGCGGAGGTGGTGGAACGCAGCAGAAATCTGCACGAGAGATTGGAGAAAACTCTTTTCGGGCTCGGCGAGGGTGAGCCACACGGTTTCCCAGTGCTCGTGGGCTTCAAAGAACTGCTCGGCGCGATAGCAGCGGAGACCATCGGCGAGGGGGCCTGTGGTCCAATCGAAATCTGTGCTCATTCTTGAGACGAGAAGGCCGCTGACGAGCAGCGGCCTTTTGCGATGATTTTGGGCTGATTAGGACTGCGCCATTGCCGGGGAGCCAGAGGCAATCGCGGGAGCCTGCTGCATCTCGGCTTCGAGCTTGCTGCCGACTTCCGCCGCGGCCTGGGCAAGGACGCGGTGGTGAATGGTAAAGAGCGCGAGTTCGAGACGATCGCTGACGCCGGTCTTGTCGTAAATGGAACGAAGATAGTTCTTGATGACCTGCTCTGTTGTCTTGAGGCGCAGCGCGATTTCGCGGTTCTTGCAGCCCTGGACGATGAGCGCAACGATGCGCATCTCTTTGGGTGTCAGGCGGTCGCGAACGCGGGTACCGACCATATCCTCTTCGGGCGAGTCCGGCAGTTGAAGCTGTGGAGGAGCCCAGGTATCGCCGGCGGCGACACGGCGCACGCACTCAACCAGCGCCTGTCCAGTGACGTTCCGGAAGACCACTCCTCGGAAGCCCTGCTGGAGATAGCTCGAGGCTGTCTCTGTGTTCTCTGCGATGACGATGCCGCGGCTGTTCGAAGCTTCAAGCACTGTGCGGAGGCGAGCCATATCGGGCCGCAGCGATGCAGCAAAGACCACGATTGATCCAGGGAAAGTGGTAATGGCATGCATCATGCGATCAAGGTCGGTGCATTGAGCGATGATACGAAGATCTTCATCCATTGCGAGAACCTTGGCTGTCCCCGCTCTGAAAATTGCCTGTGAATCCGCGAGAATGACTTTGTTCATGATTTGCGCCTCTTCGCCTTTAGAACAATCAACTGTGGGCCGAAACCGGCTTCCCTTCTCTCACGGGCCCGGTGCTGCCATACATCGGACGGTACTTATTCTGCCTCACTTCGGTTATCGGCAGACGCCCAGAAAACCTCGGGGGAAACTCCCACTAGATGCAGTGGAAATCATACACAGGACTTTCGTCACCCCCCTCGCTCAAGGGTACCTGCACCTTAGTAATACCCCGGAATTTAGAGTACAGCCCAAGTGACGAATCGTCACTGGGAATCCTGGGGGGTTGCCTGAGGAAGCTATTTACCGATTTGGCACAAGGTAGATGTAGTGTGGTTTATTGAAACCTAAATTGCGACCGTTTTGCTCGGGGTCCAGCGGAACGGGTTTGATCCCGATGAAAGCCGATGAAGCTCGGCGAAAACATTAGACTGGGAAGATCATGGCTAGGCCGAATTTACTGGCAGTAGACGACGATGTGAGCGTGCTGGAGGCAGTGGTCCAGGACTTGCGCCGCCAATACGGCGCAGATTACAGGGTGATGCGCGCGGCGAGCGGTCAGGCAGCACTGGATACCCTGAGTCAGCTGAAGGCCCGCGAGGAGCCCGTGGCGCTGCTTCTGAGCGATCAAAGAATGCCGGGAATGCCCGGAGTGGAGTTTCTGGAGCGCGCCCGTGACCTCTACCCTGAGGCGAAGCGAGTACTTCTAACCGCCTACGCGGACACCGAGGCGGCCATCCAGGCGATCAATACGGCGCGGATTCACTACTACCTCAACAAGCCGTGGGATCCGCCGGAGGAGAAGCTCTACCCCGTTCTGAATGACCTGTTGGATGACTGGAAGGCCGGGTATCGGCCACCCTTTGAAGGTTTGCGAGTAATCGGAAACCGCTGGGCTCTGGCGGACTACAAGCTGCGGAACTTCCTGTCGCGGAATCACGTGCCTTATCGGTGGCTGGATGCATCTGCATCGGAAGAAGCGCAGAAACTGCTCGATGAGCGCAAGCTCACGCCGGATCAGTTGCCGATTGTGCTGTTCAGTGATGGAAGTGCGCTTACAGAGGCCAACCAGGATGCAGTGGCCGCCAAAGTCGGCCTCAGCACCCATGCCACGCAGGAGTTTTACGACATGGTGGTAGTGGGCGCGGGCCCTGCGGGCCTTGCCGCCGCAGTGTATGGGGCGAGCGAGGGGCTGAAAACTCTTGTGATTGAGCCGGAGGCACCTGGCGGCCAAGCGGGATCGAGTTCGCGGATCGAGAACTACCTAGGGTTTCCAGCCGGGATTACCGGAGCTGATCTGGGTCGTCGTGCAGGGGTTCAGGCGACGCGGTTTGGGGCTGAGTTCGTAACCCAGCGAGCGGTGGGGTTGCGGATCGACGGGCAATACCGGTTTATCCAGCTTGCTGATGGGCGGGAAGTCTCGTCGCACGTGGTTCTGCTGGCGCCGGGGGTTCAGTACCGGAAGCTGGGAATTCCGGGGTCAGACCGGCTGACTGGGCGAGGAATCTACTACGGAGCAGCGCTAGTGGAGGCTAGTTCGTGCAGGGACGAAGAGGTGTTTGTCGTCGGAGGGGCCAACTCTGCCGGGCAGGCGGCCCTGCATTTTGCGAAATTTGCGCGAAAAGTCACGATGCTGGTGCGCGGAACGGGCCTTTCGGCGACCATGTCGAAATACTTAATCGATGAGATCGAGCGCACATCCAATATTTCAGTGGAAACGCAAACCCAGGTAATCGCGTCAGAAGGCGAAGAACGACTAGAGGCCTTGCGCTTACGCGGCCCAAAGGGCGAGTATTGCGTAAAAGCCAGCTCATTATTTGTATTCATTGGTGCGGAGCCGGGGGTGGAGTGGCTTCCGGCGAGCATTCTGCGCGATGAGAAGGGATTTCTGCTGGCTGGCCCGGATCTCAAGCAGGACGGGAAAATGGTGAACGGCTGGAAGCAAGGCCGGGAGCCGTTTCTGCTGGAGACCAGTGTGCCGGGGGTTTTCGTTGCAGGGGATGTGCGGCACGGATCGGTAAAGCGGGTTGCGTCAGCAGTGGGGGAGGGATCGATTGCCGTTCAGTTTGCGCATCAATACCTCGCGGGATTCTAGATGGGGATTGAAACAACAGAGATGAACGAGGGCGCACAAACCATACTCGTCGACCGTGTTTCCTTTGCGGAAATTGCAGGGGAGTTGACGAAGACTCGCCCTTTCTCGACAACTCCGGCGAGCAGTCTCCAGGGTATCGACAGTGTCGAGCGTGTAACAGCCAAAGCCGGCGCAACATTGACCGAGCCCGGGAACACGTCGATGTTCTACTGGCTTCTGTTGAAGGGCAAATGTCAGGCCGATCGGGTGGACCGGGACGGGTCGCGCAGCACAGTTGGTACAGCGCAGGGCGGCGAGGGATTCGGCGAGACTCCGTTCCTAACCGGTAAGACGCATGCGGCGTTTCTGATCACTGCCCTCGAGGATTCGACACTGCTTCGTTTCACCGGCGAGCAGTTCTGGCAAATAGTGTCGTGCTGCCCCGAAGTGCGAAAGGTCATTCTGTCGGACATGGCAGCGAGGCTTTCTGCATATCAGGCGGAGGCTCTGCATCGAGAGAAGCTGGTGTCGCTGGGAACGCTGGCAGCCGGTCTTATGCACGAGTTGCATAATCCGGGATCGGCTGCGAAAAGAGCCGCATCGCAACTGCGCGAAAACATGCTGAAGCTGCAGGACCTGAGCCTGCGTTCTTCAAAGAAGCCGAAGACGCCCGAGCAACTGGAGTGCATGCACAGGCTGCTGAAGCACGCGGTGAAGGGGTGCCAGTGCAAGGCGCTCAGTTCTCTGGAGCAGGCCGATGCAGAAGAGAGATTAGGTGAGTGGCTCCATGAATCCGGAGTAGAAAACGCATTCACGATTGCGCCGGCGATGGTTGCCATGGGATTCGAGCAAGAAGAGCTGAGATGCGCGCGAGAGTTCTTCGATGTGCAGAGCTTCTCAGACACGCTGAACTGGCTGGGAGCGCTGGTATCAAGCGTATCGCTGGTGTGCTCGATCGAGGAGAGCATCTCGCGAATTTCTGACCTGGCTATGGCGGTAAAGAAATTTGCGTATGATGACCGGTCGCCGCTGAAAGAGCTGGATGTGCACGACAGCCTGCAGAGCACGATCACGATGCTCGGGCACAAATTGCGTGTGAAGCAGATTCTGGTGGAGAAGAAGTTCGAAGCGTCGCCGTCCGTGATACAAACTCGCGGGTCGGCTCTGAGCCAGGTGTGGACGAACCTGATCGACAATGCAGCGGATGCCTCGCCGGCACTGGGAAACATCGAAATTGCCACATGGACGGAGCCCGCGAATGGCAAAGCCGATGATCCGGGCTGGCTGGGAGTGAGCGTAACCGATCATGGACCTGGAATCCCCGCCGATGTTCTCCCCAGAATCTTTGAGGCTTTTTTCACGACCAAGCCGCAGGGGTCGGGTACTGGCCTTGGGCTCGAAATCGTGCATCGCATCGTGACGCAGAAGTTTGGCGGAACGATCGATGTAAAGTCGGAACCCGGCAATACCCGATTCGAAGTGCGATTGCCTTTGAGCGGAAATGGGACCGTTCCGGCAAAATAGCTGCCAGCTCTCAAGCGGTGAAGTTTACTAGCCGTTCCCTTACAAATTTCCGTTCTCCAATCACGTCCCTCGTTCATCAAGTTGCTCGCATCCGCGCCGATGAACGGAGTGGAAGGATTGCGGGTGGCCGATCGAGTTGAGTTACTGGAATCTGCATTGGACGCCCTTGCCGAGGGAGCCGCGCTGGCGAACGCCGATGGCGCAATGGTGTTCTGGAACCGCGCCGCGGAGATGATCACCGGCCACGGCAGCGGCGAGGTGGTTGGCAGAAGCGTGCGCCACCTGCTCGAACTGCTGGTAGTGGGAGGAGTCGGGCACTGGATTCGGGCAACGGATCTTGGCACATCCCGCGACCGCGGGAACATGGTGCGCATTCGCCACGCTCTTGGTTATGAACTGCCGATCCTGACCCAGGTCACTATCTTGCGCGATGGAATGGGAACGCGTATCGGATCGGAAGTGCTATTCCATCCGGCCGACAACATCGATGCGCTCCCTCATGGAGAATCAAACGACGATGCAAGGATCAGCGAAAGTCAGACGCAGCTTGAGGACCGGCTGACCCGTTTGCATGGAGATTTCGATCGCGGCGACCTGCCGCTGGGGGTTCTGTGGGTAACGGTGGACCAGGCAGCAGATTTGCGTCGCTCGCATGGATCGCGTGCATGCGAGGCGATGCTGGAAGCAGTGGAAAGAACGCTTGCCAGAGGCCTCAAGCCAACCGAGGAGATCGGCCGATGGGGAGAGGATGAATTTCTCGTTTTATCGCACGAGCACAATGCAGCTGCTCTCGCGAGCCATGCCCAGTTCCTTGCAGGTCTTTCGCGTACGGCAGAGTTCCGCTGGTGGGGCGATCGCATTTCTCTCACGGTGAGCATCGGCGCGGCACAGGCTTTAAGCGGTGAGTCGCTTCCGGCGATGCTTGAGCGCGCGCAGGCAGCAATGCTGGCCAGCATTCACGCAGGGGGTAATCATATCTCGGCATCACGGGAGAAGGGCTAGATGTTTGCCATTGTCGGCATCGTTATCGTCTTCGGCGCGGTGGTCGGAGGGTTCTTGATGGAGAAGGGGCAGCTGCCCGTTCTGGTGCAGCCTGCCGAGTTGCTGATTATCGGTGGCGCGTCGATTGGTTCGCTGCTGATTGCAAATCCCATGCACATTCTGAAGGGAATCGTGACGAGCCTGAAGGGGGTTCTGACCGGTTCAAAACTCAATAAGCAGCGATATCTGAGTCTGCTGAAGATGATGTATGTGTTTCTGAACAAGGTGCGGAAGGAGGGTTTGCTGAGCGTCGAAAACGATGTCGAGAAACCGAAAGAGAGCTCTATTTTCAAGGCCTTCCCCGATTTTATGGGAGACCACCATGCGCTTGGCTTTGTGTGCGACACGTTGCGCATGGCGATCACCGGCGGCGTGGACCCGTTCGACATGGACCAGATGATGGAGCTGGATATGGAGGTTCATCACCACGAGGCGACCGAACCGGTGAACGCGCTGACTACGGTCGCAGACGCATTGCCGGGACTGGGAATTGTGGCAGCCGTGCTGGGTGTGGTGATCACGATGGGAGCTCTGGGAGGACCGCCCGAAGAAATCGGTCACAAAGTGGCCGCGGCACTGGTGGGCACGTTTCTGGGCGTTCTGCTCTGTTATGGGCTGGTTGGGCCGCTGAGCGCCAACATGACCAAGACAGCTGACGAGCACAATGATTACCTGCACGTGATTCGCGTGCTGCTGCTTGCATTTCTGAAGGGGTCGGCGCCGATCCTTGCGATCGAGATGGGCAGGCGTGCGATCCCCGCTCGCGTGCGTCCGACGTTCGACGAGATGGAGAAATTCTGCAAGCAACAAGGCGAGGCCCCGGCTGCTGCGAAGGCAGCCTGAGGATACCCGATGACTTCAAAGACGGCTCCAATCATCGTCATCAAACGCAAGGGCGGACACGGAGGGCATCACGGCGGGGCATGGAAGGTGGCATATGCCGATTTCGTGACGGCCATGATGTCGCTCTTCATTGTGCTGTGGCTGATGAACTCAAGCGAAAAGATCAAGAAGGCTGTAGCCGGATATTTCAATGATCCCAAAGGAACCGCATCGTTGATGGGCACGACCATGAGCGGGACTGGTGAAACCGTGAGTGTGGCAGCCGCGAAGGACATGCAGAAGCTGAAGGAGAAACTGGAAGAGCAGATCAAGGCGAAGAAGAATCTGGAGAAGCTTTCGAAGCAGATTGAGATCACGCTGACGCCTGAAGGGCTGCGGGTCGAGTTGCTCGAAGACAAGAACGGCACCTTCTATCAGAGCGGCAGCGCGCTATTGAGCGACAGCGGACAGGAACTGCTGGCTCTGCTCGCAGGCGAGTTGAAGACGCTACCGAATTCCCTGCTGATCGAGGGGCACACGGATGCGTCCCCATATTCAGCGGATGCAATGTACACGAACTGGGAGCTGTCGGCAGATCGCGCAAATGCGGCGCGTCGCCTGATGCAACAGGATGGTGTTCGTACAGATCAAGTGACACAGGTGCGCGGCTATGCAGATCAGCTGTTGAGACTGAAGGCCAACCCCTACGATCCATCGAACCGGCGCATCTCGATATTGGTCAAGAATCAGCCTGGAATGCCACCCGCAATCAAAGGAGCTGTGTCCAGCAAGGACCAGCCAGACGCCAATCACCCCGCGACAGCTTCGACAGAACAGAAGGACCGTACCGACGCAGACGAGAGTCAGAAGGCGACGAAAAACGAGGCCGAAAACTCCAGCCCTCAGACGAAGCCTGCAACGAAGCCGAGTTCCTGGGTCGGACGACTCCGCGGCGTGATTCCGAAGTTCGGCAAGTAGCCCGTCTTAGTGGAACGCTTTGCCGGCGCGCCGTTGGTGTAGTCTGGTGCACGAGCAGGTAAGCGTTTACCGCAGGAGCAAGAAATGGCCGTCGTAGCCGGGGTAGATTTCGGCACATTGAGTGTGCGTGTGACATTGGTGGACAGTGAGTGCGGGCCTGTAGGAACCGCATCAGCCTCATATCCTCTTCACCGGCGACGCGAGGATCCGGATTTTGCAACGCAATCGCATGCCGACCAGATGGCTGCGCTTGCTGTGGCCACCAGAGATGTTCTGGCATCGACGGGCATAAGCGGCGACAGCGTGCAGGCAATCGCGCTGGATACGACTGGATCGAGCATGGTCCCGGTGGACGAAGATCTGCAGCCGCTGGACGAATACTACTTGTGGTGCGACCATCGCGCTCACGCTGAAGCCGAGGAGATTACGCGCAAAGCGCACTCGATGGGCCTCGAAGCGATCGAGTGGTGCGGCGGCGTGTACTCCCACGAATGGGGTTTTGCGAAGCTGCTGCACTGGCTGCGTCACAATCCAGGCAAGCGAGAGTCCTTCGCCACCGCGCTCGAGCACTGCGACATGGTGGCAGCCACTCTGGGCGGAGTGAAGAACGCGCGCGATGTTAAGCGAAGCGTCTGCGCGATGGGTCACAAGTGGATGTGGAATCCCAAGTGGGGCGGGCTGCCGCCGGAGGATTTCCTCGTCGCTGTCGATCCCCTGCTGAAAGGTGTGCGCGGAAAGCTGGGAGGACAGTACCTCACTAGCGACAAAATTGCTGGACGCCTATCGACGGAATGGGCGGAAAAGCTTGGCCTGCAAGCGGGCATTCCCATTCCCGTGGGCGCGTTCGATGCGCATTGGGATGCGCTGGGATCGAATATCCGGGAAGGCGATGTGGTCAACGTCGTCGGCACTTCGACTTGCATTATTGGGATTGCACGGGATGCACGGCTGGTACCTGGGGTGTGCGGAGTTGTACCGGGCAGTGTTCATCCGGGCTACATCGGGATTGAAGCCGGATTGTCGGCTACCGGCGACATCTTCGAAGCTATCGCACAGCGGGCTGGAACGCGTGTCCACGAATTGTCGAAGGGCCTGGAATCGTTCAAGGCGGGCCAGACGGGGCTTTTGCGCCTGAGCTGGGACAATGGCGACCGAACCGTTCTGGTCAATCCCGAACTTGGCGGGGTAACGCTCGGCTGGAACATGGTGAGTACTGCGCAGGATGAGCTTTTTGCTGCGATCGAGGGAACGGCATTTCACACGCGAATCATTTTGGAGCGTATGGCCGAGCACGGGGTGCGTGTTGATCGCGTGATCAATGCAGGAGGGATTCCGCAGAAGAATGAGGTCCTGAACCAGGTCTACGCCAACGTGCTGAACAAGCCTGTGCTGGTTCCGGCGGGTGTTCCGACGAGCCTTGGATCTGGAATCATGGCCCTGCTGGCCGCCGGTATCTATAAGACGATTGAGGAGGCACAGGCCGCGGTGTGCCTGCCTTTCCGCACGATTGAGCCGGACCGCAGGTCAACTGGCGCCTACGATCGGCTCTATGCGCTCTACAAGGACATCTATTTCGCACTTGGACAACGGCAGGCGCCCGCCATACCGCTCGGACGGGTTCTGCCAGATCTGCGGGAGATTGCCGCAGAGGCTCGGCGCCTGGATGCGTAATTTCGCTAGTTGCGAGCTTTTGTGAAAACCCAAGATTTCCGCCAGGTGACGTTTGTTTACGCCAAACGACACCCGGGACAGTGGCTGGAGTTACAACAGGGTTGATTTTGCGGTACCGTGATCACAATCCCCTTTTGTTCTTGTAGGAGCGCTGTGCCGTACATTGCCTTGCGCCGTCTTCTGAACTGCCTTGCTTTAGCCGTGCTCGGTTCGGCCGCGATAACCGGATCGAGCCAGCAGAATCTCGAGCCATGGAATGCGCCGCATTTCTCGGTACCGGCCCGGGAACTCTACCAAGCCGCCTCGCTTGTTCCCGCGCCCGAGAATGCGAACATCATCCTGTTCGAAGATGACGAACGCTTCAGCTTCGACGGGGCCGGGCGGCTCACGCATGTCGGCCACTACATCTACAAGGTGCTGACGTCGAAGGGCGCAGAAGGATGGGACAGCTTGTCGGTCGGATGGGACGCCTGGCATGAGATGCGCCCTGTGATCCGAGCGCGCGTGATCGGACCGGACTATACGGAGCACACGTTTGATCCGCGCGCCATCACGGAAGAACCGGCTCGCGGCGGCGACTACAAGACTTACGGCAATGGGAAAAGACTGCGCGCGCCGCTGCCTGCGATCGCACCAGGAGTGGTCGTCGAAGAGGAGTATCTGGAACGAGAGACAGAGCCATTTTTCGCCGCGGGACGCGTGGGCCGCAGTTTCTTTGGACATGAGGATACGCCGGTGGCTCATAGCAGCGCGGTGTTCGAGGCTCCCACTTCTCTGCCTCTACGGATTCAAACGCAGCTGCTGCCCGGCGTGACACCTAAGCGTATCGAAGCCAATGGCCAGGTCACCATCACATACGAGATAGGCTCTCTGGATGGAATAGAGTCGCGAGATCCCAATCTTCCTCCCGATGAAGTTCGATTTCCGGAGATCGATTACTCAACTGGTGCATCGTGGCAGGCACTCGCAACCGAATACTCCCGGATCGTTGACGAGCGTGCGAAATCCGATGCGGTGAAATCCATCGTGGAAGGTCTGGCCGCCGGGAAGACCTCAATCGTCGAAAAACAGGCGGCAATTCTGGATTACGTCGATCGCGAGGTCCGTTATACGGGGATCGAATTCGGCGAAGCGGCCATCGTTCCCCACGAGCCTTCAGAGACACTGGCGTTGAAGTATGGCGATTGCAAGGACAAGGCGACGCTGCTGGTCGCCATGTTGCGAGCGGCGGGGATTCCTGCGTATGTGGCTCTTCTGAACGCCGGTTCACGGCTCGATGTTCCTGCGGATCTTCCGGGAATGGGGCTGTTCGATCATGCAATCGTCTATGTCCCGGGTGCCGCCGGTAAACCTGGATTGTGGATTGACGGAACCGATCAGTACGCGCGACTCGGCCAATTGCCAATCAATGATCAAGGGCGGCAGGCGTTGATTGCAGGGCCCGAGACGACAGCGTTGATCAGGACTCCGGAATCAAGTTCCCACGATAACGTGCTGCTGGAAATGCGTGAGATTCGGCTCGGCGAAAATGGGCCCGCTTCCGTAACTGAAAAGACGCTTCCCAGCGGCGTGTTCGAGTCGCACTATCGCGCGTTCTATGCGGATAAGCCGGATAAGGACACGCGAGACGGCTTGACCGGCTATGTGAAGGCACAATACATCGCAGACAAACTCACCAGTGTTGATCGAACCGATCCTGGGGACCTTACAAAGCAATTCGAGCTGACACTGAAGTGCGAGAAGGCCAAACGCGGATACACCGATCTCGATAATGCGATCGCGGCAATTCGTGTCGAAACGCTCTTTCAACAGTTGCCGGAGGATCTGAAGCACAAGGAGGAACCGGACGACAAGAAGAAGGACGATCATGAGAAGCCGAAGAAGCCGCGAACGGCTGATTGGCTTCTGGAGCAGCCGTTCACTGCTGAATGGAAGTACAAGATTGTTCCACCCGCCGGCTTCATTCCGAAGGAGTTGCCAAAGGACGAGACGATCACGATGGGTCCGGCCGTCTTGCGCGAGAGATTCGCGAAGAACCAGGACGGCACGGTGGATGCCGATCTTGCGTTCGATTCCGGCAAGCGGCGATATACGGTTGCCGAAGCTGCGGAGCTACGCGAGCGGGTCGCGGAGCTGACATCCGGACCTGCTATCGTCGTCAACTTCGAGCCGGAAGGCGAAGCGTTAATGAGGGACGGCAGGGTCAAGGAGGCGCTAGCGAGCTATCGCGCACTGATTGCGGCTAATCCGAATTCTCCGGTTCACCATTTGCAGGTTGCGCGCGTTCTCCTTGAAGCAGGCATGGGGGAGGCGGCCCGGTCCCAAGCGCGGCAGGCGGTGAAGCTCGATCCGAGTTCAGCGCTGGCGCAGAAGACACTCGCGGAAATACTGAAGCATGACCTGGTTGGACGCGATCTGCGGCCCGGTTCTGACTGGTCCGGTGCCGCTGAGGCATATCGAGCAGCGGCGCGACTTGACGCGGATGACAATTCAGCGGAAGGCAATCTTGCCATCTTGCTGGAATACGATTCAGTCGGAAGGCGCTACATCGGAGAGGCACACCTGAACGATGCCGTTGCGGAATACCGAAAGCTGGGACAGGACAAACTGCGGGAATTGGACCTTCCCAATAACCTCGCTTATGCGCTCTTTTATAGCGGCGATTCAGCCGGCGCGCTGAAGGCCGCACAAGCGCTCAATCCGCAGCCGACTGCGCTCATGGCCGCATGCCACGCCGTTCTGGAAGGCAGCAAGGAGGGGCTCTCGCAAATCAATAAGCTCACAAATAGCGATGCAGCGTTCAAGGAAACTGCCCGCACTGCCGGCGAGATGCTGATGAATACGAGACATTATGCATTAGCGGCAGATTTCCTTCAGGCAGGCGCGTCAGGCGATAACGCTGCGCAAACCATGGGACTCGCAAGCCTTCTGCGCGGGGCAACGCACCATGAAGATTTCCGGTTTGCCAATACACCGGAAGACCTTGTGAAGCGCGCCTTTTTGCTCACGATGGATGCCGGCATGACGCTGACAAAGATGGAGTCCATCACCAGCAAGAATGGAATTGCAATCATTAGGGCTGAAGATGCCGATGAGCTGAAGAGAGAACTGGAAGCGGGCAAGAAAGTCAGCAGCCAGCTCGCGAGACAGGGAAGTTCGCTGGATGTAACGATTGATTTGATGCTGCAGGCATTCGATCCCAAGGGCGAAGGCGATGATACAACTGGGTATCGCGAAAGGATCCAGATTCCAGGAGGACCGAGCCTGACCTTCTTCGTCATCAAGGAAGGCGGACAATACAAGCTTCTCGATTCGAACGACAAGCCCAATGCAATTGCCCTGGAGATGCTTGATCGCATCAAAGCGGGTGATCTGAAGGGTGCGAAGGTGCTGCTGGATTGGTTGCGGGAGGATCAGCATCTTGGCGGAGGGGATGATCCGCTTGGTGGACCAATCTTCCCGCGCTTCTGGACCAAGGGGCAGAGCCCGGATGCGCAGAAGATGACGCTTGCTGCCGCCGCTCTGATGGCCGGGTCAAAGCCGACAGCTGCTCAAGGTGTGAAGATACTGGAAGACGCTCAGAAAAGTGCGACGACAGATCGCGAGAAGACAAACATCGAGCTTGGCCTTCTTTACGGATATGCGAAATTAGAGGACTATGCCAAGCAACTCCCTGTTGTGACAGAGCTGTTGAAGAATGCACCCGAGTCGCAAAGCGCTTTTCTCATCAATGTGGAGGTGCTCATCGCCCTAAATCGTTATGAGGAGGCGTTAGCTCTGGCCGACGAACGGCTGAAGCTGCTGGAAGGTGATGGGGATGCTCTAATCGCCAAGAGCCGTGTTGAAGAGAGCCGAGGAAACTACGTCGCAGCGCGTGGATGGAGCCAGAAGTTAATCGAACAGGGAAAGGAGAACGCCAACCTGCTGAACTCGATGGCATGGCTTGCGTTGTTCACCGGAAGTGTCAACCAGGCTGACGTTGTCACAGCAACCAAAGCCACCCAGATGGAGCGTGACAATGCGCACATCCTTCACACGCTTGCGTGCCTGTACGCAGAAACCGGAAAGACCAAAGAGGCCCGGGAACTGTTGCTGCGCGCAATGGACGAGCTGAATCTCGATGAGCCGAACGACGACTACTGGTACGCGTTCGGTAGAATCGCGGAGCAACTCGGAGAGCGGGATGTAGCGATTGAAGATTACCGCAAGCTCGAGAAACCGAAAGCTGTGGTGGCGATCCCGACTTCGAGCTACTTGCTTGCCCAGAATCGGTTGAAGGCGATGGGAGCAAAAGAAGTTGCTGCCAGCAAGTAGGTCAGCCTACCGGTGGGCAGCATGCTGCCGAAAAAACGCCGGAGGAGCGACTGCTCCCCCGGCGTTTCGGTTGCGGTGTTTTAACTAGAAGTCCAGGCGAAGTCCGAATTGCATACGACGGAAAGTTTTGCTCCCCAGGGTGTTCTGGTAGAAGCCGAAACCGCCATAGGTCAGCGCATTTCCGAAGAGTGAATTGCCGTAGGAACCCGCGTCGAAGCGTACGCTGTTTGTTACGTTATAGACCTCCCAGGCAAATTTCATCCGCGCCCGCTCACCCAGGCTCCAATCCTTCGCGAGCGATGAGTCGATGTTGAAGATGCCGTCAGAGCGGAAGTTATTGCGCTGGCCGGCTTCTCCGGGATAAGGGAGACGAATGGGCGATCCCGTGAAGACACCGTTTTGAATCGACTGGTCATCAGCAAAGAGCTGTTCGCCTCCGTCTTCCATGTGGTTATGAGTTTTCACCTTTGCGGTGGTTACAGCGTATGCCTGCAGTTCCCAGTTGGTTGTCCAGCCTGGCTCGATGACAGAGAGCGGGAGACCACTGGACCAACGTCCTAGTCCAGCCCACTGCCATCCACCCCAGATAGCATTTCCGAGTTTCCCGGAGGTGGCCAGCAAGGATTTGCCTTTGCCGAAGGGGAGAGCATAAACCCAATCAGCGGAGATGAGGTGTCTGGTATCGAAGTCGGAAACTCCTCGGCTTAGCTTAGGCTCCCAGACGTTCTGGATTGCGCCATAGGATGTGACCGACCGTTCAGCGTCCGAACCCATGTCAATTGACTTCGAGAAGGTGTAGGTAAAGTCGAGCGTCAACCCATGCTGTGAAGGATGCCTGAGAGTGAACTGGCCGGCATTGTAGTAGCTATTTCCTATCGACGAAAGCGCAATCAACGACGAGAATTGGGGACTCCAGAAGTTGCCGCAAGGAGGCCCGTAGTAGCAGGCGAAATCGATATCCGATAGGGCGCCTGTTTCGCCGTAGGTGTAACGCTGGGGAGCCCACTCATCGTTGTAGATGGCATCGGTGGCTGATTCACCGTCAAAGTCGAGATTCGCCATCTGCGGAAAGACGTCTTCAAAGTATTGAATGGTTGGGATGTGCTGAAGGGTGTCGTCGCAATAGAGACATGAGCCACCCAGTTGATCAGTCGCCTTCGACATCTCAGTCCCCGCCGTAAAGTAGTCGCCTGCGCCCTGTGGATCGTTGTAGTTCACCGGTTCGGCGATATCAAGTTGCTGGAAGAGATGCCGTCCAATGCGCCCCACATAAGCAGAATCGAGCAGGAAACCGCCCGGAAGCTCGCGTTGGATTGAGAGATTGAACGCTTGAACGTAAGGCGTCTTGATATGGTTGTCGATCCCCCAGTTGATTCCGAAAGTGCCATCCGGCACCGCGTAGGGGTAGGCCTGCGTATCTGGCGCCGCCGGGACGGGCAAGTTGGGAAGGTCGTTAGGCCCCGTGAAGCGAGGAGCGGTGTTGAAGTTTACCGTATTGGCGGGGCTATTGAATTGTGACGACAGCCCGAAGGAACCGAGACGGCTGAACCGGCTGGTGAGCGCCTCGCCATAGTGGTCGAAGTAGAGACCGTATCCCGTGCGAATGGATGTTTTCGAGTCGGGGGAATACACAACCGCCACGCGCGGAGCAATGTTCATCTTTTGCTTCGGCCAGTATGCGGCGCCATGATTGACCTTTCCGACCGGCGTGAAGAACAGATCCGGCTCGTAGGCCTGGCCCTGCGCCGCAGCGCGACCACGCTGCAGATACCATTCGTGGGTGTCTATCGTTGGCGCGATTTCCTGGCCCTTGGTCTCGTATGGAGTCTGCAGGAGGGTGTGTCGCATACCAAATGTGAAGGTGAGGTTTGGCTTTATGCGCCAGGCATCCTGCAGAAAATATTCAAATTCGTTGGCCTTGAAGTGACGCGTGACGAAGGCGCCGTCGGGGAGAAGTGTGGCACTGGTCGCGCTAGTCACCACGTAGTTCGCGCTTGCATCCCTTTCGGCGACATCGCCAATGAGGGTGGCATACATCTGATCGAAGGCAACTTCGTTTTCGCCGATGGCCGGTAGGCCAATTGTGGTGGGATCGGGCTTACCCTTGGCACTCAGGTACGAGGGATTGGTACTCGCACCGTTGTACGAACCTGTGTCATTAGCGGTATTGTTCTGGATCATTCTCCAGTTTCCGCCGAGGGCGATGGAGTGATTTCCCCTTGTCCAGCTCAGCGTGTCGTCGAGGGTACTTACAGGCACGTTCACCTTGGAACTGCGAGTCTGCGCAGTGGGCTGGGTGAGGAAGCGGACGACGACGTAGTCGCCCTGACCGATTCCAGCGCTGGCATAACCTTGCCGGATATATCCGTACCGAGCGTCATTCACGATCGACGAAGTGGGTGTCCATGTGTGCCCGACGGCCAGTCCCTTTGTGTTGTCGACCAGGGAACTGGATGGAGGCTGTCCGGGAAGATTCTGGTCGCCTACAGCGGTGTCTTTCTGGAGGTTGCCACGGACGAAAATGTGATTCGATCGGTTGAGATTGTAGTCAATCTTCGCGATATTGGTGTTGAGCGTGCTGGGAGCGGGCGAACTGAAATTGTAGGAACCGAAATTGATACCATCGCCCGCAGTGAGAACAGTTGCCGGCGGTTCGACCGAGAGGTAATCAAGCATCGCTTGATCGACACCAGGAGTTGTGCATTGCGTGCAGTTAGCATCCAGTTGCGCAATCTGCGCAGACGTAAGCATCTGCACATTTCCGTTCACGTCGGTATAGCCGAGTTCTCCGTTCAACATGGAGGCGGCTGGCGTGATAGCAGAGACTGCGTCGTTTGTTGCTTTGCGCTGCCCCTCATAGTTGAAGAAGAAGAACAGTTTGTCCTTGAGTATTGGGCCGCCGATGCTGCCGCCGAAGGTGTTGACGATGTATTTGGTGGGGCGATTCTCGTCGCCTGCCGTAACTTGCTGGTTCTTGATGAACCAATCGTTGGCGACCATGTTGGATGGGCGGTGGTACTCGTAAAGCGAACCATGTAACTTGTTGGTGCCGCTCTTGGTGAGGAGAGAAACCTGCGCACCTGACGTGCGACCTGCATCAGCGTTTCCATTCGACGTTGTAACGCGGAACTCTTCCGTGGAATCGAGAGTCGAGCGCAATACCCCATTGAAGGCATAGCCGTTGATCTGATCGTTGTCGTCGATTCCGTCCAGCGTGACATTGCCCTGGTCCGAACGGGCACCCGAAACCGCGCCCTGCCTGCTGTCGAGACTTCCAGCCGCCGTCTTGTCCATCAGGCTGGCGGTTTCGCCGAGGTACAGGGCGCCGGGTTGCATGCTGAGCAGAGAGATGGGATCGCGTCCATCCATCGGCATCGCCTCGATGGTTGCGTTGCCGACAGAATTGCCGATCGTGGCATCGGTCGTGTTCAGTGTCTGTGCAGTCGCACTTACATCGACGGTCTCGGTGCTGGCTTGCACTGTCAATTCGAAATTGATTGTTGCCGGCTGGTTGACAAGCAACTCCGCCGTCTTCGTCTGGCCACCAAATCCCGTTGCCGCGACTTTGATGGTGTATTTCGCGGGAGGAAGCTGCGGGAAGGTGTAGTTGCCAGTGCTATCGGCAACGGCGTCGAATGTGGCGCCGTTTGCGCCATTTGTGAGTGTGACCTTGGCTCCGGGAACGAGAGCGCCCGAAGGGTCCTTAATTGTGCCTCGGAGGGAAGTGCTTGCGGTCTGGCCAAAAGAGGGAGTGACGGTGGAAAGGATACACAGAAGTATCCATCCCAATAGGGATTTCTTCACGGCTGTTCCTCCAAAAATACTGCGTGTGACTTGTTTTTCTCTGCAAACGACCGATGGGGACCCACACCCGCGAAAATGCCTGAGTGAAGCCAGGAGCTTAGCCCTCATGTTTCGAGAGCAGGCCGCGAGATCGAAAAAATGCCGCTTGAAGCCTCAACTGCGACGCCGGCAAAGGATCGCCGGGTCGAGGGGATGTGAAACTAATCTATTCGGTTAACCGATTAAGATTCAATAAAAAATGCTATTCATCACTGTTTAAGAAGGTTCTGACACCGGAAAACCGCTTTTCGTGTCACTGTTGCTGCTGCATTTGCTGCAGGTCAATCAGCGGAGTGGGGACTTCGGGAGGCTGCTGGGCACGCTCGACGAGGACCGACCAATCCTCGGGGATTGGCATTTTTCGGTCTAGAGCGGGGGCTGTGTCCTTGGCCTCAACGTGGACAGCCACATAGAGTTCACTGGACGTCGTGCCCCGAAAAATGCCGTGAGTTGGCGGCACGTCAGCATAGTCGCGGCCAATTGCTGTCCGGATATGCCGCTGAAGGGCAACAAGGTTATTGGTGGGATCGAAACCAATCCATCCGAGGTGCGGCATCAGGACGTCGATCCAGGCATGGCTCGCGTCTGGGGTGGAGCGATCGTGGTCTTCTATGCCGCGATACAGATATCCGGAGACGTATCGTGCCGGAATCCGGATTTGTCGAAGCAGAGCGATCATGGTGTGCGCGAAATCCTGACAGACGCCGCGCCGATTCGTGATCGCCTCGTCAATAGGGGAGTCGACGCGCGTAGAGCGCGGCACATATTCGAAATATTCAAAGAGACGCTGGTTGAGCTCATGCACCAGTTTCAACGGATCGTCGCGGCGGGTGACCTCAAGGCGCGAGGCTAAATCGAGCAATGCGGGAGTCTCGGCAGCGAATTGACTGGGCAGGATCATTTCCCAGTAATCACCAGAATTGACCATGGCATCCAGTGCCTGCCAGGCATCCGGGGACAGGAAACCAGGAACCTCAGGCATCGACTGCTGCTCGACAACGGACTCGGCGACGGTGACAAGCTGGCTATGCCCTCCGGGAATGTCGAAATGATGAACGTTGTTGCCGAAATGGTCGCGGTAAGTAAATACGCGGCATCGCGGGCTGACGGAAAGCGAGAACGCCAGGCAATGCTGCTGAGAGTCGGACCGCGGATGCATCCGGGTTTCCATAATGCTCTCGCTCACCGGTTGCGAATAGCGGTAGCGCGTCAGATGCCGTATCGAGTAGAAGTTCATCGCGTCAGACCCTAGATGGCGAGAGCAGATTGAATGGAGTATTGGATGTAGTAGCGGTACATGAGGTCGTGAATACTCATGCACTGCTGGCGGATGGTGTGCAGAAACTTAGCGGCATCTCCACTGAGGATTTCGTTGATAGAGGTGAAGCTCAACATCGCGTGGAGCCGGCCGATGCTGGCGGTGAGTTCATCGGGCGGACGGCGGCCGCCGGTGTGCTGAATGGACTGAATCGCCTGTCGCACTCCGTCAACCGAGTAGCGAATGGCGTGCGGGAAGTCGCGGTTCAGGAGAAGGAATTCAAGAATGCGGTCAGGGCTTAGGTCCGCCGTATAGACCTGACAGTAAGCTTCGAATGCGGTGCAGCAGCGGAGCAAGCCGACAAGTTCCAGGTATTGATAACCGGAGATTTCGCGTTCAGGGGCATGGAAGAGATGCGGCTGGTAGACCTCAAGCAAGGTGGCGATGGCATAGGCACGCTCGAGGTAGCGGCCAAGGCGTATGAAGTGCCAGCCCTGTCCGTGAATCATCGTGGTGTCGCTGACGCCTTTGAAGAGGTGGATAGCGTCGATAATCGTGCCAAGCACGTCGTTCGAGTTCGAACGAAACTGGTCTTCGGTTTGAGGCGCATGCATCTGGTGGTAAAGCCGGTTCAGGCGCTGCCATTGCTCCGTTGAGATCTCTTCGCGGATCTGACGGGCATTTTCGCGGGCCGCATCGATGCAGCAGGAAACCGATGCAGGATGATGCTTGTCGAAAACCAGTTTCTGAGCGTTAGCAGCGGCATCGCCGTTCCATTCGAATCCAGCTGGTCTACCCAAAGCGGCAAAGAGGCGGCTCCAGTGCGTCGCTGCGCTGGCGCCACCAGAGTCGAGCATCAGGCTCATCGCCACATCGAGCTGGCGCACCGTGTTCTCGCCGCGCTCGAGATAGCGGCTCATCCAGTAGAGGCTGTCGGCAACGCGGGATAGCATCTTTGTCGCCTCCGGAAGTCGATGTCTGATCGTTACTCCAGCACCCATGTGTCCTTGCTTCCGCCGCCCTGGGAGGAGTTGACCACGAGAGAACCCTTTTCCAACGCAACTCGGGTCAAGCCTCCAGGGACAATGTTGATCTTGTCACCGTAAAGAATGTAGGGCCTCAGATCCACGTGTCGAGGCTCGAGATGATCGCCAATAAGGCAGGGCGCTCGCGAGAAGTCGAGTGTGGGCTGCGCGATGTAGTTTCGCGGATTGGCTTCAATGCGTGCGGCAAACTCTTCGCGTTGACGCGCTGTAGAGTGAGGGCCAATGAGCATGCCGTACCCGCCGCTTTCGCCGACCGCTTTGACCACGAGTTTGTCGAGATTGGCAATTACGTGCTGCCGCTCTTTGGCCTCGGTCAGGAGAAAGGTCTCAACATTATTGATGATCGGGTCTACGTCGAGGTAGTAACGAATGATGCGGGGAACATAGGCATAGAGCGCCTTATCGTCGGCCAGGCCAGTTCCGAAGGCATTGGTGACGGTGACGTTTCCGGCGCGGTAGGCATTGAAAAGGCCGGCACAGCCCAGAATCGAATCGCCGCGGAAGATGAGCGGATCGCTGAAGTCATCGTCGACACGACGGTATATGACATCGACGCGCTTCAGCCCGTCGGTCGTTCGCATGTAGACGATGTTGTCGTGCGTGACGAGATCGCGGCCTTCGACGAGATCGATGCCCATTTGCCGGGCCAGATACGTGTGCTCGAAGTAGGCCGAGTTGAAAACGCCCGGAGTGAGCAGGACAATATTCGGCTCGGGACGGCCTTCCGGCGCAAGCGAACGCAGCGTGGCCAGCAAAAGTTGCGGGTAGTGCTCGATGGGTCGAACACCGTAGCTATGAAAGAGCTGAGGGAATGTGCGCTTCATGACGCGGCGGTTCGTAAGCATATAGCTCACGCCCGACGGCACGCGCAGGTTGTCTTCGAGAACGACGAATTCGCCTGTGTTCAGCCGCAGGAGGTCCGATCCTACGACGGCGATGTATACGTTGCGGGGAACCTGCAGCCCTCGCATCTGGCGGCGATAGTGCCTGCAGCTGTAGACGAGGTCGCGCGGAACGACCTGGTTGCTGAGGATCTTCGCTTCGGAGTAGACATCGCGCAGGAACAGATTTAGCGCAGTGATCCGCTGGGCAAGCCCGCGTTCCACCAGGTCCCATTCGTGAGATGTGATCAAACGTGGAAGGAGATCGTAAGGGAAAATCTTTTCGGTCCCTTCATCGCGGCCATAAACGGTGAAGGTAATTCCCTGAGTCAGGAACGAGAGCTCAGCGGATTGCTTACGTCGCTGCAATTCTTCCTGCGGCAGGCGGGCGAGCGTCTCCGCCAAGGCGCGATATGCCGGGCGAACTTCACCTGATGGCTCACGCATCTCGTCGTACGCGAGGTCAAGCGGATAATCTCCGTAAAGTTCCTGCAGTTCCGCGACCGGCCCGGAGTTCATGCGGCTTCAGTTTCTCCCGATGCGGTTGGTATATACCAGCGTTCGCGCGTTTCTCCAGCGGCACGTATTTGCATTGTTCTTCTGCTTTTAACACGCGCAGCATCAGGGCACAATCAGGGAAATATGTTGCTCAGGCCGCGAGGCCCGAATTTTGCTCCCATGAGGGGCATAAGGCGGGGTAACCGGATAGCATTTGGTTATGAGCTATGACCTGATGGTCTTCGAGCCGGAGGCCGTTCCAGCGGGACACGATGAGTTCCTGGAATGGTATGCGCGGCAGACAAAGTGGAGCGAAGATCATGGGTATGACGATCCAGGAAACACGTCGAATCACCTCCGTGCCTGGTTTCAGGACATGGTTCAGATGTTTCCCCCGATGAATGGGCCGCTCTCAAGCGAGCAGTTACCTGCCGACGAGACCTCAACCACCGACTACGCGATTGGCCGGGATTTCATCTATGCCTCGTTTGCATGGTCGAAGTCGGAGGCCGCTTATATGACGGTAGCGAGGCTCGCAGAGAAGCATTCGCTAGGCCTTTTCAATGCCAGTTCGACGGGCGAAGAGGTCTGGTTCCCTGAAGATGGCCGAATGGCCCTTGCGCATGATAAGGGTCCCCCAACGATCGCCGGGCGGATCAAGAGCTTTCTGAACTTCGAATGACGTTGGCGGCGGGCAATCCCGCTCGCGGGTCTTGTATAACAAGGCAAAATGTCACATTCGGTGCGTGGGATAACCTGATTCTTTGGAGGTTCCCGTTCCGATGTTTCGGCTTAAGCGATGTGCCGCGCATTTCCCTGCCCTCTTGCTGACCGCTATCGGCGTTTCCATCGCAAGCGCACAGAAAGCACCGATCGACATCACAGCTGATCTGTCCGATGCGCCGCGCAAACTGTTTCATGCAGATATAGACTTCCCTGTTTCTGCGGGACCGTTGGTGCTGACCTCACCCGAATGGATTCCCGGGCATCATATGCCGGGCGGTCCGGCCGGCTTGACCAGCGTGGTGTTCACGGCCAATGGCATGACTCTCGAGTGGCAGCGCGATGATGTTGACATGTACGAGTACCATCTGACGATTCCTCCGGGAGTGACCACTCTGCACGCGCGTGTGGAGTCAATCGCTACCCGCCGGGTTTCTCAGAGGCTCGCGGCTCTGGAGTGGGAAGCGCTGATGCTCTATCCGGCGCATGTGCCCGTGAAGGAGATTCCTATTCAGCCGTCGGTGAAGGTTCCCGCAGGATGGGGCATTGGGACGGCACTGAAACCGGTAAGCGGCGGTTCGTATCCTATTCCCTCAGCTGGAGCAGTGACGAAATTCGAAGCGACGAACGTGGAGCAACTCGAAGACTCGCCGATTCTGACCGGGCTGTACTTCCATGAGTACCCATTGGCGCCGACAGTTTCTCCAAAGCACTTTCTCGATGTAGCCGCTGACGCGCCAGACGACGCAAATCTACGACCAGCAGTGCTGGCCGAGGCCGCAAACCTGGTCCGCGAAGCCGATGCTCTTTACGCATCGCACCACTACAGCGAATATCACTTCCTGCTGACCCTTTCGGATGTTGCAGGCGGCATGGGGCTCGAGCACGGGCAATCCTCTGACAACGGCGTTGGCGAGAAAGGATACGCAGACGACGTTCATCAATTGCCGGAGGCCGACCTGCTCTCGCACGAGTTCACGCACTCCTGGAACGGGAAATATCGCCGGCCCGCCGGGCTTCATCAGCCTGACTTCGCCATGCCGATGCATGGAGCTCTGCTGTGGGTCTATGAAGGCATGACGCAGTATTGGGGCGATGTGCTGGCGGCGCGTTCGGGACTGAAGACGGCGGATCAGTACAAAGACGGAGTCGCGATGGTCGCGGCCGACCTGGACTACACGCGCGGACGAGATTGGCGTTCTACCCAGGACACCGCGGTTGCAGCAAGCGTGCTGCGCGGGGGGAACCCTGCATGGTCCAACTGGAAGCGCAGCCAGGACTACTACTTCGAAGGCGAGCTGCTCTGGCTCGACGCGGACACGCTGATCCGCAAGATGACCGACAACAAGAAGTCGCTGAATGACTTCGTGAAGATCTTTCTGGCCAAGGGCGGCAACACTGGACCGCTGATCGTAACGTACACCTTCGATGAACTGGTGCAGGACTTGAATCAGGTTGCGCCATATGACTGGGGGAAGTTTCTCCACGATCGCGTGGACCGCATCAATCCTCGGGTCGATGTCGCAGGGCTGGAGCAGGGCGGATACAAGCTCGTCTACCACGACAAGCCGACAAAATCAGAGCGGATGATTCAAGCGGCAGAGGGCCGTCGCGGCGCTGGAATTGATTGCTGGTATTCGATCGGGTTGCGGCTCGGTGCGGATGGAGCGATCGCCGATGTGTTGTGGAACGGGCCCGCCGACAAGGCCGGACTAGCACCGGGCGAGAAGGTCATGGCGGTGAATGACAAAGTCTACTCTGCGGATGCGCTGCGGGAGGCAATCCGCGAGGCGAAGGATCCATCGAAGGCGATCCGGGTTATCGTGCAGGCGGATTCGTTTGTGTCCACAATGCAGATCGACTATCACGATGGAGAGCGCTATCCGGCGCTGGAGCGAGTGGAAGGAACGCCAGCGTATCTGGACGACATCATCAAGCCAATGACGACACCGGAAAAGGCACCGGAGCAAAAGAAGGATTCTGCTGAATAGAAGAGCGCTGGACTTCGGCCGCCTTCAGGTCAGCCGAAGCGGGCGCGTTTGACGGTCTGGCGAAAGTCTTCGCCGTTCATCTCAACCTTTACGCACATCTCGGCAAGACGCGAGCGCATGCGGTCGCCGATGCGGTCGCCGAGCGTCTGCTCGCGCGCGGCGCGTTCCACGCTGCTGAGCGCTCCGCCTCCGGCGGGCAGGTCGGGGTAGTTGGTCGTAATGATGGTGGTCTGCTTGTCGTTGTAGCGGGTGTTGAGAATCAGCGCTACCGTATCCCAGACCCACTCGTTCGGCTTCTGCGCGCCGAGATCATCGAGAACGAGAACGTCTGCGTTGAACACGGGTTTGAGCAACTCCAGTTCGGTCGTGTTGACCTGCGGGTTATAGCTGTTCTGAATGTTCTTGAGCAATTCGCGGTAGTCGCAGAATAGGCCTTTGCAGCCTTTTTCCTGTACGAGACGCCGGAGGACGCCGACGGCGAGATGGGTCTTGCCGACGCCGATTGAGCCGGTGAAGAGCAGCCCTTTGCCCCCCGTGTCGTGGGGGAATTCATCGACGAAGCGACGGGCCGTCAGAAGCCCTTTTCCCAGGGACGGATTGGCTCCGCGAAAGTCGGTTTCGTAGCCGTCGAGCGTGTAGTGGCGGTAGCGCTCGGGGATATGAGCGGCACCAACCCGACGCTCTTCGCGCTGCGACTGCTGGCAGTCGCAGGGACGTGAGACCCAGAGGCCAGCGTCGGATTTCACGCGGATCAGGCCGATGCCGTCGCAGATGGGGCATTTGCTCATTGTTCTCCTCCTCAGCCTAGCGCAATCGGGGCGGGAGCGTTGCGGTGGGAAAGACGGGGCTGATCGTGGAAAAGGGTATGGGGAACCACCGAATGACTCGAGTCTCCCATTCATAGCGCAAAAAACGCGCGATGAATGGCGCACAAACTGCCCTCCGTTCCAGCCAGTTGCGGAAAACGCGAGGATGGTCACCCCTGTAAGATTGGGAGTTCGCCGATTTCGTTTACTAGAGAGGCTTGCCTTCATGAATCCGCTCTCGTCGCGTTTTGCTTTTTCGTTACTTTCCGCCGTTGCCGGATCGATCTTTCTTTTCGGGCAGACGCCCTTGGCCCTGATCGCGCAAGAGCCGGGCAATGTGCCGGAGACCAAGGCGCCTGCACCGACCGCGGTTGCACCAAAACATCCCGACAACGACTACTGGCGAAAGCACGACGAGCAACTGCTTAATGACTTCCCGTGGCTGGCGCGTTTCAAAGAGGCTGACGCGACGCAGGGACCTCCGTTGGCGGGCGAGAAGCGCGTCGTCTTCATGGGCGACTCGATTACCGAGGGCTGGCACTTCGACAAGCCGGGAGGCGCGTTTGCAACGAAGCCGTATGTCAATCGCGGCATCAGTGGACAAACCACTCCGCAGATGGTGCTTCGCTTCCACCAGGATGTAATCAATCTTCAGCCGAAGGTTGTGGTGATTCTGGCCGGAACAAACGACATCGCCGGAAACACCGGCCCAATGACGGCCGAAGCCACTGAGAACAACCTCGCTGCCATGGCCGAGATGGCGGCGCAGAATCACATCGCGGTGGTGTTATGTTCCATTCTGCCGGCGTACGACTATCCATGGCAGCCGGGCCTCACTCCTGCTCCCAAGATCGATGCGCTGAATGCGTGGCTAAAAGACTATGCTGCGCAGCATAAGCACGTTTACGTGGACTACCACACTGCGATGAAGGATGCCCGCGATGGACTGCCGGCGAACCTGAGCAAAGATGGAGTACACCCAACTGATGAGGGATATCAGATGATGGCGCCCCTGGTGGAAGCCGGAATTGCGAAGGCGATGAAGTAAGAGCAGCGGTTTGATTCCAGTGCCCGCCTGGAAGTGCGCGGCGGAGCCGGCACATTTATTCACCGTTTGGGGTGTCCAGAGATGCATCAAGCGCGGAAGTTATTGAGCGCTGGAGCCGGAATTGCATCTGCCGCACCTCTCGGGGACACTCCTAAATCTGTGCAACTGAAGTAGGAGCTGTTCCCCGGCTGGAAAGACGAAGTTCTCTCCGCATGACCGGCATTTCAAGATCCTGTCTGAGAGCATATTCGGAATTCGGCTCGACATATCACTCTGTTCAAGCTGCGATCTAGCTCTCTCGATCTCCATTTCCGTCTGCTCGATAACGACGGCTGTTTCCTGCCTAAGCTGAATTGAATTCGAAACAAGGCGATTTGAGGCGCCGCGAAGTCTCTGTCCCAGCGCGACCAACCCGTCCAATTTAGGAATCCAGAATTCCGGCGACTCGTTCGCGCGGATCACCAGGTCGTAATCTGAAGGGGACGCAGATTTTGCCAGTTTTTGCGCGGCCCGTTGTAACGGAATCACCGCTTGTACCTGGAAGAGTATTGCGGGGACAAGCAAATGCCTTCTGGCTTCTTCGGCAGCAACCGCGCAATCTTCTTTTTCGACGTCGGTCGACGAGACAAGATCAAATTCGATTCCTGATTGATGGAGCTGATCGAGATCGACCGCATTCTGCACGCAATGGATGAAGTTGCCCCTCCGCCTTAAAAAGCGAAAGCGCTCCTCGATCTCTCGTCCGAAATGGAGAATAGCGGATGCCACGTATCTGTCCCTTGGCCCCCTGCATGGTCGAATGTACGGAAGGATCGCAGACCAGCGCCGTACCGGATCTTGTTTCTAAAATTCAGTTATGTGTCTCTGTGAGCATCCATCTGACGACATCGACTCCGCCGATTGAGACCGTGCCCACACTGTTCCCTCGCTCCATTTCGCGCCCGATATCATCGCCGATCAGCTCGAACAGAACTCCAACTTCTCTCTTCGAGACGGCAAAGTCGAACACTTCTTCCTTGAGGAGGATTACCTCTACTTTCATTCTTTACTCCGTACGCAGGCTCAACCAAACTTTGAGCGTCGTTGACGGGGCATCTCGGGGAGGCAATGCCCGAATTGGCGACTCCAGGAATTCGAATCCTCTGCAGATTAAAAGGCGCGAGATTGTTCGCGAGTCGACCTTTGGTAACCGAGTACTGACAACCTAGATTCCGGAGACGGCCTGGCAGCCGTGCAGCTCGCGGGCGGATCAAGGAGCGATGCGCTGTGTCGTATTTCTTCAAGCGTTGATGCTTGAATGCCCGTCCGGCGAGCCGGATGGGCATTCGAGTGTGAGAGACGAACAGGTTGAGTTCAGGCAGCGGCAGTGGTCCTCGACTCGCGCTGAGCCCTCGGGTTGGCGCTGTGAGAAATCTGGGTTAGCAGGTGGTCAGCATGCTTCTCTTCATCGAGAGTCTGCTGCAGGCTCTGCGCGTGTTCGGCAAGTCCAAGCGTTTCTGCCCAGTCGCGGGCGCTGCCATAGGATGCAATCTCGTAGTGTTCAACCTTTTGGGCTGTAGCAATCAGGCCAGCGTCGCGGACTGACCCGGGATCGGTTTCCTTGGTTATGTTCTCGCCTGAGCTCACGATGGCCGTGAGGATTGGATCCTTCTTATCGTCAGCATCACCCTTCATGTCGGTCAAAAGGCGTTGAAGGCGTTGTACGTGGATGCGCGTCTCCTGGAGATGCGACTGGAATGCCTGCTTGAGTTGAGGGTCCTCGGCATGGTCGATCATCTTGGGAAGTCCATCGACAATCTGATTCTCGGTGGAGAGGAGATAACGAAGTTGTGCTGTGTAGAGTTCACGAAGGCTCTGAAAGTCGTTGGTTGTAATCAGTCCCATGGATTTACCTCTGATCAATTTACTTACGCTCGTTCCCTGCACTTGGAGGTTGGGACGCTGGTACTCGTTGTCCTGACTT
>Ga0157374_10000703_pt1 | contig 29400 bp, 19 predicted proteins | sample M25metaG_FD_115308 | JGI IMG/M metagenome (GOLD analysis project Ga0157374, IMG submission 115308) | Miscanthus rhizosphere microbial communities from Kellogg Biological Station, Michigan, USA - M2-5 metaG | ecosystem: Host-associated > Plants > Roots > Rhizosphere > Soil | place: USA: Michigan... | reverse complement strand
CGTAGACGCCGACTATGAAACTCCCGAGCAGTTCATACCGACGGCTATTCCCACCAAAGGTATCAAGCTTACAGGGATTGATCCCACAGTTTCGCAGAAACTGAAGCCCACGATCCCCAGCCCTGATGAGTTCCGGCTGTGGGAAACCTGCATGACCATAAACAATACTTGGGCATACAACCAGAATGATCGTGAATTTAAGTCGTCACAAACGTTGATTCGCATGTTGATAGAAGTGGCTAGCCGAGGGGGAAACTTCCTCCTGAACGTCGGCCCACAGCCGGATGGGACCATCCAGCCTGAATTTCAGGAACGACTCACCAGCATCGGCCAATGGCTGCAAGTGAACGGCGAGTCAATTTACGAAACCACTTACGGGCCAGTGCAGGGATTACCCAACGCACGGACCACGGCAAAGGGTAATTTAATTTTTGTTCATGTCTTTGACTGGCCCACGGGCGTATTTGAACTTCCCGGGTTAACGGCCAAGGTAGTGTCCGCTCGCTTGCTGGCCAACGGAAAACCGTTGACCTTCCGGCAAACGGAAAGCAAGCTGCAAATCGACGTGCCTGTGCAGGCGCCCGATCCAAACGCAAGCGTAATTGCCTTGAGAACTTTGTAGAGACCGTTTCTTACTTAAGCGAATTCATGACGCTGCTGCCTGGAGATGTGATTAGCACAGCGCCGGCCGTCGTCGGTTTGGGTAGAAATCCTTCGGTCTAGTTGCAAGCTGGAGACGTAGTAGAGCCGGGGCTTGAGAGTCTCGGGGAGTCGCGACAGGAAATTGTGGCTTTTCCAAGGTGCCGAATGACTCAATCTGCCGGCAACATATTCAGGTTTGACGGCAAGACATCCGTGATCATTGGCGGTGGCAGCGGAATTGGACGCGCGATCGCACTGAAGTTTCCCGCTCAGGCGCCAAAATCCATATTCTTGATCTCAGCGCGAAAGATGCGGAAGTTACCTGTCAGCAAATCACAGCGGCAGGAGGGACTGCCCGCGGCCATTGCTGCGACGTGACCGATCAAGAGCAGGTGATCGCAAAGTTTGAAGAAATTGCGAAAGAAGGCCCAATTTCCATCCTGGCGTACAACGCCGGCATTTCGCACATTGGAGCAGTAGAAAGCACGAGGAGGACGATTTCAATCGAGGCCGGTTTCATCACCGGCGTGGACTATTTGTTGGACGGTGGTTTTACTAATCTTCGAGGCTAGAATATGGAACTCCAACTACAATACAAGCAATTGCGGATCCGTTGGAGCTCAGCATCGTTTTTGGAGAAGGCGAAACCGTGAAGGTAAGTAATCCCATGTCTTCCAAGCAAGACCAACGAACGCAGATGTTGGTAAAGCAGAATCTGGCGACGCAACTCCGAGAGGAAATTCTGGCGGGAAACATCGCTGCCGGAGCAAAAATTGTAGAGGGTACATGGGCTCGGCACTTTGGCGTCGCCCAAAGTTCAGTGCGCGAGGCCCTCAACATCCTCGCGACCGAAGGCTTCGTAACCAAGGGGCACGGTAGAAGCGCCCGCGTGTTGAACCTGAGCAAGCAGGACATCATCCATCTCTATCAGTTGCGGGGTGCGCTCGAAGGCTTGGCGGCGCGGCTCTTATCTGAACAAAAAGTTCCATTAACGGATTTGGACGCTGCCATCGTAGAGATACGGGAGGCTGTCGAAGCTGGCAATGTTCGCGAGATCATCACGTCAATGCAACGATTCCATATCACTCTTCTGGAAAAGACCGGCAATCCATTTCTCGTGGAGGAAGGCCGGCGACTGATTATTCCGCTTTATGACTTTACTTTGATGCGAGCGTTAACTCATGGATTTAGTGGGAGTCCGTGGAAGCAAAATCTGGAACGGCACAAGCAAATCATTGATGCGATCTTGACCGGTCCTCCATATTTTGCCGAGCAGACAGTGGTCCACATCATGGACCAGTTTCTCAAGACGGCGTTGGATGTATGGGCGGAAAAAATGCAAAGCACGCAAGTGGCGACCCCGAAGAACTCCCGTGCCAAAAGGAAAAGCAACCAGCGAGAAAATCCCGAGGAGAGAACGAACGGGCTTGACCAGAAGCCTATGTAAACTCGTGCTTCATTGGAAAGAAGATACTCAAGCATCGCGACTTTGGTCTGCACTCTTGGGAAACGCCGCGTGACTCTGCAGCCGGAATATTTGGTAGTCGGCGGACCTATAGACGACTCGAGTGACGCCGCAGGTTAAGAAGGCATGAAACAGCTGCTTCAGCTCCATCCCCGGCCGGATGGCGTTTTTTGTTGCAATGACGCCATCGCTATAGGGGCGATGAGAGCCATTTTCGAAGCGGGTTTGAAAATTTCCAAGGACATCGCAATTGTGGGTTGCGGCAATACTCATTACGACGATCTCCTGCGAGTTCGGCTTACCAGCGTTGAGCGCGGGATACAGATGAAAAAATATAACTTTACCAGTTGTCTGTTGACGGTTTCGTTTTGAATCCGCCTTCGCGACGTGAAAACAATGGTTGAGAAAATCGACGCTCATCATCACCTGTGGCGGTACAACAAAGAGAACTATGACTGGATTGATCAGAGCATGGGTGTCCTCAGACGCGATTTCCTGCCCCCCGACCTCGAGAAGGAATTGCGCAGTGCAGGAATAGATGGGGCAGTCGCGGTACAGGCGCAGCAGACCTTGCGCGAAACATCTTGGCTGCTTAGTTTGGCGGACCAATTTTCGTTCATCCGCGGAGTAGTCGGATGGGCCCCCATCGCGAGCGAAGATTTTTCTACGCATTTGGACCATCTTCACTCCCATCGTAAGCTCAGAGGACTTCGTCACATTATTCAGGGCGAGCCGGATGACAACTTCATTCTGAACCCGAATTTCAACCGTGGCATTGCTTGTCTCAAGAACACTGATCTGATTTACGATGTCCTGATTTTTGAGAGACATTTGCCTGCGGCGATTCAATTTGTGGATCGTCATCCCCAGCAGAGATTCGTTCTCGACCACGTTGCGAAACCGAGAATCCGCGAGCAGCTGATGGACCCTTGGCGGCAGAACATCACCGAACTGGCTAAACGCGAAAACGTCTACTGCAAAATTTCGGGGATGGTGACCGAGGCAGATTGGTCTGCATGGTCCCAGCAAGGCTTGTGGCCTTACCTTGAAGTCGTGCTGGAAGCGTTTAGTCCGCAGCGCCTCATGGCAGGCTCCGACTGGCCGGTGTGTTTGCTGGCGGTTTCCTATTCTGGTTGGTTCGAGGTGTTAAACGCTTTTCTGGAGAAACTGACCGTTCGCGAGAAAGAGCGGATTTTGGGCGGCACCGCAAGCGAAGTCTATGGCCTTTAACCTCGCCCGGGTGGAAATGTCGGTTGCGTTATTCACCAAGAAATCTTTGTCTGAAGCAGAATGTTCAAGCTAAGACCTTCTCCTCTCGTCCCCCACAATCACTTGATTCCCGTCAAAACCCCGAACCTGTTTCATTCTGTTCCAAAACAAATCAACTGAGCCCGCCGGAGTTTGCCGCAACTTCCCGGTTTCGGCCTCGGATCGAGGCCACATGAATGTCAGCCGGCCCGCTCTCCAACTCGTCGAGCCAGATTCAATCAAACGCCGTGCCACGAACCGCGGTCCAGGACCGTCCCGATGTGCTCGCTCTTTTTCATTCGAGCGGCGGTACCGCTGAGAAGATGAGCGCCGATCGGTCAAACCTCATCGAGGTTGTGACGCAAGCCGCCGATGCAAGCGATCGCTGTCGAGGCAATTCACGCCGGCCGAGTTCGAGCGAATGGTCAGTTGTGAGGAGTAAAATGTGGTCAAGTGAGATCGCTATGCCGAAGGTCGTTTTAATGGTAGTTCTCTTTGGCTTGGTGGCTGCCGCTCAATCAGCAGCGCCTGAATCGCCAAATGTTCCCGCTGTTCGGATCGCTCCAGGCACTCTAATCTGGGCGAAGTTCACCAAATCCCTTGATGCAAGGAGAGATCGGGCAGGCGATCCTGTCGAAGCGAAAACTAGTGTTGATTTACTGGCGGGGGGAAAGATCGTACTTCCCCGGAATACGAAAGTGCTCGGTCACGTAACTGCTGCCAAACCGCGTACCAAGGATTCACCGGACTCTTTTATTGCCATCAGGCTGGATCGTTTTGTTTTAAGAAATGGCCAGGAAGTTCCGGTCACGATTGGGGTGCAGGCACTGAGCGGCCCGTTGCAGAGTTTCTTTAACAGCAAAAGCTCAACGGAAGAATTATCTACTGCGCTACCGCCAATCGGGACATCAACTACTCGTGCCACCACCTTGGGCGATCCATCGTTAGGGCAAATCCCGGGAAGGCAATATCCGGCGCGAAGCACGAACCCGTCGGAAACGGTGCTTACATCTGTTCCGGGATCGGGTCCAACCAAAGTTCCTGTTTTGGATCCAGCTAGTCAAGGTGCGATTGGACTCAAAGGCATTTCGCTGACCAGCAACGATCGAGTCGCGACTATCAGCTCAAGCACCCAAAATTTGCATATTGATAGCGAGGACCAGTTGCTGCTCAAAACGCAGTGAACGCCAGATCTTTTAGAGTTTGAAGATCCTCTCCATTAAGAGCCACTTTTCCCCGGGAGCCGCTTGGGGCAACGATTGTTGGAATCTCCACATGAGCTTTTCCCACTCTTGGACCTTGGGGTTGAGCCGGTCGGCTTGTGCTTTTGCTTTAAAGGAAAAGTGCTGGTTCACCTCCATGATCATGAACATCCGTGTGCCAAGCAGATAAATCTCCATATTTTCGATTCCCGAGTCACGAATACTCTGCGTGATCTCAGTCCAAGCTTTTCCATCGGCGTGGTACTGCTTGTACTCGGCGATCAATTTGGGGTCATTCTTAAGATCTAGAGTCAGGCAATAGCGCCGCATGCGGGCCTTCCGGAATTCGCCTTGCAATAACGTTCCACAAGACACGAATCGCGAGATATTATACGTTATCGTTTACTTTATCGTTAGCTACTCTTTATAAAAGCGATTTTGTCTGGCCGAAAGGAGCTGCACGCTTATGCGACGGCGCATTCGCTTCGTCCTTGGTTGAAGTTCAGTCACCAACAAATTTCACGCTACACCTTTCGCTGACTGGATGCGCGAACCACAAGTTTTGATCTTAGCAAGATGGTCTTTGGAGAAACTGGAGTTCGATTCTTGACGATGCCCAGGGCCAACTCTGCTGCACTCGCTCCCAACCCGCTGCTGTCCTGATCAATGCTGGTAAGAGGAACTAACAGGAAATCGTCGTAATGAAGATTGCCGCAGCCGACCACTGCGATATCTTGCGGAATCTTCAGCCCCGCTTCAAGAATGGCTCGCATCGCTCCCATGGCAATCGGGTCATTCGCACAAAAAACACCGTCCGGCCGAGGACTACATTGCAGCAATTGCTTCATTCCATCGAAGCCCGCAGCATCACCGGAATCATCCATGTGCCGGCCTGCCACGATGTAGTGCGCGGGCAAGCTAAGGCTATGCTTTACCAGCGTCTGCGTATAGCCAGCTTGGCGGTTTAGTGCGGTGCTCACCTTCGGCCCAGCAATATGAGCGATGGTCTTGCATCCGGCCTCAATCAAGTGAGTGGTTGCCTGTGCGCCGGCAACAAGGTCATCAATGCCAACAAAGTTCGCTTCGAGATTAGGAACTTTTCGGTCCAGCAGGACATAAGGCACTCCCTGTTGTTCGATCCTTCGCAGACTATGAGGATCGGACTGAGTGGACGCCAGGATCAACGCATCCACACGCCGCGCCAGCATTTGATCAATCTCACTTTTCTCCAGCTGCGGATCATCTTCCGAGGAAGAGATAATCAACCCGTACTTCTTCGTGCGAAGTGACGCGGAGATGCCTTTTGCTACTTGGGAAAAAAATGGATGGACCAGGTCAGGAACGATCAGCCCAATCAGGTTCGTTCGGCCAGTATGAAGGGCACGAGCCGCTGGATTGGGGTGATAGTTCAGCTCCTTCATCCGCTGCCGAACGCGTTTGCGTGTCTTGGCACTGATGTCGGAGTGATTGCGCAGTACTTTGGAAACCGTCACCACGGAAACGCCCAAGTCCTTCGCAATGTCTTTCATCGTGATGGCCATAGGCAGCTGCTTCAGTTCTCTTAATAACGGTTGGCGGTCCTCATTGTTGCATGCCAGTTAGCACTGCTCTCCCAACGGAAAAATAGTGTATAGCACATGTTTTGAGAGCAAGATAACTAGCCGATATTCCGTGGCGAGCCGAATTATATAAGTAATCACTTAAGCGCTCAAATAGAGTAGAATGTGTCGGCCATATGCGGCCCGAGCCGTGATGGCTCTAGGCGAAGCTTCAACAGGCGTACCAGCAATAAGATTATTTTCAACAATTAAACGGAAGGAAGCTCCATGAAACGTGTGCTCCTTGGCTGTCTCATGTCTGTTCTCATGCTTGGTAGTATAAGCGCTCAAAATTACGAATCCACGTGGGAATCGCTCGATAAACGGCCTACACCCGGCTGGTTCAGCGACTCCAAGTTCGGCATCTTTATTCATTGGGGTACTTACTCCGTTCCCGCTTATGCTCCGGTACTGCCTGGAAAACTGGCCTACGCTGAGTGGTACTGGAACGCGATGACCAAGGGCAAGAATGACCCGAATGCGGATGGCGTTCAGAGCGGTACCTGGGCCTTTCATCAGAAAACATACGGAGCCGACTTTCCTTACCAGAATTTTGCTCCGCAATTTAAAGCGGAGTTGTTCAATCCGGACCACTGGGCAGACGTATTCCTGCAGTCCGGCGCGAAGTACGTGGTATTGACCTCAAAGCACCACGAAGGATTTGCCCTGTGGCCAAGTAAAGAAGCATCGGCAACCTGGGGGCGCCCTTGGACCGCTGTCGAGACCGGGCCCCACCGTGATCTACTTGGCGACCTCACCGATGCCGTCCGCCGCAAGGGCCTGCGCATGGGCATCTACTATTCCCTCTACGAGTGGTACAACCCGCTGTGGCTTTATGACAAGCCACGTTATGTGCGCGAACATATGTTCCCTCAGTTCAAGGACGTGGTCACCAGATATAAGCCGGCAATCATCTTCAGTGATGGCGAGTGGGAAATGACCTCTGCCGAGTGGCACAGTCCTGAGTTGCTCGCATGGTTATTCAACGACTCGCCGGTCAAAGACAGTGTGGTTGTGGATGACCGCTGGGGCAGCGACACACGTCACAAGCACGGGGGCTATTGGACCACCGAATACACGGCTGGCATGAGCGGAACGGATCATCCGTGGGAGGAAAGCCGCGGCATGGGAGTGAGCTATGGCTACAACCGCGCTGAGGATCTCAATGTGTATCATTCGAGCCGTGAATTGGTGATCATACTCATAGACACGGTCAGCCGCGGTGGCAACCTGCTGCTTGACATCGGTCCGGGAGCGGACGGCACGATTCCGGTGATAATGGAAGAGCGGCTTACTCAGATTGGCGATTGGCTGAAGGTCAATGGAGAAGCGATCTACGGCACCAGGCCATGGAAGACTACGCATCAATGGGGTGCTGGCGAAGTGCCTCAGGTGGACTACAACAAGGAATACTCCACGCCTTATGATGTGACAAAATTGACAGACCAACCGGAGGCGGGGAAAGCGGGAATCGAAGCCTTCTTCACAACAAAAGGCAATGATCTCTACGCAATATTACCTCACTGGCCCGGTCACGGTATAACTTTGAAAAATGTCACTGGAGTTAAGTTCATAAGTCTGCTCGGACCAAATACATCGTTGAAGTTCAAAACGTCCCAAGCAGGAGTGACAGTCGATCTTCCTGAGCTTCCTGAGCAATTGCGTCAGCAACCTGCTTGGACCCTGAAGATCAGCCGACAAGAATAACAATGTTGTTCGGAATGGGAGGATTTCCAGAAAGCGAGCCCATGAAACTCATTCGATTTGGTCCAGTAGGAAAAGAAGAGCCAGGCGCCATTCTCGTGGATGGCACCCACATTGATGTTTCCGCGTTCGGCTCCGATTACGATGAAGTGTTTTTCGGTCGCCAAGACTTTGTGAAACTTGACCGTTGGCTGCGCGAGAACAGTGGGTCGGCCCCACGGGTCGCGCCCTCCGTTCGCTTGGGCCACCAATGCAAAATGATTATGCAGGGACGACAGGACTAAATCTTCGGACCACGCACGCAAAGCACGATGGAGATTCCAAAAGTATAAGCTACGCAAGAACCGCAGTTGGGGAGCATTCCATCCCGCAGTCCCGGACGGTTTTGGGCCCGCCTTGATGGGCGTGTTATGGATGGGTGCATTCGCGCTGTATGGCATGGCAGCCAACTAACTTGGATCTTTCGGGACAATCGGATCGATATCCGAAACTACGAGGATCGGATGAAGCGTTATTTTTTATACAGCCTAGGTATAGTCGTTACTCTTATCGCATTTTTATTGCCCTCTATCGTGGCAGGCGAGACTGACCCGCCCAAACCCACAACTCCCAAGGCAAAGTTAAGTGAAGATACTTTTAAGAACGTTCAAATTTTGAAGGGCATCCCTGCTGAGCAGTTGGTCTCTGCCATGCAATTCATCAGTTACTCGCTCGGCGTGCAATGCAGCTTTTGCCATGTGGAAGGAGCGTTGGAGAAGGACGACAAGAAGCCGAAGCTGACGGCACGCAAGATGATGCAGATGATGGTTGCAATCAACCAGGCGAACTTTAACGGCGAACGAAAAATCACCTGCTACTCGTGCCACCGTGGTTCCATTCGCCCAGTAAACACTCCGATCATTGCTGAACTGGAAACACCGCTAACGCCGGGCAGTGTCCGGAACGAACAAACTCCTGTCTCGCCCGATCCGATCCTGACCAAGTACGTGGATGCTGTCGGCGGGCCGGCAGCCATCGGAAAACTAACCACGCGCAGCGAACAGGGACATATCACCCTTGCCGGCCGCCAGTTTCCTGTTCAGATTTTCAGCAAGGTGCCCGACAAACGACTGTCAGCCATCCGCTTGCCCGACGGCGATAGTGTCACCGCCTATAACGGTGCATCCGGCTGGACTTCGGCCCCCAATCACCTGGTGCATGATATTTCCACCGCAGAGATCGATTCAGCCCGACCGGAGATTGATCTGCAATTGCCCATTCACCTCATGCGACTGTTCAGCGAGGTAAAAGCCGAAAGGGCAGAGAAGATTGGGGACCGTGAGGTTCATGTGATTTCCGGATTTAATGCCGGAGACTTGGCGGCTAAATTTTATTTCGATGAGCAGTCGGGGTTGCTGTTGCGCATTTTGCGTTATGTGAATTCCCCGCTGGGACTGAACCCGACGCAGATCGATTATTCAGATTACCGCGAACAGGATGGTGTCAAAATGCCTTTCTTGCAAACCATCTCTCGCCCCAACTCCCGTTTCACGATCCAGATTGACGAGATAAAGCAGAACGTACCGATCGACGATGCAAAATTTGCCCGACCCGCCGATCCATCGGCTCGTGAACCAGCTTCACCCTAGTGAGTGTGAGAAAACTGGGCCGACTATTTTTTGCTGGAGCTGTATTGTTGCCTGCGGGTGATGCCTTTGCCTTGCTCAATCGTCACAACTTGACCGGCGGCGATCGCAAGGAACGTTTCCACTTTGCCATCCTGCCAACGGACGGACACATCCGCCGCGGTCGCTTTCCCAAGTCCGAAATGCAGGCGGAAATCATTTTGTGAAATAAACGAGCCACCACTTCGCACTTCATCAACCTGCTTGCGGCCGTTCGCGGTGACCGTGATGCGCGCCCCAATTGCGTCGCGTCCCGAGCTGACGGCGCGTACCAACAGCGAGCCCCCGAGAGACTGGCCGGTATTTCTTAGCAGGGAGGGACCTTCTCCCATGTTGACGATCACAACTTCCTCATTGCCATCATTATCGAGGTCTCCCGTTGCAAGGCCACGGGAAGCGTGCGGCTCAACGATGCCTGGCCCGGCTTCCGACGAAATATCGAAGAACTGGCCGTCACCACGATTCCAATAAAGCAGGCGTGGCTGTTTGAATTTCTCCGCGGTGTTTGCGTTATCCACTTCAGGATAGACGTGCCCATTGGCAGCGATCAGATCTTTCCAGCCGTCGTTATCAATGTCAATGAACGCCGTGCCCCACCCGAGATACTTAGTATTGACAGCCAGACCGGACCCAATCGTGTCATCTTCAAAATTATTCCCGCCTGCATTCTTGTATAGCGTGTGCGTGTCGTCGGCGAAATTTGTTTTGAAGATGTCCAGTAAACCATCACCATCGAAGTCAGCAGCAGCAGAACCCATTCCCGCTTGTTCCCGTCCATCTTCGTTGTAGGCGAGACCGGCACGCACGCCGATTTCCTCAAACATTTTCCCGCCCAGATTGTGGTAATAGAGACTGGCGGTGGAATCGCAGGCGATAAAAATGTCGGGCCATCCGTCGTTGTCGAAGTCCCCGGTCAGCGCGGTGAAGCCATAGTAACTTTTTGGTCCGGTGATATGGAGTGGGTCGGAAACATCAGTAAAGTTTCCATGTCCATCGTTTTGGTAAAACGAGATTGTTTCCGGCGGCAAGCCGCGCGGCCCGCACATGACGGGCCGCCCTTTCCAACGGCATTGTGTCTGCTCACCGGGCTCGGGAGTGTGCTTCATGTCAAAATCCACGTAATGCACAACCACCAGATCAAGAAAACCATCGCGGTTGAAATCTATGAAGGCACACCCTGTGCTCCAGCGTGGCTTCGGCAAAAGCAGGCCGCGTTGTTCGGTCTCATCACGAAAGGTTCCATTTCCCAAGTTTCGGTAAAGCACATTTTGTCCCCATTGGGTCACAAACAGATCTGGATATCCATGATTATCAATATCTCCGACGCAGACGCCCTGTCCCCAGCCAGTGTGGCGAATGCCTGATTTCTCCGTGACATCCTCAAATTTCAGGCCACCCAGGTTGTGATAGAGAAAGTGACTCGGTTGTGCGGCATCTTTCCCCAATCGTCCGGCATTGACGAAAAAAATGTCAGGCAGGCCGTCGTTGTCGTAATCAAAAACGGCCACACCATTTCCGGTGGTTTCGATGATGTACCGCTTGGAATGTTCGGGTCCGGAAACATTGACGCCGGTCAGACCGGCTGGTGCGGCGATATCTTCGTAATGAACAATTGGGGCCTTCATTCCCGGAGGCAGAGGCCGGGCCGGCATCGCTTTGCCGCCGGTAGCTACACCTTGCGCATATGCACTCGTCTCTTCACCAACAATCGTTAGAGCCAGTAGTAAAATCAGGAGAATTGGGCAAAGAATTCTATTGCCTGGTGGCGCGGCCCCATCACATATCATCGGTTCGCCGATCATAACACTTCGATTTCAAAATCGCGGACAAGCAATTGCATGCCGTCTTCTCTGCTACTATGAACGAAGTTTACAAATTGAATCTCGGGAACAAAAATGGCCGTCTGTAAACTTGTGCGCGACCTTATAGGGGTCGCGTTTTGCGCTTGTGCACTTGGTGCTTCCGACTGGGGACAAACGGGGAAGACTGGCCCGATCTGTAAAGGGCCGGCAGAACTGGAAAACGCCATCCACGCACACCCTTCCGCAGCAGTCTACGATGCACTTGGCGCTTATTTTGGCCAACAGCAGAAATTCTCTTGCGCCATCTCCGCTTTTGAATCCGCCATCCGCCTCGAGCCGAATTCCTGGGAAGCACATTTCAACCTCGCCCTTACGTTACTGCAAACTCATCAAACCGAACGAGCTGCGCATGAGTTGAGGGTCGCGATCCAAGCAAAACCGCAAGACCCCCTGGCACACACTGCGTTGGGAATGGCGCTCAGTGAGTTGAACCGTGATGACGAGGCCATCGGCGAGTTCAAGCTCGCGTTAAAAAGCGACCCCAAGTCGGTGCCAGCTCTCGATGGCTTGGCCAAGGCGTTAATCTCACAAAAGCGTTACTCTGCAGCGATTGCCTATCTCAAAGATGAGCACTCCGACTCCAGGCTACAAAACGACTTAGCAGTTGCTTATTCGAACAATGGCAACGTTGACCAGGCAGTCGAGCTGCTTTCGGATTTGGTGAAACAAGACCCGTCCTCGGCGGAGAATCACGCCAATCTGGCGATTGCCTACACCCAACAGCAGCAGTTCCGACAGGCCGTAGATGAGTTTCGTGAGTCGCTGCGGCTGGATTCAAAAAATGATGTGGTCAGGCTGTCGTATGTGAAGGCGTTGGTCATCCTCGCGGAGTTCAACACCGCTCTACCCGAAATTAAAAACTACTTCAATCGCAAGCCGCACAGTTTTGACGCCCTGTACTTGATGGGAGTCGTGGACCGCGGCCTGGGAAAATATGTGGAAGCAGAACCGCTCCTGAAACAGGCAGTGGCGCTGAATGGTGACAACTACGACGTTCGTTACAACCTTGGATTCGTGCTGGCCAAGCAGGGAAGGCCTCAGGAAGCCCAAGTGCAACTCGAAAAAGCTGTGCAACTGAAGCCGGATTCCAGCGAAGCCCACTTTCAACTGGCCGCAGTCCTGCGCAGTCTCGGGCAAGAACAGAAGGCGCAGGAAGAACTACAGACCTTCCAGCAGCAGAAGCAGGAAAGCATCAAAGGCAATATCGCCGGGACCAAGGTCAATCAAGCGAATGAATATTTGAAATCGGGTCAATTTCAGCGCGCCACCGATCTCTACCGTGAGGCAATTGCCCAGGATCCAAACTACGCTCCCACGCATTACGATCTCGCGATTGCGCTGGACGGTCTTGGTAAAGTTGCTGAAGAACGCGAGGCCTTGCAAAAGTCCATCAGCCTCGATCCCAAGCTGGCACGTTCACACAACCAGTTGGGATTCCTGAATCTTCAGGCTGGTCGGCTGGCCGAGGCGGAACATGAATTGAAAACTGCGATCTCTCTCGATCCCGGATACGCCGAGGCGCAAAGCAATTTGGGCGTGCTTTACGCGCAGCAAGGGAAAAACCAGGAGGCCGAGCATCTCTTCCGGCAGGCCACGGAAAATGACCCCAGTTACGCGCAGGCGTTTTTGAATCTCGGTCTGGTTCTGGCAAGTGAAGCGCGGTTTCCAGAAGCAGAAAAAACGGTACGGCAATCTTTAAAAATCCGCGAAGGTCAACCGCAGGCATTGAGCGTACTTGCGATGGTACTCGCACGCATGAACCGCTCGGAAGAGGCAGTGGGATATTTCCGCAAGGTCATCGAACTCGAGCCGAAATCCTCGGGCGCACATCTCAATCTTGGGATCGCGCTGGCCGACCAGTTCAATCTTGTGGACGCCTTGGCCGAATTCTCGGAAGCCGTGCGCCTGGATAGCAACTCTGCTCAGGCCCATTACAACAAGGGCAGAGTGTTGCTCGATTTGCGCCGCGATGCCGAGGCCAAGCCTGAGCTCGAAACCGCTACCCGTCTAGAGCCAAAGTACGGGGAAGCATGGTACCTGCTGGGTCTAATCGAAAAAGCTGCTGGGAATGCCGCGGCGTCGGTCCAGATGCTGGAAAAAGCGCGGGCGATTTATCCCGACGACGTGGATACTTTGTTCGTACTCGGCCAGGAACTCCTGCATACTGGCGACCGCGCCGGGGCGGTCATGCAATGGCGAAAGGTGATTGCGCTCAACCCCGACCACAGTCAGGCCCTCTACAATCTTTCCCGGCAGTTGGCGCAATCCGATCCCGAAGAAGCGAACAAATTCCAGGAGCGGTTTGAAACTCTAAACAAGCAGAAGCAAATCACAGATCAGGCAGAAACGTTGGGAAATTTCGCGCTGTCTTCTGCGGCCGCGCATGACTGGCCTCAGGCAATTGCCCAACTCAAAGAGGGCCTCCAGGTTTGTGGGGACTGCCGCTCGAAAGGACAATTACACAAAGATCTCGGCTTGATTTATTGCCATGCCGGAGACATGAAAAACGGCCTTGTCGAGTTGCTCGAGGCTAAGAAACTCACGCCCCAAGACCCCGATATTGATAAGGCGATTCGAATCGCGCAAGCGGCCCAGCCGTGACTCGCACGCTGCTTTTTTGTAGAGTGTAGGCCATGCGGGAATGGGCCTGGCTGATCGTAGTGCTGATTTGCCACACTGTTCCGTTCGCCGCGCAAGATATTGACTCCAATCCGTTAATCCAGAAGAGAAGTGTTTCCAGCATCGCGGACCAGATTGCTGACTCATCCGAACGTTCCGGATTTCTCCAGCTTTTTCCGCAGTCTCCTCCAGAGAAGATGTTGGCCCGTGCGCAAACGTTTCTGGATCAATTTCCGCAGTCGGCGTTTCTGGCGCAAGCTTACGAAGTTGCGGCGCGCGCCAGTTTTGATTTGCATCAGTATGGGTCGGGGCTGGAGTATGCGCGTCATTCACTGGCGCTCCTTCCGGAGAATCCTCTCTTGCTAGTGCCAGTCGCGGATGTGGAAGCGCAGCAGCAGTTCAACGAAGCGGCAGTTGCGCATGCTGATGAAGCTCTTCAGGATTTGGAGCGCTTCGCAGGCCCGTCATCGGTGCGAGAGGAAGATTGGCCGGAAGTGAAAAGCAGGCTCAGGGCATCCGCGAATTTCTCCAAAGGCCGAGCGCTGCTACAGCAAGCGCTGGAACTTCCGTTCGGAGCGAAGCGCACTCAATTGCTGAAAAACTCAGAAGCCTCGCTGGTCGAAGCGCGACACTCAAGCCCTGCGGACGCAGAAATCACCTACACACTGGGCCTGGCACAATTGACCTCGGGCGAGGCATTAGCTGCCGCAGCTAATTTCGCTGCGATCTATCGTGGCGGCAGTGAAGTTGGGCACCGCGCTCTGGAAAACTTACAGGCGATTTACAAACTTCTCCACCCGCAATCCGACCTACCTTTCGAAACTTTTGTGCAACGCGCCCTGAAACATAGTGAGAGCACATCGCAAACATCCACAAAAAGTTCAACGGATACAGCCCCACAGATGCACAGTCAATTCGCTTACATTGGTTCTGAATCTTGTCGCGGGTGCCATGCCGATATTTATAAACAATGGTCGGCAAGCGGCATGGCGAAAATGTTTCGCCCTTACGCGACAGAAAATGTGGTGGGCGATTTCACGACCAACAACCAGTTTTACCTAGGAGACGATGCAGAATATCGCGGAGAAAATGCTGTGTTCATTCGAGGGCGGCAACGGTCCCCCTTTGCTCGGATGGTCATCCGCAACCAGCGCCACAATTTCGATCTCCTGCAATCCGACGGCAAGTGGCACTCATACCCCGTGGACTATACCATCGGCTCCAAATGGGAGCAGGCCTACGCTACGAGACTTCCCAATGGCGAAATCCACGTCTTTCCCATTCAATACAACGTTCTGCTCAAGCAGTGGGTGAATTTCTGGAAGGTCATTGATGGCCCGGGAAGTGAGCGGGCCGATCCTCGCACCTGGGAGAAACTAGATAACTCCACTAGCTATCAAGCGATCTGCGCTGTCTGCCATACGAGCCAGTTAAAAAATGTGAGGGGTGTTGGCTTCGACGTCAAAGATGTGGAGTTTCAGGAGCCGGGAATTAATTGTGAGATGTGTCATGGTCCGTCCGCCCAGCATGTTTTGGAAACAGCCATGACTGGGTACCAATCGAAGCCGCCCGACGTTCCTCCAATAGGTTTTTACGGGATAGATAACCGCAAGTTCGTCGCCGTCTGCGCGCAGTGCCATATGCAATCCGCGATTCGCAAGCCGGGCGCATCTGGCGAGTTGAACTATTCTGTCGAAGGGTCATTCTTTGGCGACATGTTGCGCCAACCTTTTGGAGAATTCTCCCGCAAAGGCTTTTACAAAGACGGACGCTTCCGCCAGACGACTTTCATGGTAGAGGCGCTGGAACGCTCGCAATGCTACAAGAAAGCGGTTGTGAGTTGCGGAACTTGCCATGATCCCCACAGTCATGACACAGCCGGCAATCCAACCGCACTCAAGCTTCGCGATCAGCCTGATCTAATGTGTACCGGATGTCACACGCAATTTCAGGACAACGCACGAGCGGCGCAACACTCCCATCACCCTCCGCAGTCCGAAGGTGGCCGTTGTGTCTCCTGCCACATGCCGCGCATCATGGATGCTTTGTTGTTCCGCGCTCGTTACCATCAGATAGACGACATACCCAACGCCGAGATGACAAAGCGATTCGGCCAGGAAGAAAGCCCGAATGCATGTTTGCTTTGTCATAAAGAAAAGAACGCGGACTGGGTACAGCAACAATTGTCAGGATGGAGGCAAACCATGGCCACACAAAAGTAAGAAATCTCCCTGGCCTACAGCGGCGATGAAAGTGTTCGATTCTCCAAACTCTTCATCGAACAAATTGTCGCCACACGAATGAACACAACTTCTCTTCGAAGTCCGCGGGCGATTTGACTGCGGGAGTAGAATCCCTCTCCGTAGGTTGAAATCAAACAGGCTTTGCCCAAATGAGGTGACAATTCGTCATGATGAGTAAGGGAACATCCCGACGCGATTGCTTGAAGCTTATGGCTGCTGGCGCAGGATTGAGTGCGGTGGCACCTCTGATGCGGTCACAGGAAGGCGCAACACCGGCTGCGGAGCAAGCGCCACCGCCTGGCCACGAGCGCCGCATTCACTGGTGGCAGGAAGCCAGGTTCGGAATGTTCATCCACTGGGGACTCTACAGCGTGATCGGGCGTCATGAGTGGGCGATGGAAATGGAAGGCATCCCCATCCCACAGTATGAGCAATTGGCCAAGCACTTTAATCCGAAACCAAACGCGGCGCGAGACTGGGCGAAGCTCGCGAAACAGGCAGGTCAGAAGTACGTGGTGATGACCACCAAGCACCATGAAGGCTTCTGCCACTTCGACACCAATCTCACTGACTACTGCGCTCCGAAACAGGCGGCGGGACGTGATCTGGTGCGTGAATTTGTAGACGCGGCGCGGACGGAAGGATTGCGCGTTGGTTTCTACTACTCACTGATGGACTGGCACCATCCCGACGGTGCACGGTGCGCTACCGATGAAGCGGCCAGACAGAGGTTCGTCGCATACACGCATGGGTTAATTCGCGAGCTCATGACTAATTACGGAAAGATTGATGTGCTTTGGTACGACGTGGACTGGCCGCTCACCGCCGAGCAGTGGGAAGCACAGAAAATGAATGACATGGTTTTCCAGCTTCAGCCGGACATCATCGTCAATAACCGGAATGGATTGCCGGGCGATTTTTCCACGCCGGAGCAGGAAATTCGCGCCGCGACCAAAGGCCGCGCATGGGAAGCCTGCATGACCCTAAACGACAGTTGGGGATACCACAAAGCCGACAGTAATTGGAAAACCCCCGCTACGGTCGTGAATAACCTCATCAACTGCGCCCATGGTGGCGGCAATTATCTGCTCAATATCGGTCCTAAGCCGGATGGTTCGATTCCGCAGGAGTCCATTGACATCCTTCAGTCGGTTGGGAAATGGACTCATCAAAATGGCGTAGCGATCTATGGAACGGAGCGCTGCGACTTTGGCGGGCACGTGTACGCAAATTTCACGCAGCGTGGAAACACGATATATGCGCATGTGGATAAATGGCCCGGAGACACACCCGCCGAACAATGGCTTTCTTTCTATCAGCCGCCCACTGTAATTTCTTTTGGAGGCTTTCGCACAAAAGTGAAATCCGCCAAATTGCTTGCCAGTAGCAAGCCGCTCACGTTCACACAGGACGATCTCCAGTTGCGAATCACCGGACTTCCTTCAGATGCACCGGACGAACCAGCTACCGTTATTGTCCTGGAATGTGACGGTGAGCCTGTCATGGATCGGGATTACGTGAGAAAGAACCGTCCGCGCTTCAAAGCGGGCGTGAGCTAAGCCTGAGGTGCCGGCTTCATTCGATGCATGACTAGGCATTCATCTAACGTGATGGCTCGCGAACAGTCAGTATCTGGTCTGCCGGGACAGACTCAAGTCGTTGTACGGTCCCGCTTGGCCAGGTGAGTTCAACGGACTGCGCCGTCTTCGATGTACCCAGCCCAAAGTGCACGCGCTTGTCGCTGGCTGAAATGTAACTTCCAGCAGTGGTGACAAATCGTGTTTGTTGAACCCCGTCGCAAACCAGCCTGATTTTTGCGCCGATGGCATCACGGTTACTCACTGAACCGATCAGGTTCAGTGAAAGCCAGTGGTTGGCTGTGTTCGCCCGGTTGCACAAAATGAGCGCCGATCCGTTGTTGCAATTGATGGCGATATCGACCAAGCCATCGTTGTTGAGGTCTCCCAATGCTGCGCCACGGGCCGCAAGTAGATTTCGAAAAGCCGGCCCACACTGTGCCGACACATCGCGGAATCGATTCCCCTCGTTTTTCAGCAGGAGCGGCGATTCGCGGTAGCTCAGCCTTGGCTCGGTGATTTCAATGTTGTCCATCACGTGACCCTGGGCCACGAACAAATCCAGCCGTCCGTCATTGTCGAAATCAATCCATTTCGTTCCCCAGCCGGAATGCGCGATGGTCAATGCGCCCATGCCGATGGAATCGGTTACGTCCGCGAATTTGCCCTTTTCATTGCGGAAGAGTTTGTATTTTTGATTGGCCAGTGCATTTACGAATACACCCGGCCATCCACTGTTTTCGTAATCGCCAAAATCTACACCCATGCCGGCGAATACATGTCCCATCTCGTCGTAAGCTACCCCGGAAGCCAGGGCCACTTCTTCAAATGTCCCGTCATGTTTGTTACGGAACAACTGTTCAGGCATTGAGTCGTTGGCCACAAAAATATCGGGCCAGCCATCACCGTCAAAATCATCGATGGCGGTGCCCAGTCCTTTGCCGGGAAATCCTGCGATCCCACAGCGCTTGGAAACATCTGTGAAAGTTCCATCGCCGTTGTTATGAAAAACAAGATGGGAAATCGAGTTGAACTGATCGGGATGGCAATATGCGCGGTAGCCGGGTTTGTGCTCTCCGCAGTAGATGTTTGAACTGTAGTCCCACTCGACATAACGGCTGACGATCAGATCGAGTCGGCCGTCCCGATCGTAATCCACGAAACACGCTCCCGTGCACCAGCCGCTACTACCCACGCCAGCTTTTGGGGTAACGTCGGTGAATGTGCCGTCGCCGTTGTTGTGATAGAGAATATTGCCGCCGAGGTTGGTCACCAGCAAATCAACGTTACCGTCATTGTCGTAATCGCCGGTTGCCACTCCCATTCCATAGGAGTGTCCTCTCAGCCCGGCATTCTCGGTGACGTCTGTAAATGTCCCATCGCGATTGTTCCGGTACAAGCGGTTCCAGTAGCGTGGGTCTGATTTGTTCGACGTAGCTCCGCGCGGCATCGGGTCTTGGATCTGCGCTCCGTTGACGAAAAACAGATCGAGCCAGCCATCGTTGTCGTAATCGAACATGGCAACTCCAGCACCCATAGATTCCGGAAGATATTTTTGACTGGTGCGGCTGGATTCGTGTCGGAAGCGAATGCCGGAACTAACGGTAATGTCTTCGAACAGTGGCGCAGGCACCGCATGTGGCGAAACTCGGCCGAGCAAGTTGCTGGCGGAGATTGCGGCAAGTGTGCTCCAGATGAACGATCGTCGATTGATTTGCGCAGGCACGACGGTCAGTTTTCCTTGCGGACTGGCGGCGGGGTCTCGCGCGTCAATTCAATATATTTCTGTGCCAGGCCCGCCTCTCCCAAGCGGGAATAGACTTGCGCCAGCAAGCTGTAGATTTGCAGATCGAGAATGACGTGTGCCGGATCCTCGGTGGCAGCCGCTTTTTCAGCATCGGTCCGCGCCTGCTGATAGTTTTTCATCCGCAAATTGAGCTTGGCACGTTCATACCACACAGCCCGCACTCCTGGCACAAGCTCGACGGCGCGATCCAGATGTTGTTTGGCAATTGTGAGCTGATTACGCTTGGCCAAGAATCGCCCATAGTTATAGTCAACGAACGCATCGTAGTAGCGTCCCCGTTGATTCGCCGCCAGGGCTCTGCGATATGCCTGCTCAGCCGCATCCAGTTGTTCCAGCGGCTCAAGGTTCAGTCCCAGATAATCCCACGCGCGGGCGTCGGCGGGATTCAACGCAGCGGCCTGGCGAAAATGTTTTACCGCTATGGTGAAGTTTTTCTCGCCGTCGTAAATTTTCCCCAGTTGATATTGCGCTTCCGGATCGTTGGGGTCGAGTTCGCACGCTCTCTCCAACAATTTCTTGCCCTCGCTCGGCTCACCCTTCATAACGAGAATCTGACCGCGCAATGCCAGGGAGACAGGGTCATTCGCATTGCGCTCCAAAGCTGCTGCTGACAGTGCATCCGCCTTGGGATAGTCACGCTGGTCGAGAAACAGCCGGCCAAGGTAGGCAAATCCTCTTGCGTCCTGCGACTCAAGGTCCGTGTACTGCACATAGAAATTGGCTGCGGTTTGCGCATTCCCTTTTGCCGCTTCGATCCGTCCCTCAGCGAGAAGTATCTCGGGGCAGTCTGGATGAGAAATCCGAATTGGGGCAAGCATAGTTTCCGCACCGCCGACATTGTTGAGTGTCAGCTTTGCGGAGAGGCGCGCAAGCTGTGCTTCGACGCCGGCACAAGGCCCCGCAAAGGCCGGCCAAGTGTAGGCGGAGACAAACAAGACGGTGAGCACGGACGCTCTCATTGGGTGGACTCCTCAGTGATTTTGAGGATCTGGTCTGCTTTCACATGGTGCAGGACCTGCACCACACCACTCGGCCACTTCAGCTCAATTTCCTTGATTACTGCATCTGCTCCCAGGCCGAAATGAACACGGGGATCGGAGGAACTCGCATAGCTTCCCGCGGTGGTGACGTGGTTATACTGCACAAATCCTGACGCGCCGGTCAGTTTAATCCTCGTTCCGATCCCATCACGATTGCTTTTGGCACCGACGGTTTTGATCAAGAGCCAGTGGTTGTTGTCGGTAGATGTGTTGTACAGCAGCTCCGCCGGACTTCCAATGGCCGAAACAACGACGTCGATTTTTCCATCGTTGTTCAGGTCGCCAAATGCGCAGCCACGGTGCGCCGCAGGAATTTGCATGCCCGGTCCTGCCCGGGCGCTCACGTCGCCGAAGGTTCCATCGTGTAAATTGCGAAACACAGCATTTGCCTGCTTGTAGTGTTCTTGCGGGTTGATATCGGCATTTTCACTGACATGAGAGTTGGCCGAAAACAAATCCTTGTAGCCATCGTTATCGAAATCCTGAATGCCCGCACCCCAACCGCTCATCTTGAAACTGCGGAATCCGATGCCCGCCGAATAGGTGTCGGAGCTAAAAAAACCGTCGCCGTCATTCCGATATAGCGGAAAAGTTTCGCCGTTTAACGCGGTAATAAACAAGCTTGGATTGCCGGTGTTATTCCAGTCGCGAAAGTCCACGCCCATGCTGGAGACAGGCACGCCGTTTTCCGTGTAGGCTACGAAGGCCTCGACTCCGACTTCATCAAATCGCTTGCTTCCGCGATTCTTGAACAAAAAATTGCGGTGGTTGTCGTTGGCGACAAAGATGTCCATCCATCCGTCGCCGTCGTAATCGGCGATGGCCACGCCCATGCCTTTTCCGATATGCGCTGAAATTCCCATCGCTTCCGAAACATCGGTAAAAGTCCCGTCGCCATTGTTGTGATACAGGATGTTCGGCTCTCCCTGATAAAGCGTCGGCGAACAGGAAATGCGCTTGCCCGGCGTGCCGCAAACCTTGGAGTTTGCGAACGACCAGTCTAGATAATTACTCACGAAAAGATCGAGTTTGCCGTCATTGTCGTAGTCCACCCAAGCCGCCGCGGCTCCCCAAAGTTTTTTCCCCGATGCAGACAGGCCGGCGACTCCGGCTTTGTCGGTCACATCGCTGAAAGTTCCATCGCCATTGTTGTGATAGAGAATGTTTCGGTTGTAACCCACAACATACAAATCAGTGAAGCCGTCGTTGTCGTAGTCGGCTGCGGCGACTCCAATGCTGTAACCCTTGCCGCGCACTCCGGCTTTGTCAGTTATGTCGGTAAAAGTCCCATTGTGGTTGTTGTGATACAGGCGATTGTAAAAGTTGGGGCCATCTTTCACGAGACTGGGAAGACGCGCTCCATTGGTGAAGAAAATATCAAGATAGCCGTCGTTGTCGTAGTCGAGCAAAGCGACCCCGCCGGGAATTCCGTCGATCATTGGCTTATCTGGGAGCGTGCCATTGTCCAAAATGAAGGAGAAGCCTGATTGTTTTTGCCGGTTCTCGAATTGGATGGCCGGGGAAGTTGCTGCCGGGGACCCCAGAGAATTGGCAGTCAGCGCCAGCGCGACTCCAAGGGCGAAGGCCCTGTGCAGGAAAATCCTGCTGCCCCGTTTTCTCATTGAGCCCGTCCCGCTGCCTGAGCACGAGCCAGCATCTGCCGCATGAAAGTGTCCTGGGGAAAACGTTTGACGTAGTTTTCCATTTCGCTCTTCGCCTTGACGTAATCTTTGATTTGAATCAGCTGAACGACCAGTGTTTTTCTCAGCGTTGCGTTGAAAGGATCAGCCTCGGTCGCCTTTTCCAGCACGGCGACTGCGTCGCTTTTGCGGTCCAGCTTGATCAGGGCCTCGGCGAGATCAGTGTACAAGATTGTGTTAGCAGGACCGTCCTTCAGCGCGCGCTGCAAATGCGTAACTGCCTCTTCGTACTTTCCCGCGTGCAGCTCCCGATTGCCGATTGCACCTTGCACCAATGGATTTCCCGGATCCGAGTGCTCCAGTTCATTCAAGACGGCGAAATAACGGTCCGTGTATTCAGGATGTTTCCCAATCAGCTCGCCATAGGCTTGCAGCAGTGTCAACGCCGGCAAAGACATCCCCTTCTTTCCCGGAGCAGGATTGAGATGGATCAAATCTGGCAGGGCAGCTGTTGTTTGCTGAAACGCAATCTCAGGAAATGGTTGATCTGGGCGGGCGAGAATGCGGTGGTTGGTAATACTGGAGTGCGAGATCTCCTGCACGTCCCGCTTCTTCATGTGGCACCCGGCACAGTCGTCCGCCGGGTGTTGCTGTTGTCGTACCTGCAACGAAAGCGTGCATGATTTCTGGGTATGGCAAGCCAGGCATCTCTTCCTAAAATACTCCGGCGTTTCCTCGCGCGTCGGCTCCACGTGAGGATCGTGACAGCTGATACAACTCATGCGCTCCCCGGTCGCCCGATAACATTTGCTCAGCGTCATCGAATAGTAGTGTTCAAGCAAATCTGCCTGCGGCGGGGACTCACGTTTTGGAGGAACCATCAGGATGGACATGGTGTCGTCCAGCGGTTCACCGGGCCGGAAGTCGCCATAGTTTTTTCTAGGTTTCAGCACCCGCACATCACCAGTTTGATGGCAGGACATACAGATGTTGTCCGCCAGAGCAGGGGGGAGCGTAGCAGGGTTGACGATGCGAGAATCGTGTCCCTGAAAAGCATCTGGCTCTAACTGCGCCGCAACCACGTGCGCAAGCCCGGGGCCATGGCAGTTTTCGCAACCAATCGCCGCCTCAGAAAATGGTGGATCATCAAAACGGCCGTTGCCGTCTGCAATCGCATTCGGCCGGCCGCTGTGACAGGAAATACAGCCGGGGAGAATCGGCCGGTTGAATCCTAGATTGCCAAGTTCATATCCTGGCGAGAGCTCCCAACGCCCTGGCTTGGAGTAGAACGAAAGCGGGGCCTGAAATAAATGCGCACCTTGTCTGAGTAATCCACCAAACCCATTTTCCCCGGCGCCTATGATCCATTCGAGTTCATGTGTGTCGCGAAAAATCTCTTTGCCGTCAGCGCCAGATTGATGCTCACTCTGATAGAGCTTTCCATCCTGGCCGTAAACTTCGAATTGCAGTTGATTGTTCTTATCTTCCACCGAACCGGAGATGCGCTGGCCATTCACCCACTCTGGCGTGACCCGAACCACGGAGCGCCCCATTCCGGTCTGGAGATACTTCGCGTAGATCTCCTTGTGGCAGTTTGCACATGCCTGCGAACCGACATACTGATCGGAGTGAGCTGGGCCTTTTTTCTGGGAGTTGTTCGCGGATTGCGTGTCGACTGGGGCCACTCCCAGAAGTAAACTGAATGCCCCTAGCGATGCTGCGCAAACCAACCAGCGGAATCTTGATTTGATGCGGCGATTGCCCATTAACTTCCCGTTTCCAAGACTTCGTACTTTGTGCGAAAGGCAATTTTCCGTCAAGTTGGGGAGATCCTAGATAGGCACATTACAGTTTTCTCTCGCTGAAACCGGGGATCAGAGATCACCTTCCGGAGTATGCCTTTCCTTAGTTCAAAGCATTGGTAATAGACTAAATCGAATGAAGTTATCGTTGACTTTATGTTTGAGCGCTTAAATTGTATCAATTTGCCGATGCGCTTTAAAGTTAACGACTACATTCTTTATAAAAGCGCTTAAATTGTCTTGACAAACGCTAGTACTTTGCTACTAGAATGGCCCGCCTTGTAGTGTCGGGGACGAGCAACTTGTTGCTGGATATGCCGGAAGGGGGCACATGATGGATTCATCAAGTCGGCGATGGGTCTTTAGGGGTCTGTTGTGGATGGGCTTAATTTCAGTTTTTGCAACGATATCTGCTCTGGCGCAGCTCTCGACGGCTGCGCTTAACGGCGTAGTGACTGACTCTAGCGGAGCTGTTGTCAGAGGCGCCAGTGTAATTCTGCGAAACGTAGATACAGGAATCGAAACGCAGACTTCCAGCAATGATACTGGGAACTATCGGTTTGGCAACATCACTCCTAGTAAGTATACCCTGAAAATTTCTGCCTCGGGTTTTACAACCAAGCAGGTCTCTGAGTTCGTGCTGGCGGTGAACCAGACAGCAACCATTGATGTGTCCCTTGCGCCCGGCGGAACGGCGGAAGTGGTAACAGTGGAAGCGTCCGCCGAACAATTACAGGTTTCCTCTGCGGAGTTGGGCACCGTCATCGCCACCAAACAAGTGAATGATCTTCCGCTGAATGGCCGCAACTTCACACAGCTGCTCTCCTTGACACCCGGCGTATCACCGATCAGCGTCGGACAAAACGGCATGGGTGGACGCACCGGCGGATTTGCCGCTCCCGTTGCAGAGGGCGCGTCTTTTTCCTTCCCATCTATCAATGGCGCGACCAACCGCAGCAATTACTTCTTGACGGACGGCATGAATAACTTTGCGGCGTTTCTCAGCACCTACGCCGTACCTCCCATTGTGGACGCAATTCAGGAGTTTAAAGTCGTTTCTCATACCGATTCATCCGAGTTCGGCTCGGTTCTTGGTGGCGTGGTAAACGTAGTGACTAAGTCCGGCACCAACCAGTTCCACGGCGCGGGCTGGGAATACATCCGCAACAGCGCTTTCGACTCTCGCGCGCACTTCCTGCCCCCAGACCAGAAAAAGCCCGGGTTCCACCAGAACCAGTTTGGCGCTTCCATCGGTGGTCCTGTTGCCCTCGGCAAGCTGAAGGACAACACCTTCTTTTACTTTGCCTATCAAGGCTTCCGCTACTCCCTGCCAACCAGCGCAAACATCCTGGTTCCTACGGCTACCCAGTTGAGTGGTGATTTCAGTGCGCTTTGCACCGCCGGTTTCACAGGCGGAGTCTGCAATAACTCGGCCCAGCAGATTTATAACCCATTCACCACTACTCCTTCGGGCTCTGGATTTACCCGAACGCCATTTGCCAATAACGTCATTCCTTCCAACTTGATCAATTCCGAGCTGGTGACTTTTATCCAGACCGTCTACCCTGCGGCTGGAACGTTCAATCCGGCAACTAACAGCAACGCATTCGCTAGCGATGCCAACACTCAGCATCAGAACGAGTACACTGTCAAAATCGACCACACTTTTGGGCAGAGAGACTCGGTATGGTTCCGCTACAGCCAAATTGGCAGCACCGTCGCGACGCCGGACAGCGGCAACTTGCCGGGACTGCTCAAGAATGAAGCCATCCCCGCTCACAATTGGGGAGGTAACTGGGTCCACACCTTCAGTCCGAGCTTGCAGTTACAAGTGTTGTTCTCCCGTACCAGGGTTGAGGATAACGCCACTACCAAGATGAAAGGGGTGGACGCCAACACCGTGACTCCGGCGGCTGGGTTCTCTCCCGACTTTGCTAGCAATTTCTCAGGAACACCGGGTTGGCTCCTCCCCAACGTGGATCTTGGAAATGGAATCGTGCATGGCGGCGAAAGCGTGGTAAACACGCCTCAGGCCACAGACAACAACCAAGTTTCCGCCACCCTAAACAAAATAAAGGGATCGCACAGTTTCTCAGTAGGTGCCAATTACATCACTAGCGTGTTCTCCAGTCCGCTGGCCTTTGATACTGTCAGTTTTGCGAACAACCAAACCAGTGACGGCAACGGCGTGGGTGGTTTTTCACTAGCATCTGCCTTACTGGGTGTTCCCGATGGCGCCAATCGGCGCAATGTTAACGAGAAAACCCGCCTTGGTGGGCTCTTCAGTGCCTTCTTCCAGGACTCCTGGAAGGCGACCCCGAAGCTGACCGTGAACTACGGAGTCCGTTACGACCTGACTCTGATACCGCCCTACGGGACGAAAGATACGTTTGATGAGCAGGGTGGAATTGAAACCGGTGATTTCGATTTCAGCAGCGGCAACTACGTGTTGCAATTTCCGCCTCCGCCGTGCACAGTCCGCGGACATGCCCCGTGCATTCCCAGCATTATGCTGGATGCCTCCGGTAACGCGGTTGCTTGCGATCCGGCTACCCAAACCTGCTTGCCGCCGGGAACCTTGCCGCCGCATGTAGTGGTGGATCCACGTGGGCGTATTTCTCACAACACATATACCAATATTGGGCCTCACCTCGGATTTGCCTATCGCATTGGTGACAAGAGCGTGGTGCGAGGAGGCGCCGGACTTGTCTATGACAACTGGGCCGCGGTTAGCCAGATGTCGCAGAACATCGAAGGCGACTGGCCAGGAATCGGTCAGTTGATCGCCAGCAACCTGAACGTACCGGGCGGCTCTACCACGGATGCAAACGGTCAGCCGTTGGTGAACGCTCAGGATCCTTTCGCTGGAGGTGGCACCTCCGGTTTGCCTGCTCCCACTCCATTCTTCGCCGGCGGGGTGAACTGGCACTATGATCCCCACATTAAGAATGCCTATGCTTACCAGTTCAACTTTGGTGGCCAGCATCAGTTTAACGCTTCCACCGCAATCACACTTAGCTATGTGGGTTCTATGACGCATCGGGCGAACATCGGAGGCATGTACAACACCGCGGTCAACCCTGACCCGGCTCCCAACCCGCAATCACGATCGCCGTTTCCATATATGATTCCGACCTTCTACGACCGGAGCGTCGGTTTCGCCGACTATCACGCTGTCCAATTGGCAGTCAATAAGCGCTTCACGGGTGGGCTCGCCTACCAGGTCGCTTATACATTCTCGAAAGCCCTGACCGAAAATGACGGTTGGTTCGGGGCCGAGGGCAAGAACGTGGCTGATCCGTATAATCCAAGGGCGAGCTTGAGCCCAGCTGGTTATGACCTCCCTCATATTCTTACGGTCAACAGTAACTATGAGGTTCCGCTGGGGCGCGGCAAGCGTTACTCCGCCGGAAACCATGTGGTTGATGGCATCATCGGAAACTGGCAGCTAAACGGTATCTTCACCATTCGTTCCGGCCAGCGTTACAGCGTGATCACCAGCAACGACCAGGCCAACACCGGCAATGCAGGGTGGGCGGGCTATGAGCAGGCCAACCTGGTTGGTGATCCTAACGATGGCTCATGCCCCGGCGGAGCCAAAGTTCACACCCAAACGTGTTGGTTCAACACTGACGCATTTCAACTGCCTGCGAAAGGGACCTTTGGCAACGTACGTCCAGATGGTTTCCAGGCCCAAACTTACTGGAATGTGGATTTCTCGATCTTCCGCCAATTCCCGCTGTGGGGCGAGAGTCGGCGACTCGAGTTCCGGGCTGAAGCTTTTAACCTATTTAATACGGTTATTTTTGGCACGCCCAACAATGACATAAGTGGAGGCGGTTTTGGTCTTGTCACCAATACTGCCAACTCGCCGCGTATCATGCAGTTTGGTTTAAAAGTGATTTATTAAGATGGGATCAACCAGTCCCGGCAACCTACGCCCGTCGCAGAGAACAGCGGCGGGCGCCGCTTGTTAGCGGCGTTTGTTGGCTATGAACTATCCGCTGCCAGGGCAATTAAACTAGCCAGCGCCCTCTGATGTTGAATCCTGCGCTCCGCGAGGGTATCACCAGTCCTTGCGGTAAGTTTTACGGTACGTGGTCAAATCACAAAAGGAAAATGTAGCGAAGGCCGGGCACGTTCGGCTGAGATGGCTGTTTTAGCGCTGTTTCATCATTCTGCGGCAGTGACGTGCCATCTGCTCCTCTTCCTGGGCGGGAACGATTTGTATCTTGTCTGCCGAGAGGCCGAGCCCGTCCAGGCCGCGGGTGGAGACGGAGCGAACATACTCGCTGTGCTCACCAATTCCGCCGGTGAAGACGAGAAGGTCAATTCCACCGAGTAAAGCCATGTACCCACCGATGGCTTTACGGACCGCGATGGCGAATGTCTCCAACGCAAAGGCCGCCTGTTTATCGTTTGCATGGGCCCGCTCCTCCAATGCCTTTACGTCGCTTTCCCCGCAAGACAAGGCGAACAGGCCACTCTGATGGTTCAACAGATCTTCAAGTTCTTCTGCCTTTAATCTCTCGTTCCGCAAAAGGTAAAGCAGGATTCCAGGGTCGAGATCTCCAGAACGCGTCGCCATGGGGACACCTCCTGTCGGAGTAAGTCCCATCGTGGTGTCGATCGATACTCCGTCGCGCAGAGCGCATAGGCTCGACCCGTTTCCCAGATGCGCGAAAATTGCGCGAGCTGGAAGCGCATCTCCAAAGTGATGGACCAACGATTCATAGGACAAGCCATGAAAACCATAGCGCCGGATGCCGGCGTCAAAATAGCGTTTCGGAAGGGGAAGACGGCTTGCGACCTCAGGCAAGGTCTGGTGAAAGGCGTCGTCGAAGCAGGCTAACTGGATCGCCGACGGGAAGATAGTCTGTGCCGCCTCGATGAGCGACAACGCCTGAGGAATGTGCAAAGGAGCAAAGTGGATGGCGGAACAAAGTTGATCCAATACTTGAGGAGTGATCGGTTGGTGGGTACGCAGGTTGGGGCCGCCATGCACGACACGATGACCAACCGCGCCTGGCACAGCCCCCATATGATCCCGGATGACATCAGCAAAGATCTTAAGAGCTTCCGCTTGAGATTCCCGGATGCTCTCGCGCTCAACGAGTTTCGTACCGTCAGAACAGCGAATGTGCAACGTGCCGTCTTGGCGTCCGATCCGTTCAGCGCTTCCGGACAAAAGGAGCTCCACGTCCTGTGCGCCGGTTCGGTATACGGCAAACTTCAGCGAGGAAGAGCCGCTGTTCAGCAGTAGTACAAGGTCTTTGGGATCGGACTT
>Ga0157374_10000697_pt1 | contig 29574 bp, 25 predicted proteins | sample M25metaG_FD_115308 | JGI IMG/M metagenome (GOLD analysis project Ga0157374, IMG submission 115308) | Miscanthus rhizosphere microbial communities from Kellogg Biological Station, Michigan, USA - M2-5 metaG | ecosystem: Host-associated > Plants > Roots > Rhizosphere > Soil | place: USA: Michigan... | reverse complement strand
TCTTGCATGAAGGGTTTCAGGACCCGCGCTTCCGCCCCTGCCCGCTGCTGAAGCAGTATGTGGATGCTGGTTATCTGGGCCGTAAGAGCGGACGCGGATTTTTCACCTATTCTTGAAAAATTTTATGGACGAAAGCTGAACGTGTACCGATTCAAGATGAATGAAAAGAGCTTGGGCGCTGGCCTGATTGGCCTGGGCTTGACTGCTCTGCTGTTTGGTTTTCACTGGTATCCTCAAACGGAGAGCATGAATCGTTCAGCAAATTTAGCGAAAGGCATGCATCCTGCTCGTACTTCCTCCGTAAAAGCTTATACCCCTCCTACCTCAGAAGATGGGCGACAGGCTTGCCGGGTGCTGAACGTCTATGATGGCGATACCATTGGTTGCGATCTGAACGGTGATGGTCGGATCGAACGTCCTGAAGAGGAGGTTCGGCTATTGGGAATTGATACCCCGGAGCGGAGCTATTCTCGCAAAAATCACAGCTATGGAACGGCTCATCCGACCGATGAGCCCTACGCCAAGGAGGCCAGCGAATGGATGGAGCGTCAAGCCACCGGTAAGACGGTTTACTTACAGTATGATTTGCGGCGCAACGATCGTTATGGCCGTACCTTGGCCTTTGTCTATCCTTCGCAGCAAGCGAAAACTTCGCTCAACCTGCAAGCGATTCAGCAAGGTTACGCCAAAATGCTCTTTCTAGGCAAAAACCGCTTATATGAGGAGCAATTTATTGAGGCAGAACAAAAGGCTCAAGCGTCCAAAACAGGCTTATGGGGCTTGTCTCAAACCGCTGGCTTATAACACCAGTTTTTGACCAATTTGCTCAAACAGGCGCTCTAGAAGATAGAGAGACATGCCCACCACGTTAAAATAGCAGCCATCGATTTTTTCGATGAGCGTGCTGCCGTAACCCTGGATGGCGTAAGCGCCAGCTTTATCCATAGGCTCTCCGGTTCTGATATAAGTGTGTATTTCCTCCGGGGAAAGCGGGCGCATGCTGACCTTGGTGCAGAGCGCATCGCTGGCGAAGGGCGGAAATTCGGCGGATTCATTTGGATTAAACACGGTAATGCCGGAATAGACTTCATGTACAGTACCTTGTAATGTATTGAGCATGCGGAAGGCGTCCTCTTCATTCTTGGGTTTGCCGAAGACCTGCCCGTCCAGCACCACAATGGTATCCGCGCCAATCACCAAGGCATCCGTGTGATATTTAAAGACTTCCTGGGCTTTGGTTCTGGAGAGAAACTTCACCACATCCGCCGGGAGCAGGTGTTCCAAATGAAAAGCTTCCTCGTCCACGTCCGGTTTAATCACTTCAAACTGAAGTCCCAGTGAACCCAACAGCTCTCTGCGTCTGGGAGAGCTTGATGCCAGCACCAATCGAGGTGAACGATGGGACGTTTGCGGTTGTTCATTGGTCATGGCTTGGGTTTTCATCATCATTGGGCCTGCTTTCTGGGGTGGAATTTTGATTCATTCTATTTTTGCCGACAATTTTGCCGGTGGAGTGAGCTACATAGTGGCGATTCAGCAATTCCGGAGGCAGGAAATCCTGCTGTTGTTCGGGTTGATCATGAGTGTACTGATAGCCCACGCCATGACCGTATGCTTTGGCCCCACTGTAATGGGAATCTCGCAGGTGGGGTGGCACCGGGTAGTTATGCCCCTTGTGGGCGATATCATTGAGGGCCACATCAATGGCTTCAATTGCGGAATTGTTTTTGGCGGCCTGGGCGGTGTAAATTGTGGCCAACGCCAATGGAATGCGACCTTCCGGCAAGCCAATCCGATCGACGGCTTCGGCAGCGGCCACGGCAAGCTGGAAGGCTTGCGGATCGGCTAAACCCACATCCTCGCTAGCGGTAATCATTAAGCGTCTGGCGATAAAACGCGGATCTTCCCCTCCGGCAATCATTTTGCCCAGCCAATAAATGGCCGCGTCTGCGTCTCCGCCACGCATGCTTTTCTGATAGGCGGAGGCATGATCATAATGCTCATCGCCTTGGCGGTCGTAATTCAGTCGATTTTGTTGCGCTAATTGCTCCAGCAAACTCAGCTCAATCAGGCGGGACTCTATCCCGTTTTCATCCTTGTAAACCGGGGAGCATTTAAAAGCCGTTTCCAGCAGGTTTAAGGCGCTCCGCCCGTCCCCGTTGGCGTAATCGGCGATAAAACCAATGGCCTCATGGGAGATGGTGACTTTCTGACGATTTTTGCCCAGGTAGACGATACCGCGCTTGATCATGGTCTTCATTTGTTCCCGGCCCAGGGTTTTCAAGCGCACAACCAACACGCGGGACAGCAACGCCGGGATCACCTGAAAGGACGGATTCTCTGTGGTCGCACCCATGAGCAGGATGGTGCCGTTTTCCACATACGGTAAAATGGCATCCTGCTGGGTTTTGCTGTAGCGGTGAATTTCATCGATAAATACTACGGTCGCGGCACCGCTGGTTTTCAGCGTTTCCTCCGCTTCGGCCACCGCTTCTCGAAGTTCCTTAATGCCAGAATTGACCGCGCTGAGTTCGATAAAGCGCGCGCCGGAATTGTTCGCGATGATGCGAGCCAGTGTCGTTTTGCCCACACCCGGCAAACCCCAGAAAATCAATGAAATGAGTTGCCGGGTTTCAATCAGGTTCCTTAACGGGGTTCCAGGCCCCAGCACATCTTCCTGTCCCAAAAAATCATCCAGCGTTTTGGGACGCATCAATTCAGGCAAAGGAGTCTGACGGTTCTGTTCCGCCAGGATATCCAGTAAGCTGTGGCCTTGCCCAAGGCCGGAAGAGGAGGATGCTTTTTTCATGATGCAGGTCCTGTCGGCACCATTTTAAACGAAAGAGAGGTAAAATATGAGAGATATCCTTGCGTTTTCTGGTATCCGGCGTATCCGGGGCGTTGGGATGACGGATACGGTCATCAGAGAGATAACGGGCCTTTGTCCATTACGGTTTATCCTTACAAATTAACTCAGCGAGAGTTGGAGGCGCGGCTAGAACCGGGCTTAACCGTTCTGCCCGGACAATATCTGCGTTTTGCCACGCCGGAGCCAATATTTGGTCAGGTTCGGGAGGTGCGCGCCTTGCCGCCCTCTTCGCCGGGCCTGCTGGGCGGCTATCGTCTTCTGATTGAGCTGCTATACGGCACCCCAAGCTTACATGCCCAGCAGGTGGTTTTGCTCAGCGCCGAGCAGATGGGACATGAAATTCAAAGACTGCAGGAACCCATTGAGCAGCCGCTTCGGTTGACTGCCGGGTTCAGCGCCGAGTTTGAAAGACTCGGTGCCTCAACGGTGATTACCGGCGACGATTTTCTGCAGAAATATAAAACGTTGACTCTGTTGATGAGGGCGGTTCAGCCTTACCGGCGCGTGGTCATTCTGGATCCGCTCGGGGTATTCTCGGAGGAGGATGGCTGTACGGTCTGGCATGCGGGAACGGATGTGCGCCTATCCTTGCAGATGATTGGGAGCCGGAATTTTCTGGATACGTTTGGCGAGATGTTCGCTCCGGGGCTGCGGGAATCCGCCTTGCGTATCGTGGCGGATCACTTGCCGCCCCTGCATGAATTTATGGGATTTACGGAACTGCTCGAATGGTACGAATCTTTGAACGTGCCGCTCAAGAACCTGATTTTGCAGAATCTGCAATTGGTGGCGCAGACCGGTATATTTGCCGATACATTAGAACAGTCATTAGACTGGGCGCGTTCCGGGCGGGAAAAAGTTCTGGCGTTGAATTGTGCTGGATTGGAGCCGCCCTGGCGCGGCCTGTTTTATCGGCAAGCCTTGCAGGCTTTATGGCGTGAGGATTCCAGTGCCATTGTGCCGGTGCTGATTTATCCGGAAAACTACGTGCCGGATTTATTCCACTATGTGCAGCAGGCGGACGAGTTGGAATTTAAAATGCTCATGCTGGTTTCTCCGTATGTGGATAACAGCTTGCTGGACAGGGCCAATAATAGATTCTGCGCTGAAAGCTTGGATAAAGTGGAGCTGAAAGGGAGCCTGACGTTGGGGCTGCCGCTGAGTTTACCGCTGACCACCTCGACGGTTTCTCCAAAAAGGCCGGATGTGACTGCACCTGCATCGCTTGCGCCAACCAAAGAATTACCCAATGAACCCGCCATTGAGTCGAGCTTATTTGATGGGAGCTTGTTTGCGGAAGATATACCTTACGCAGGTGAGGCGCCTGCTTTGCGAGAGGGGCCGGTTGGCAGCTTCTCTTCGTTCAATATTCCCTTGGTGGAACATGAGGAAGTGAATGAGCCGCCTGATGATCAATCGGATAGGGATTTGGCTTTATCTGGCCCGGAAGAGACTTCAGAGCATTGGTTGAGTGAGGCGGCTCAAATGACCGATTGGTCTGAGCCGGAGCCATTTGCTGAAGAAGAGGAAGATGAGATCGAGCCGGAATTTCAATTTGAAGAACAAGACCTGGCTTTGCTGGAAGAGGTAGATGATCTGCCGGAGTTGACTCAGTCCGAGGATGAAGAAACAATTTTGCCAGTGGAAGAAACGCTATTGCCGCCCATCGTGGATTTATCCGCCCCCTTGCTGGAAGCGGCGCCTGAGTTTTTAACCGCGTCTCAGCTCAGTCAATTGTTGTCGTCCGGTAAGACGGGTACTCAGGAATCCAGTCCTGCCGCTCAGCTTTTGGAAATAGAGTCTTACACGGATGTTCCCGTTCCTGCTTCTACCCCTAAGGCTGAACCGCCAAAGCACAAAGCGGTCGTGGAAGAGGTGCAACCGCTGGTTCAGCCGATGGTTGCCCCGGTCACGGAAACCGTAACGCCAGAGCCGGAGCCGCCTGCTCAAGTTTCGTTTCCGGCCCCGGAGGAGTTTGCGAAGGAAGATTTTTACTTCGATCTGAATCCTGACGAGTTTTCGGTCGAGTCTTTTCTGACGCAAGCGAATGCGTATCAAACACAGGATGCGGTGAGTGAGAGTTTAAGCCAGTTTTCATCGTCAGACGCTTTTGCTGCGGACGAACCGTTTTTTGACGCTGATCTCGGTACGGACGGCACGAAAGTGGCTGGCACTTCCGTGGGTTTATCGGAAAAAGAAAGGGAACTCCATGAGGCGTTGGATCTAATCTTTCCGCATCAACAGGAATCCACTCGGATTGCCCGAGAATTATCTCCGGCTCAGGCTGTGGAGGGTCCCGTTATTCCTACGGTGGATGAGCCTGTACCCATCGTGCAGAAGACGCCGGAACCCATGACCGGAGATGCCGCTGCTTTTCGGCCTGGCGATAAGGTGATACACGATACTTACGGACAAGGCATCGTGCAAAAAGTGATCCCTACTGAGGATAGCGTGGTGCTAAATATTACGTTCGAAACGGTGGGCAAGCGCCTCCTGGATCCGGCGTTATGCGAGCTGACTCGAGAGGCAGTAAGCTAGAGGCTTTTTAGGGCATCTGCCTTTATGCGGTGCGGATGACTTGAGCAGTCATCCCTTTTAGGACGGTGAAACTGCTTGTGATAGAATCAAAGTTTCAGGGCGTTTTTTCCTTGAAGCGCTGTTCCCTGGTTGCGTTTGGCGCGCCTTCCACTGAGTTTCAGCGAATTTCCGCAACGAATCGCAGTTTTCCCTGTGGTTCCGTGGGCAACGAGACGTCAACAATTGATCGGCTTTGCCGGTGAGGTAACCGGTTGTTGAGCGTCATATCCGGTTTATTTTGACAGACAAAATTCAAGACAGATAAAAATCGAGAAAGGTCACAGGATGCAGGAGCCGTCCGTACAGGAAGCCAACCCCGTTAATTACAAGGACACGTTAAATCTGCCCCAAACGGCGTTTAAGATGAAAGCCGGCGCGGCGACGCGCGAGGTGGAGATTGAGTCCCACTGGGCGGAACACCGGGTTTACGAAGCCCAATTGGCTGCGGCGGATAAAACCCGGAAATTCGTGCTGCACGATGGTCCGCCTTACCTGAGTTCCGATAAAATCCATATCGGGACGGCCTTGAATAAGATCCTGAAGGATATTGTGACCCGTTACAAATCCCAGCAAGGCTTGTATACGCCCTATGTGCCGGGTTACGACGGTCACGGCCTGCCCATTGAAAACGCGGTGGTGAAGAATATCAAAGGCGGACGGCATGCCATCAGTGAAGTGGAACTGCGCAAGCGTTGCCGCGAGTTTGCTTTGGCCAACCTGAATGGGCAAGAAGCCAACTTCAAGCGTTTAGGCGTTTGGGGCGACTGGGAAAATCCTTACATCACCATTAATGCCGAGTTTGAGGCGACTCAAATCCAGGTGTTCGGTAAAATATACGAGAAGGGCTATGTGTACAAGGGCTTAAAGCCGGTGTACTGGTGTCCAAGCTGTGAAACCGCCCTGGCTGACGCCGAGGTGGAATACGGCGACCATGTGAGCCACAGTATCTATGTGAAATTTCCCATTACCCTGATTCCAGGTATTGGCAAAGGTGAGGAATCCATCGCTGTTGAGGAAATGGCCAAGCGGGTGCCTTTATTGGAAGGCGCGGCCTTTGTCATCTGGACCACGACCCCGTGGACGCTGCCAGCTAACCTGGCTTTGGCTATTCATCCGGCGTTTGTCTATGCCGTGGTGCAAGCCGGGGAATATGGCAAGCTGATTGTGGCGGAAGATCTGCTGGAGGCATTTGCCGCCCAGGTTGGCTTGGAAATGTCGGCGCTTCATGTGCTGGGCAAGTTCTGCGGTGAGGAACTGGCCTTGATTGAAACCCAACACCCGTTTATTGACCGTAAAAGCCCCGTGTTACTGGGTGAGCATGTCACCTTGGATGCGGGTACCGGTGTGGTGCATACCGCGCCCGGTCACGGTATGGAAGACTATCTGGTGGTGCAGGAGTACAACCGCAAGGAAGAAGCTTTTCAGAAAAATCCGATTCCGATTCTGTCCCCTGTGGATAATGCCGGGAAATTTACGCATGAAGCCCAAGTGGCGGCTCTGCAAGGCGTGTTCTACGCTAAAGGTAATGAAACGGTTTTGGAGATCCTGCAAGACCGGAAGGCGTTGCTGAAGGCCAGCAAATTTTCGCACAGTTATCCGCATTGTTGGCGTTGCCAGAATCCGGTGATTTATCGAGCAACAGAGCAATGGTTTATCGATATCAACAAATTCCGTACAGAATCGCTTGCTGCGATCGACACGGTGGAATGGCTGCCGGAACGCGGCCGTAATCGGATTTACAGCATGGTAGAAGGGCGCGGAGACTGGTGTCTCAGTCGTCAACGGGTCTGGGGCGTTCCCATTCCGATCTTCTACTATCAGGATACGCGGGAAGTGCTGATTACACCGGAGATCATCGAGCATTTGTATCAACTCTTCAAAGTTCACAGTTCCGATATCTGGTGGGAGCAATCCGCCGAGGAACTTTTGGCTGGTTTGCCGGATAATCTGAAGCAGCAATACGGGCTTGGTCAGCGTTCGCTGGAAAAAGAAATGGACATCATGGATGTCTGGTTTGACAGTGGTATCTCTCATACTGCCGTGGTGAAAGCCCGTGAAGAAGAGCTGGGCGATCTACCGGTGGAAATGTATCTGGAAGGTTCGGATCAGCACCGGGGCTGGTTCCAGTCGTCTCTGCTCACCAGCGTAATGTTGTACGGCAAGGCCCCATATAAGAGCGTGTTAACCCACGGTTTTGTGCTGGATGAGTCGGGCCGTAAAATGAGCAAATCGTTAGGCAACGTGGTGGACCCTAACAGCGTGATCCGCGAGTATGGCGCGGATGTGTTGCGTTTGTGGGTGGCCAGCGTTGATTACACCAACGATGCGCGGATCGGCAAAAGCAAGCTCTATGAAATGGCGGAAATTTATAAAAAAGTCCGCAATACGATGCGCTTCATCCTGGGCAATCTTTACGACTTCAATCCCACTCAGGATCGAGTGCCATATGAGCGCCTGTCCAATCTGGATCGCTACACGCTACATCGCTTGCACCACATTCTAAGCAATATTACCGATGCCTTTGAAAAGTGGGAGTTTTATCGCTACTGCCACGAAATCCAGTACCTCTGTATGACCGATCTTTCGTCGCTCTATTTTGATGTGACCAAGGACATTCTCTATTCCGATGCGCCGAATGCGGAGCGCCGCCGCGCCGTACAGACCGTGTTGTATGAGTTTCTCTGCACGATCTTGCCGGTCTTGGTGCCTGTTACGCCTCATTTGGCGGAAGATATCTGGCTAAGTTTGCCGGAAAACCAGCGGATGTCTGTTCAGGGTAAAACGCCAATCAGTGCGACATTAGTACCTTGGCCCACGATCAACAATGAATACCTGAACTACGAGTCGGCGCAGTCCTTTGAAAAGCTGTTGGCCATTAAAGAAACCGTCAACCAGGCGTTGGAAGTGCCACGCTCGGAAGGCCACATCGGTAAATCTCTGCAAGCGCAAATTGTCCTGATGCCGCAGAATGACGAGAGCCGTCAATTATTGACGCAAACCAATCATGAAGAACTGGCGACATTGTTCGTAACGTCCGCGGCTTCCGTGGCTGAGGTCGAACCCACTTTTGATGCTTCGGTCTGGCACACCCGGTTTGAGTCCAATGGCGTGGTGGTTTATGCATTGCCTTCCGCCGATCCGGAATGCGCCCGCTGCTGGAAATATGAACCTACCGTGGGAAAAATGCCGGGGCATCCGTTGATTTGCCAGCGATGCGCCGATGCGGTGACTCAGGCGTAGAGAAACTGAGACACTTCTACTACAAACAAAACTGTCCAAAGGAACAATTGAACATCCGACACCCCCTTCCTACTATGGATGAGATATCTTTTGCGAGATATCGTCGTATCGTTTGGTTGAATTCGTCAGTGTGGAAAAGGAGAGTTTTCCAATGAATTATAAAAAGGTATTGCCTGCGGTTGCTTTGACCTTGGGCGTTTCTCTGCAGATGGCCGCTAAAGCGGAAATCTTCAAAATGAGCGAAGTGTCCAGTCATGGCGTGCAATTGGCTGCTGCCGAGCACAAGTGCGCCGCTGGTGCCTGTGGCGCCGCTAAAAAAGAAGAAGAGAAAAAAGAAGCGGAACACAAATGCGCTGGCAAAAAAGGCGAGCATAAATGCGGAAGCCACAAGTGCGCCGGCAAAAAACATAAACACCACGAAGTAAAAACGGAAGAAAAGCACGAAGAGAAAAAAGTGGAAGAGCACAAAAAAAGTGATGCTTCCGATACCCGCTTCCTCGCACTGGATAAAAATGAAACCCAGAAGCTCGAAGCGAAACCGGCCACCGAAACTTCTGAAGCCGTTAAAACCGAAGAATCCAAAAAAGGTGAAGAGCACACCACCAAAATGGTGAAGCACCACACCCATCATGGTACTTCCGCCTCTTCTCACCATCATCATGCGATGAAATCCGAAGAGTCCAAAGAAGAAGCCAAAGAATCCAAAGCTGAAGAAGCGAAGGAATCCAAAGCGACCGAGCAGATGGAAGAAAAAAACGAAGCTCACAAGTACGCTCCGAAAACCCAGCCGTCTGAAGCGAACAAAAAATAAGAACGTTTAATCCTTTTCAGGAGAGGTGCGGTGAATCAATTCTCAACAACGTGCACTGGGTTTCAGGGTTGTCCTGTGCTGGGTGTCGGGTTGGGGCTGCGCCGTCCTCTCCTGGAGGATACCCTTGATTCAAAGGGTTTAATTGACTGGTTGGAGTTCACGCCGGAAAATTTCATGGGTCGCGGGGGACAGGTTTGCCGCATGCTGGAGCGGGCCGAAGCCCAAATTCCATTGGTCAGTCATGGGGTGAGTTTATCGCTGGGAAGTATCGATCCACTCAGTGAAAAATATTTAGCCGAATTGGAAGTCTTGTTTGCTTGGACTAAGCCCGCTTGGTTCAGCGATCATTTGTGTTTTAGCAGTGCCCAGGGCAATTATTTCAACGATTTAATGCCGTTGCCCCGTACTTGGGAAACCATTCACCATGTGGTGCAGCGGATTCAACAGCTGCAGGACCACTTTCAAAAGCCGTTCCTGATTGAAAATATTTCCCAATACTTACATGCGCCAACCGATGAGATGCCGGATGCGGAATTTATTTCCCATATTCTCACGTTGGCGGATTGCGGCATGTTGCTGGATGTGAATAACGTCTATGTAAACAGCGTCAATCATGGGTTTGAGCCTCTGGAATTTTTATCCCAAATACCCTTAGAACGAGTCGTGCAAATCCATGTGGCGGGTCATCATGAATTTCCGGAAGGGTTGGTGGATACGCATGGCGCGCCGGTTTGCAATCCGGTTTGGGATTTGCTGCGCTGGACGTTGTCGCATTGTAAGCCTTGTGGCGTGATGCTGGAGCGGGATACGGAAATTCCCGCGTTTGCGGATTTGGTGCCTGAACTGCAGATGATTCGCCAGATTTGGAACGAAACGGGTCAGCCCGCGACCACTTTTATCGATAAAAATCAAAGTGCTACGCTGACGGAAAGAGGGGGCCTCAGTGTCGCTTGCTGATTGGCAAACCCAATTGAGCCAGGCCCTGGTTTTGCCTTTGCCGCTTTTACGAGACGCTGGGCTTGGGGATGCTCAGTTGCCTGCGGTGCAGGGCGTTGATCCACAGAAATTGGATCTATACCGGGAATTAATGTTCAATACGGTGCTGGAATCACTGGAGAGTATTTTTCCTTTTACGCATCAGCTTATCAGTGAGCAGGACCTGCAATCAGAGTCCTGGACGGAATTCGTGGATCGCTACCGTCGGGCGTATCCGAATTTATCCCATAACTTAATGGGTGCGGTGGAAAACTTTCCGCGCTTTATTGCCGAGCAGGCTGAATTAGTGGCCTGTTTTCCTTTTGTTGCCGAATTGGCTCTTTATGAATGGCTGGAAATGCAAGCGCTCAATTTGCCGGATCAGGTGGTTTCGGATGATTTGGTTGCAAAAAAGCTACCTGACGTGGCGCATTATGACTCATATGTTCCAATCTGGAATGAAGCGCGGGTGCTGCACTCTTTCACCTTCCCCGTACCCGATATTGTCCATGCGCTGAAAGAGGATGAAGGATATGCCCATTTTGCAGCCCAAGACACGGAAATTTTAATTTACCGGGATCCGGAACGGCTCCAAGTGCGTTTTTTCTGTTTGAATGGTATTACCAGTCTGTTGCTTCGGTTATCTCTGGCTCATCCGGAACTTTCTTATCAAGACCTCATATCCCAGTTACAAACAGAGGTTCCCGAACTTCAATCCCTGCCTTTGGAGATCATTACTGAGCAAGCCCACCATTTGTTTCATCACTGCCTGGAAGTTGGCGTATTGCTCGGTTCAAAGTCGTTGTACCCTGATTCATAGGAGCTGCCCCAAATATGAAAACAAAATCCTTACTTTGTGCCGCTGGTATAGCTTGCGCGCTGGTTAGCAATATTTCTTTGGCGGGTTGGGCTAAGCCGCTGCACTTTCAGGTTAAGGAAGGCAATGGTAACAATGTGGAATTTACCTCCAATGCCCTGGTGGAAGTGATGCATGGCAAAACCAACCGGATTAACGGAGATATCCAGCTGGACGACAGCTTTAAGTTTGATGAAAAGCATCCGTTCAATATTTCTTTTTCAGTCGATTTAGCCAGTATTGATACGGGTATTGATTTGCGAAACGAACACCTGCGGGATAACTTCCTGGAAACCGGAAAGTATCCCAAAGCGACCTACAAGGCCACAGCGATTAAAATGCAAGGAAAACCGGATCTTCGCAAACCGCAGACCGTGAAACTGGTTTCAACCGGGGAATTCAGTCTGCATGGCGTAACCAAACAGAAAACCATTCCGCTGACAGTGGACTATAAGCCCGCCGGTAAAGGAAAACCTGCGCGTATTCGTGTGCATGGTCGTTTTCCGGTTAAGCTGGAGGAGTACCATATCCAACGTCCGGAGGCCATTTTTGTAAAACTGGCCGATACGGTTTATGTGGATGTGACGGCGGTTGGTAACGCTGAATAAGGTTCCTGCCAAGGGAGGCCGCTAAAATTTAGCTCTAAAAATTTTAAGAGGCTTTCTATAGATTAGAAAGCCTCTTTTAAATCATTATGAATAGCGGCAGAGATCCTTAGAATCCGAAATAGTAGCCCAGAACGAAGGAGATGACGTAAAAAGCACCTGCCGTATAGGCGGTGATCTTGTTCAAAGCTGCCTCAGCCCCCTTCTGGCTGGAGAAAATCTGTGCGGCGCTACCAATGCCACCAATACCTTCCCCTTTGGGCGAATGGATCAAGACCAGCACAATCAGCACAAAGGCGGACAGAACTTGCAGAATCTGTAAAATACCCCGCAGAACGGGAACCATGCTTTCCATCGGAAGGTTTTCCTGCATCAAGGTGTAACTAGTGCCTCTATTCAATCATAACCCTTGGCTCAAGTGAAGCATTTCTGTACAATACAGACAGTGATTAAGGAATTCTTGAGATGACAAAATCCCCGACCTCCCGTTGTGCCAAACGGATCCTTTCCGGCGTACTCTTGGGGTTAACCTTGACCCTGACGCAAGCTTTGGTAACTCCCTTAGCCCAATTCGCCTCTGCGGAAAAATACCAGAGCCGCTTGAACAGCTTGATTTTAAAGAAGAATGACGTTTATCTGCCGACCCGGCTGGTGATTGGTCAGGAAACCCAGTTCGTGGTGAAAGCACCGGCGGGGAGTCATGTGAAATTGCTGCTTTCTCCACAGAATAGCGGCTACCAACTGTCCAATGGCACAGCCCTGCATGTGGGGACCCAGGCCGAGGAACTCAGTGGCGTGGTGCCGGAAAATGGCGTATTGCAGTTGAAAATGGCTTTGCCGAAAGATGAGAGCATGGAAGGTAAAACCATTTATGTGGATGCGGTCATCGGGGATTCGGACGACACCTTGGCCCCGATGGAGCTGGTGGATTCTACCGGGCGTCGGACCGGCAACAATGCGTTAGCCATCGTCAAACCCTCGGATGCTGGCAGCATGAGTATTATGCCCAGTATGCCGGGTATTTCCCCGCAAATGGTGAATCAGATTACCAACTTAACCAATACGCAGGGTAACAGTAAGCAATTGATTGATAACGGCGATATTAATCAGGATCGGGCTTCCGATCGTAACCCCTTTATCTATCGGGGCTCTCAGCAGGGATTAATGCCTGGGCATTAGTTTCGCCTATCCAATTTGAACCGTCGATGCTGGTTAGGGCTTGGCTTTTTGGCTGGAAGCTGGTCAATAGGCTAAAACAGGCAGAGAATACTGTTGCGTCTTGCGCTATTTAAAAGAGTTGCCCTCTGGTTAAGCGCTAACGGCAATGGGCCTTTGGTTTACGGCAAATGGATTGTTGAATCCTACCGAGTTAAAGGTGGATTGGGGAAACTGGGGCATTAAAGGCATGGGATATGCAGTCGGGATGGGCAAGTTCGCTAAGGGTTTCCCAACCGGATTGAATAGGGCTGGATTGTATAGGGTAGGCTGCGTAGGCAAAGGACTGGTAACTGGAGCCGAGACTTGTTGAGGCTGTGGCATCTCGCTAGGCATGGGTCCCGTTTGCTGGCGTAGTAACTGATAGTTTTGGGCATCGTTAAAATCTGGCACCATAATACCCGGCGTATGGTCAATTTCCTGGTTGATCTGGCTGGCCAGTTTTAAAGGCATACCGGCGTGGTGAATGGTCGGAATGAACTTCTGGGCTGTTTCTACCAGGAGTTCCGGATTTTGGTCATCACTATCCGCGATGATGAATTTGAGCTGACCATCTTTTTTATCTCGGAAAGCGGCGTCAATGGTCACTTCATGACCGGTTACGATAGCGCCGGTTTCATCCGTGTCGGTGGTGCCAACGACGACGGGCTCTTTCATAGCCAAGGAACGCAGGATATCGTTCGTCGTATTTTCAAAGGTGCGGGCGTAGCCATACAGGTAGCAGTTATTTTCCTCGCCGGGCGCCGGATTCAGCTTGTTATCCACGGCTTGGTAAGTCACCGATTGTACGCCGCCATTTTCCTTGATAATGGTTTCTATTAAGCTCTTTTTCTGTTCGATTAAACCTTTGGTGCCGTTACCGGAACCGTCATCCATCATGTCGGTCGCCGGATCATAGGTGTAGTCGGCTAAAAAAGTGAGGGCGGATTGATAGGCGCTCTCTATGGCGTTCCGGTAGCGATGATCGAATGGCGCGTATTGGCTATCCATTGCTCTGATCACGCCGGCGGCTGGAAGGCCGACTTTAATGAGGATTTCTCCAGGGCCAGTGAAAATGGGCCTTATCTTATTTTCCTGCAGCGTCTTGAGGGCTTCGGCAGGATTGCCTGGGTTGATCTCTTCCAGACGCACTTTTTCATAAAACGCGTTGAGAGGGCTGGTTAATTCATTCAGGTGACGCACCAGTTCAGAGGGCTCACGGGTGGCCATGTAGTGCATAACGCTAGAGGATACACAGGTTCCGCTATTATCGTTAACGTCCAAATCTTCTTTTTCCAGAAACTTGGCTGGCGGCATGACTCGCTCTGCGTCTGAGTAGCTCTTCGGAGAATTTCGAACCATCAGGATTTTCTGGCTGGCGTCGGGGGATAAGGGTGCGAATTTTTGGGTGATGGCTTCGGGCCGGTTTAAGAAATCAACCGTCTCATTGACCAATTCGGAGGGATTGTAACCCGAACCATGACTCTTTGCGACCGGATCGGCGGCGCGTGGGGTGGTTAACATGGCATATAAGTGATAGAGCGTGGAATGTCCGTCTTCGGACTTCCTGTTTAAGAGGATATCTTTGTTGAGCAGTTTTTCCAGTTGCCCTTGGTTGGTTGGGCTGAGCGCTTTTTTAATCCGGTCATACATGTAAATGGTTTCATAGAGTCCCTCTTGGGCGGGCGCTGTTTTGCTGGCTTCCACCAGTTTCTGGAACTCATGGGGATGCATCATTTTCATCATGTACAGCTTGGCTTTTACATAAGTCATTTTGTCTTGGGTTAGCTTAATGGTGGGTTTAGTCCGGTTGAGCTGAAATTGTTCCACGATACTGATATTGGCAGGCACTCCAGGCTGATTGGCCTGAGTCACAGGATTTGGAGTGGGCTTTGCCGTTGGTGTGAGGCTAATTCCATTCGGCACGACAGGGGATATCGGCATACTGCTCAAGGAGAATTGGTCTACGCCGGGTTTGAACGGAGCAAATTGTGGATAGGATGAAGATAAAGGTGGCATGATGGGGGAAAAACCAGGAATGAACCCCTGCTGTTTAGGAATGGCAAAATATGGGGAAGGTAGAATAGGGCCAGCGATACTCATGGATAATCCTTGGAAATTTATCAGAAAATTAAGCTTCAATTTCGGACGTATACAGTAAAAACCGCTCCAGCGGATTTTTTGTTAGCAGATTCGTACTCACTTGTGACCGGTTGAGTTACAGGCGTTTTGCCTGTTCAACCAACGCTTGAATCTCGTGTTGAATGGTTTCGGTAAAGGTATCCAAGTCTTCCTGCCAGGGGATGGGTTTGCCAATGCAGATGTGGATGTGCCCCCGGGGTGAATCGTTAATGTGGGCAATGCCAAAGGGGAGCACTGGAACTTTGGCTTGGCGGGCGAAATAGGCCACACCGCGCTTGGCTTCCGTTACTGTATCGGCATTTTTACTGCGGGTGCCTTCCGGAAAGATGCCGAGTGCCCATTTTCCGCTTTTTAAAACCTTTTGGGCGCTTTTAATGGTGGAAAGCTCCAACTTTTCCCGATTGACGGCAATGGAGGACATGGCAACGTTGTAGACTCTCATCCAAAACGATTTTTCAAAAAGCTCTTTTTTGGCCATGTAAGAGATGGGGCGGTAATTGAGGGCTACCGATACCAGTGGTGGATCCATCCAGGATACATGATTAGCGGCCATGACCATGGGCACCCAGTCTTTCGGGCAGTTTTCCCGACCGACAATCTTGACCTTGTATCGCAGCCGGAAGTAGATGTTCAGAATATTGACGGCCAGCCACTGATACACCATGTGCGGCCACTTCAACTGCTCATCGGTTAATTGGGCATAATTTGGCTTGGAGGGCTTGGCGCTCATCAAGAATTCCATACTCAGGCTTGGCTACCACGGCTAGTGGAAACGGGTTTCGCAATTTCCACCGTTAAAACGGTTTCTGGTGGGCTGAATTTAGTCCATATGGAGTAAACCGTATTTCCCGTTGCTTGGATAATATCACGGACACGGGATCGCTACGAATCTCCTCCCGCACGACTCCAGGCAATCAGTTATATTGGTTAGTATGACCAATTTTTTCAAACATGCTCCGGCCCGTGAAACGGATCAAAAGCGTTTTTTAGAAGCGGTAGCCAACCGGCAAAATGTGATTGCCAGCTTTCCGCTGGGCTATCCGGTGGTCTCCCTGTATGCTTTTGCCGCCATGCTCGGGGGTGGCTTGGTTGTGGCGGTTTGTCCCAGCGTGCGTCATATCCGCAGAAATCTGGATTATTTTAAAGCAGCGGGTTTCAAGTTCCCGGATGTGGCTTACCTGGACGGAACGCAAATGCCGCATGAGGAACGCACTGTCCAGAAAGAGGTCAACCATAACCGGGTACGCCTGCTCTACACAACGCCGGAACGTTTTACCAGTTTAACGTTTCTGGAAGTCCTGGTTCATGCCGACGTGCATTTTATGCTGATTGAAGAAGCCGATCGTTTTTTGCCGGTTACCTTGGGACATTCCCTATATAGACGTTTCCAGGAGGAGGGCTTGGGGCAGTTGCGCAAATTGCCTCCTCTGGCTTTGGTCGCGCCGCCATTGTCTCCCCGGCGGTGCCAGGAGTTGAGCGAGCGATTGAGTTTGTCGAGTTATCAGCTCATTCAGGCTCCGCCCATCATGGAACCTGTGCAGGTTCGGGTGCAGCGACTGATGACGGAGCACCAGAAGTTAACGAGTCTGGTGGATATTCTTTCCGGCAGCCCCGGTATAGGTCGACAAGGCCGATTGGACAACCCGGGTGCGGTACTGGTGCAAACCGCTTACCCCGCTCAGGCTGAAAAGCTGGGGGCGACATTGTTGGATTATGGCTTTGATTCCGTTTGGATTACCCATTTTAAAAAGCCGGCTACGGAGCAGGCTCGTGTGCTGGAAATTGCCAATACCCGATTAAATGCCATTATCATTAATGCCGGTTCGGACATGAGAGCGTGGCAGCCTCCGGATGAGGCTCAACCTCGGCTTGTATTCTGGACCCCGCCTGCCAGTGTGGAAGATTTATTCATGCAGGTCTTTCGCCACTCGCCTGCTTCCCCTACGTCTTACGGGGAGGCCCACTTTATGAAAGCCTTGGTGCTTTATACCAAAGAGGATTTTCATGCTGCCGCCAAGCGTATTCAGAACAGCCATGCCTTAAGCGAGCATGAGGCCAGAGAAAAAATATTGGCCTTGAAACACTTCAGGCGTTGGGTGCTATCGGAGCACTGTCGTTTGCAAAGCCTGGTTTCCCAGTATCAAGGATCCAGCACGGTTGAAGTGCCCCCATGTGGCAAGTGCGATCGGTGTCTGGACCGAGGCAGGCAAAAACGGTCATGGCTCCCGCGTTCACTCAATCGACTGGTTCAACAGTGGATGTTTTGAAGTTGATCGGGCTCTCAAGTTATTCTCACTGATTTACTTTTAAAATAAGAGATACTCTCATTTTTTTTTGCATAAAGTTAAGGTAAACTCTGCATTTTTGATAGCTCCTCTATCTGCAGGAAAAAGTTTGTTTTAATAATTTAAAAGGACTGGCTGGACTATAATAAAGGGGATGTGAGTCATGAGTGGCGGTTTCTGTAAGTCGTGGACATAACCTCCTTAATCGGTCTGGTACTTGGGATGTGCGCTGTCTTTGGGGGCGCTATCCTGGAAGGTTTGCCCATTACGGCGATTGTTCAGCCGACGGCGTTTATCATCGTGTTTGGGGGAGCTTTGGGCGCCATTCTGCTCCAATCCTCCCAGGAGGATTTAATCAACGCCATGAAGGCGCTCCCGGTCATCTTTATGGGACCGAAAGAAAAGCCGCATGAGGTATCCGAGTTCCTGGTGGGCTTGGCTTTGAAAGCGCGTAAGGAAGGTATTCTTGCTTTGCAGAGCGAGATTGGCAAAATTGAGGACCCGTTCCTGAAAAAAGGCCTGGAATTGATGACGGATGGTACCGATCCTCAATTGTTGAGAGATTTATTGGAAACCGAACTGGGATTTTTTGAGGAGCATGTCACCCATGCCTCCAAGGTTTGGGAAGGCTTGGGCGCCTATACGCCTACCGTAGGGATTATCGGGGCGGTGTTGGGTCTGATTCACGTAATGCAGAACTTGAACGATCCCAGCAAGCTGGGTGGCGGGATTGCGGTTGCTTTCGTTGCGACGGTATACGGGGTGGCGGGCGCCAACCTGATCTGTATTCCGTTTGGTGGTAAGGTCAAGGGGAATTATCGCACCACCATTCATACCCGAGCCATGATGATTGAAGGTATTTTGTCTATTCAGGCCGGTGAAAGCCCGAATTTTATTTCTGAGAAGTTGAAAGTCTTTATGGGTGGTCATGGTGCCGATGGGGGCCACGGCGAAAAAGCGGAAGGGTAACAGCCAATGGCTAAAAAGGCGAAACACCCCGAGCATGAGAACCTGGAGCGCTGGCTGGTATCCTATGCCGACTTTATGACCCTGCTGTTTGCGACCTTTACCGCCTTGTACGCGCTGGCCCAAACGGATGCGGCCAAGCTTAAGGCCGTAGGCGACGCCATTCGTGAAGGCTTTGAGGAGCAAAGTATCATGAGTGGCATTAAAAGCATTATGCAAGGTAAAAGCGCGCCCAATAAAAACCCGGATCCCTTGAGTTCCGAAAAAGGCGCTGGTCCTGGCGTGATTGGCAAGTTTGAAAGTATGACCTACAAGCCAGGCGAGGTGAAATCGATCCAGAAACTGGCCGAGCAATTGTCCTCCGATCTCAAAGATTTGAACCGCGAGTTAGCCTCGGATGCGGAAGCCATGAAGCGGGGCGGAGGCAAAAGCGATGTGCCTGAGTTGGAAAAGGGCATCGAAGATTCTCAGGCGCCGATTCGCCAAGTGGAAGCTGCCGTTCAGGAACGGGGTATCCGCATTAGTTTTGACAGCCGTCTGTTATTTGCACCGGGGAGCGCCACTCTAAAGTCCACGGGCTGGAAATTTCTGGATGCCGTGGCTGAACGCCTGAAGAAGTTTGATACCAACCGGATTCATGTGGAAGGGCATACCGACGCCCAGCCCATTTCGACCCTGATTTTTCCGTCCAACTGGGAATTATCCGGCGCCAGAGCCAGTAGCGTGGTGCGGTATTTTATCGATCGGCACCAGTTGAATCCCGCTTCCCTGGTGGCGGTGGGGTATGGTTCCACCCAGCCGATATCCAATAACGAAACGCCCGAAGGTCGCAGCCAGAACCGTCGGGTGGATATCGTGCTTTACAGCGAAAAAGTGAGCCAGTTGCTCAACCCGCGCACCCAATTCTTGAAAGAAGAGCCGCTTTCCACCAAGTCGGATGACCCAGGAAAGCCCAGAGAGATTCTGCCGGTGTTGCCCGAGCATACCGATTCATCTTATAAGAACGGGCCAGTGCGGGTCATCATTAAAGAGCGCGACGGCACCGAGAAAATCCTGATCCCAAAAACCAAGCCCGATCCGTTAACGAAGGGTAAGCCTGCTATTCCGGAGTTGGTCAAGTCCATCGAATCCGGACCCAGTAAAGCGGTTAAGAAACCTCCTCATTAGAAGCATTGAGCCTTCATATTAGGGCCATTGAACTTTGATGGAAAAGGGAAATGCCGAAAAAAGCGCTGGTTATTGCGCTTTTGATTCCGTGGTTCCCGCCACATCCTCTTCTTCATCGTCCATCGAATGGCCTCTGGTTTTAAACGCTTTTCTGGTCACTTTATCGTAGTTCTTGGCAAAACCCTGAGAGTCCAGCAGGCCCGGCGTGAGGCTGACCGCCGCGTCAAACGCCTGCTTCGCGTCAGACCACTGCCCTGCTTTCTGATAGGTATCGCCTAATTTTAAATAGGCGCTGTCCCACTCGCGGTAAATATGCACCGCCTCCTGGTATTTTTTGATGGCGGTGGCGTAGTCCTTGACGTTATATGCCTGATTGCCCTCTTCCACCTTCTGGTTGGCCAAGGTGATCTTGCTTTGGATACGTTTAATGGCCGTTTCCACCGTAGTATCCGGGCTGAGCTGATTGGCTCGCTGGTAGAGCACCTTGGAAAATGTCAGCTCCTGAATGAGCAGTAGCCGATCCGCGATGCGAACGTATTCTTCAGTAGAAAGCCCGTCCACTTCTTCTAAGCGTTCATTCGCCTTCGGCACGTCTTCCAGCAGGAAGGCCGCTTCGCCCGCAATGGCGGAGTCGTTGTCGCTTTCCAGTTTTTGCAGCGTGGCTCGGATGGCAGGGGTCAGATGGCCCTGCATGGCGATTTGGAGTTTGGTTTTGTCGAGTTGAAGCAGTGCAATGTCCGCATGCGAGTATGCTGTGTCCGTAAACAGCAACAAGTCTTTTTCCGCAGCAGGATCAGGCTGATCCGTATGATAGAAGCGATGCAGGTAATGTAAACCGGCAATGGAGCCCAACGCCTCACGGGTCAGGTTCGGTTGCCCGTTCTGCAATGATAAAATACGTCTCCATTGGGCCAATGCGGCGGTGGCTTTTTCCAGGCGGGTATTTTCCCGGGCCTGTATATACATGTCTGTCAAAATATCCGGTTTTAGGCGGATGGCTTGCTGGTAAGCGGCCAGGCTTTGCGCTGATTGGCCCAAAGTATCGTACAGTTCGCCCAACTTCTGCCAGACAGAGGCGTCCTTTGGGGTGTAGACCGTCAAATTCTGGTAATACTGAGCCGCTTTCTGGGTTTCTCCCAAGCGCTCATATTGGCTGGCTAAAAAGTAATCCCGTTCCGGCAGGCGGCCAAAATCTAACTGATCCGACTTTTCGGCATATTTCACCGCTTGTGCGGGCTGATTGGCGACGGCGAAGAGTTGCGCCGCCAGGAAGTAACTCATCTGATCCTGCGGGTCCAGTTCCAGCGCATGCATGATAGCAGTCTTGGCCCGAGGAATGTCTCGGGTTTTCATATAAAACCGGGTTTGCCCCTGAAAAGCCGGCACAAATGTGGGGTTCAACTGTAATGCTTTTTGCAGACACTGTTCCGCGGAAACCAGATCGTTCTGTTGCAATTGCCATTCCGCGCCATAGGTCAGGACCACGATATTGTGCGGCCCTAACTCAAATGCCTGACGAAAGTGCTCTTGGGCTAACGCCAGATAGTCCCGGCTGTTATCGGCCATCTTACCGCTTGGCGCATTGGACCAAAGCTGAAACAGCCTGCCGAGCGTCGCCGAAATTTCCGGTGAGCCGGGATGCTGCGCCAGGGCTTTTTCCAGGATGAAGCGCGCTTTGGGATAGTCGAACCGCCGCCTGTTAATCTCCGCCATCGCCAATTCCGCCGGGATGGAAGTCGGGTGCTCCGCCAGATAGGATTGGTAGATGCTGGAGGCCGCATCCACACGCCCTGCCTGTAAAAAGTGTTGGGCCTTGTCCAGAATCGGGTCGGCATAGCTTGCGGTAACCTGACTGAGCAGGCACAAACTCGCCAAAATAGCGGCTCTCCTCATAGAATTTGTACGATTAGCGCGAGGTAGGGGACTATTTTTTGAGATTAGTGATATCATCAGTGTATTCTGGGTGTCAGATGTTGGCATGATTTTCCAAAATTTGACCTGTCAAACAGTTTATTTTTTAATGATACTGGTTCCCAGATTTTATAGCAGCCTCACCGGCTAAAAATCTACCCGCAAATCAATCGGATGATGTGCCCCCGGCTTCGGAAATTGATGGCGAATTAAGGTAAATCCCCCTCCTCAAAGCGCGTTAGCAGATTGTTCTTTAGAGAAGAGACGAGAAAAGGCCCATGTTATTAACCGGTTATTCGATGTTGCTCCTGATGCTCCTCTTTGCAGGCATTACGCCGTTTTTGCTGATGGCGTTGTCGCAAGTGGTTCAGATTAAACACCCGTCTGCACTCAAGTATGCCGTTTATGAATCAGGGATGACACCTTTTGGCGAAGCGCACGTCCAATTTGATGTCAAGTTCTATATGTATGCCTTGCTCTTTATTCTCTTCGATATAGAAACGGTGTTCCTGTTCCCCTGGGCGGTAGCATTTGACTCGCTGGTTCGCACCGGTGGCTTGTTCCCAATCGTTGAAATGTTTATCTTTATTGCTATCTTGGTTCTGGGTCTGGTTTATGCTTGGCGGCGTGACGCCCTCAAGTGGCAATAGCAGCGGAGGCTTTGTCTGATATGTCTTTAGGTGAAAAAGTCGTAGAAGGTATTCAGGATATGCTGGAAAGCTCCGGCATCCTTGTTACCACCATCGACGCCGTGTACAACTGGGCGCGCTCCAACTCGGTGTGGCCCATGACCTTTGCCACCTCTTGCTGTGGCATTGAGATGATGTCCACCAGTGCGTCGAATTTCGATATCTCCCGTTTTGGTTCCGAAGTATTCCGTGCTACTCCCCGACAATCGGATTTGATTATCACGGCCGGGACCATTACGCACAAAATGGCGCCTGCTTTGCTCAAACTGTACGAGCAAATGCCTGAGCCCAAGTATGTGATCGCGATGGGTGCTTGCACCGTGACCGGCGGGATGTATGAGAATGACTCCTACTCCGTGGTGCGCGGTGTGGACCGGATTATTCCCGTGGATATCTATGTGCCGGGCTGCCCTCCTCGTCCAGAGGCGTTGTTGGATGCCTTGATTCTCTTGCAGAAGAAAATCCGCACCGAATCCATCGTTGATCGTAAAAGACGGGCTGCTTTACACGTGCCACGTGTTGAAGTGGGTCCCGGTGAAGTCTTGTTGCCTAAGTCCGGACAGCCTAACATTCAGTGGGGCGTCCAAAAGCTCGCCTACCCGGTAGAAGAGCTGCAGGCCGAAGGCAAAATACAGTTAGTCAGAGGAAACATTAAGTACCGCCATGAGCGAAGAGCAGAAAGAGACCGGCAAAGAACCGGCGACTAAACAAGACGCGGCTGTGGCTGTGGCTGCGGAACCAACCATTCCGGCTGGCGAGTTCGGAAAGGCATTGGATGCTGCGAGAATCCCGGTGAGACACCTTGGCCTGGATGCCGGTGGTATGGAGATGGTTGATATTGCGCCAGCGGACCTGCTTCAGGCTGGTGAGCACCTGAGAGACAAGTGTCAGCTTGACTTGCTGTTATCTTGTACGGGTGTGGATTGGAAAGACCGGCTTGAGTCGGTTTATCATTTCTATTCCATCAAAACCCACAAATCTTTGGCTGTTAAAGTGACTGCCGAGAATGGTCACTCGCCAAGCTTGGTGCCGATCTGGAATGGTGCGGACTGGCATGAGCGCGAGTCTTATGACTTGATTGGCATTCACTATGACGGTCACCCCAATCTCACCCGTATTTTGATGCCGACCGACTGGTTAGGGCACCCATTGCGTAAGGATTACAAAGTGGATGACCCGCGTTTGGTCTGGAATGAACGTTAAGGACGTCTGTACCCATGAGTATTAAAGATATTCCGGGAGTTTTTACCGAGCAAGGTCTTAAAACCGAAGACCTCGTGGTTAACATTGGACCGCAGCACCCCAGTACCCACGGCGTACTGCGTCTGATCACCACGCTGAACGGTGAAGTGGTGAAGGATATGGTGCCGGTGATTGGCTACTTGCATCGCAGCAAGGAAAAAATGGCCGAGTCTCGCTCCTATTTTCAATATCAGCCCACCTTAGACCGGGTTGAGTACCTTTCCTCGTTTTTCGATCACTATGTGTATGTCTCTTCCATTGAGCGTATCGCCAAGCTGAAAGTGCCGAAGCGGGTAGAATATATCCGGATGATCACGATGGAGCTGAACCGGATTACTTCTCACCTGTTGTGGTTTGGGACCTTCCTGCTGGACTTGGGCGCGACCAGTCCCCTGTTCTATGCCTTCCGGGAGCGGGAAGACATCTTCAAGCTGTTTGAAGATCTGACTGGTGCCCGGATGATGTATAACTACTACCGCTTTGGTGGAGTAAATGCCGATCTGCCGCCCGGTTGGATTGAAAAATGCCGTCGTTTTATCCGCACGATGCCGGAAAAGATTGATGAGTACGAAGCTATCGTGACCAAGAACCCCATTATTTTGGATCGTACCGTGGGCATCGGTCGGATGGATATTGAAACCTGCCTGAAATATGGCGTGACCGGTGCTAGCCTGCGTGCAACGGGCATTGCTCAGGATTTGCGTAAAACCAACCCCTACAGTTGCTACAACGAAGTGCAGTTTGACGTGCCGGTTGGCAAGCATGCCGATGTGTACGACCGCTACCTGGTTCGGATGGCCGAAATGCGCGAATCGTGCAAAATTATCGAGCAATGTTTGGATAAGATTCCCGGCGGCGACACCCAGAACATTCGCAACAAACAGGCTGAGATTGATGCCGCCAAGGCTGCTGCCAAGGAACGAGGCGAAGATCCCAAATCGATTCCCGATCTCGATCCGGATTGGTTGACCCAAGGTCAGAAGATTAACCTAATGACCTATAAGCCACCGGCTGGCGAAGTCTTCAGTATGTGTGAATCCCCGCGCGGCATGCTGGGTTGCTACATGATTAGCGATGGAACGCCGAAAGCGTACCGTTTGAAGTGGCGCGGCGCTTCCTTCTCGAATCTTTCCGTATTGCCGGAGTTGATGATTGGAAACCTTTACCCTGATTTGATGGCTATCTTTGGTAGCCTGGATGTCATTTTGCCGGAGGTTGATCGCTAAATGAACCAACCCGTCTTCGATTTTCCCGATTGGCTTCCCCGCCTGCTGGATCAAGGTATTAGCCATTTTGGCGGCTCCGTGAATTGGGCTGATTGGGCCCCTTGGTTGACCATCTTATGGGCAATCATTGTATTTACCTTAATTGCGGTGGTTGCTCAGGCATCCGTTATCTTCATGGTATTGATGGAACGGAAAGTGTTGGCTTGGATGACTCAACGGAAAGGCCCGAACCGGGTTGGCCCGTGGGGAACCTTGCAAACCCTTGCCGACGGCGTGAAGTTGCTCTTTAAGGAAGACATTATTCCCAAAGGGGCGAATAAGTTTTTGTTTACCGTAGCGCCGGCCCTATTTTTCCTGCCCACCTTCGTGTTTTTCGGTTTGATTCCGTTCACGAATCAATTGGTGGCGGTCGCGTTGCCTGCGGGTGCGCTTTTCGTCTTTGCCATTTCCTCCCTGTCAGTGGTGGGCCTGGTGTTGGCGGGCTGGGCATCCAATAATAAATACTCCTTATTAGGCGGTATGCGGAGCGCCGCACAGGCTATCAGTTACGAGATCCCTCTGGTAATGGCCGTGTTGGGCGTGGTACTGTTTACCGGTTCCATGAACATCGCGGAAATTGTAAAGGCTCAGGCAGGTCCTTTCTGGAACTGGTACGGCGTACTCTTAACGCCCATCAGTCTGGTCATTTTCTTTATTTCCACGCTGGCGGAAGTAAACCGGGTCCCGTTCGACTTGCCGGAAGCGGAGAGCGAACTGGTCAGCGGTTATAACACCGAGTACAGCGGCATGAAGTTCGCCCTGTTCTTTCTGGCGGAATACGCGGCCCTGTTTGCGATGAGCGCATTCACGGTAGCCTTCTTCGTTGGTGGTTACTTCAGCCCGTTTGGTCCGTTCATTACGGAATTGGTGACGCATCAACCTGCCGATCAATTAACCGGGCTGAGTCAACTGGCCTTGCAAGTGGAAATGCTTTTCTGGTTCATGATGAAGACCTACTTCTTTATCTTCCTGGCGATGTGGGTTCGGGCTACTTTGCCCCGCTTGAAGCCGGATCAGTTGATGGGTTTCAGTTGGAAATTCCTGATTCCCCTCTCTATTATCAATATTTTTGTGATTGCGATTGAGAAATACATGGTGCTACCTAACGGTCAGCCGGTGATGGCCAGCTTGCCGGTGCTGCAGGCAACCACTGTTTCCTCTTGGGCAATCTGGGTTGTTATTGCAGCGGTTGTCTTTGGTGGCTTCTTTGTCCTCATGAGCCGACTGCTCAGCGAAAAATTGGAAGCGAGGTTAGCGCGCCGATGAGTTCTTTTCCCTCACCAAAACATGACGATATTAAAGAAAACCGGGTTATTGAAGGGCTGAAAGCAATTGGCCAAGGCATGTCTACCGTGCTTAGCCATTACTTCAGACCACCAGTTACCTTAGAATACCCCGAAGTCATGCCGGATCTCAGCGATCGTTTTCACGGACGCCTGTGTCTGTTGACCAAGTCCGATGGAACTGACCTGTGTGTCGGTTGTCAGGCGTGTGCCCGGGTTTGTCCTTGCAACGACCTGATTCAGATCGAGATGCATCGGGATGCCGCCAAAAAGCCAGTCATTGACCAATTTACCATTGATATCGGGCGTTGCATATTCTGCGGCAATTGTACCGAGGTTTGCCCCGTAGATTGCATCAAGATGCTGCCGGATTTCGAGTTGTCTGACTTCTCCCGTGAGGCGTTGGTGCTGGACAAAAAGGATTTGACCTTATCCGGGGAAGAATCCGATCATTGGCGTTTGGTACACGGTATGGAACCCCTGGTTGAATAAGCTCAATGACTTGAGGTTGAGGGAGTTTCAAAATACTCCCCTTACCTCAGATAATCGATGAGTTGAATCAACGGATTATTAACTCTCTCGCAGTGAAGCATCGTTTCAAATTAACAAACGCTTCATAAGTCTCAGTTAAACAGTGATACAGAATCAGCAAAGTGGCCTGTAATAGGGCAGGCTCGGTAGAAGGAACTCATTCATGCTAGATAGCGCGATATTCTGGGTTTTTGCCATACTGTCGGTAGGGGCGGCCTTGGGCGCTGTGTTTACCCGCAGTATCATTCACGCGGCATTGTTTCTGATTGTCGTTTTTATGTCGATTGCGGGCTTTTTCGTGCTTAATAACGCGGATTTCTTAGCTATCGCCCAAATCATCATTTATGCCGTCGGTTTGACCATCATTATGCTGTTCGCCATCATGTTCACTGGCGACAAAGTGATGGAAAAGCAGAAAGTGAATCGCATGGGGCGTTTGGCTTATGGCATTATCGCCGCGTATGTATTTGCTTTGCTAATCCGGGCGGTATTGAGCAGTACGGTCAACATCATGCCGAATGTCACTTCGGAAGTGGCTTTGCAATTCTCTACCCAAGGGAGTACCACCATGCTGGGCGAGCTGCTGTTCAACAAATATGGCCTCCCGTTTGAGTTAGCCTCACTTTTACTGCTGGCTGCAATGATTGGCGCCATTGTCATTGCGAAGAAGCAATTTTCGGAATCGCCGTCGCAATTGGGTGATGTCAGGCTGGCATTGGACTTGGCCAGTGCGCCGCCCGAAGACGCTATCAGAGCCTTGCGTCGGGAACGGATGCCGGACATTGCCGAAGAGGCGGATGTGGTTACAAACGCAAAAACCGAATCCGAAAAAGCCTCTAGTGCGGCAAAACATTAAGATTTGGAGCTAGAAGAGAATGCCTGATTTTATTACTCATATTGGACTCGTCCACTATATTGTTCTTGCCACCGTCCTATTTTCCATCGGATTAGTGGGCGTTTTGACCAACCGGAACGTGGTTCGCGTTCTCATGGCGGTGGAGCTGATGCTGAGTGCTGTCAACATCAACCTGGTGGCCTTTAACAATTATCTGCATACCAACCTGGGCCTGATGGGTCAGGCTTTTGCGATATTTATTCTCACCGTTTCTGCTGCGGAAGCCACGGTTGGCTTGGCTCTGGTCATTGCCCTCTATCGGGCGCGCGCTACGGCGGATATGGAAGATTACAACCTGTTGAAATGGTAAGTTTTTGGAGCTGATAACGACATGGATTGGTTTAGTAACATTAATCATATCTGGGTAGTTGCGCTCTACCCGCTGGCGGCGTTTTTCATTATTGTCTTAGGACGCGCCTTTGGCCGGGAAAAAGGTATTTTTGCCAAGAAGGAGATTTGCTCCGCGTTGACTATTGGCGCCACTTTTTTGGGGCTCTTGCACACTTTGCTGGGTGCTTTGCCGTGGTTGCTGCATCAGCCAGGGGACGCTATTAAAGCGATCGAGCAAAACTACACCTTCCTGCAAACCGGTACTTTCCGTTTATCGGTGGGCTATTTGGTTGACTCGATGTCCGTGATGATGCTCTTTGTGGTGACCTTTATCAGCTTGCTGATTCAGATTTACACCCACGGTTACATGAATCACGATAAAGGATACGCTAAATTCTTTGCCTATTTGGCGCTGTTTAACTTCTCTATGCTCGGGCTGGTGTTGAGCACAAACCTCTTTCAGATCTATATTTTCTGGGAGCTGGTGGGTGTGAGCAGCTATCTGTTGATTGGTTTCTGGTTTACCCGTCCTTCTGCAGCCGCTGCTGCGGTAAAAGCGTTCCTGATGAACCGGGTTGGCGACTTTGGTTTCCTGTTCGGGATTCTCGGTTTGCTGTACTTCAGTTTCCCGCTGTGGAATGCCTACTTGGTATCGCATCCCGATATGGCTTTCCTGTCTTTCCGGGCCCTGCCGGATATGGTGGCTCCCATTGCCGCTGCGGCAACGCATGTTAACCCGGCTATGTTCACCATTATCTGCATTTTGCTGTTTATGGGGCCAATGGCGAAAAGCGCCCAGCTTCCCTTGCATACTTGGTTGCCGGACGCGATGGAAGGCCCTACGCCCATTAGCGCACTTATCCACGCGGCCACAATGGTTGCCGCCGGTGTTTATCTGATTGGTCGCGCTTATCCGGTGTTCACGCATAGTCATGAGGCAATGACCTTTATCGCGGTGATTGGTACTTTAACCGCCGTGGTTGCCGCAACTATTGCGCTGGTTCAGTACGATATTAAAAAGGCTCTGGCTTATTCCACAATGTCTCAGTTGGGCTTCATGGTCGCTGCAATGGGGATTGGTGCCTTCACTGCAGGCTTATTCCACCTCTTTACTCACGCTTTCTTTAAGGCGATGCTCTTCTTGTGCTCCGGTAGCGTGATTCACGCCTGCGAAGACGAGCAAGACATGCGTAAGATGGGTGGCTTGGCGGGTAAGTTGCCGATTACGCACTTTGCCTATCTTGTTGGAACCCTGGCGATTTCCGGTTTGCTATGGACCAGCGGTTTCTGGTCCAAGGATATGATTCTGCTTCATGCTAAAGAGCATGCCCCGATGATTTCCTTGGCGTTGTCCATTACCGCCGGGATGACCTCTTTCTACATGTTCCGGACCTACTTCCTGACTTTCCTGGGTAAGTACCGAGGCAAGGCTCACGTTCATCACGAAGATACCGCGATGAAAATCCCCTTGGCGATTTTGGCTATCCCTTCCGCTTTCATCGGGATTGTCATGGCAGGCTTAACCAATGTCCATATCCCGGGCATCCCTGCTTTCGGGGAATACATCAACTTTGGTGGCGCAGAGTTGGAGCATCTCAGCCTGGTTCAAGCAATCACCTCTCCTGTAGGGATGACCTCCTTGATCTTTGGTTTGAGCGGCTTGGCTTTAGCTGCACTCTTCTACCTGATGGCACCCTCCATTCCGGATGCCATCAAGAATTCTCCGGTGGTTCGTCCGGTT
>Ga0157374_10000696_pt1 | contig 29576 bp, 27 predicted proteins | sample M25metaG_FD_115308 | JGI IMG/M metagenome (GOLD analysis project Ga0157374, IMG submission 115308) | Miscanthus rhizosphere microbial communities from Kellogg Biological Station, Michigan, USA - M2-5 metaG | ecosystem: Host-associated > Plants > Roots > Rhizosphere > Soil | place: USA: Michigan... | reverse complement strand
GAGGCGCAGAGCTCGAGGGTTCGCCAGTCTCTCCCGGCCTGGTCTGCTCCGCGCCGGACGTTGCTGACGGGGTAGTCGAGAGCCGCCGGCGCGAAGGGGCAGACGGCGTAGACGCAGTCTGCGATGGCTCCTGCCAGCCGGAAGGTCAGCGGCCCGCCCATGGCGCCCAGCAGCAGCGGCACCCGGTCGGACACGGCGCGCGCATTCGTGAACACCCCGTGGTAGCGGTGAAACCTCCCGTCCATCTCCGCCTGGCCCGAGTCGAGCAACGACCGCATGGCCGTGTGCGCCTCGCGAAGTCGAGGCGCGACATGCAGCTCCGCGGGGTCGAAGCCGAACTGTTCCAGCATCGCGAGGTTGCCCACCGAGAACGCAGCGGCGGCACGCCCTCCTGTCAGCTCGTCGAGCGTGGCCAGCTGCTGGGCGACGAGCAGCGGATCGCGCAGCGTCACGTGCGCGACCCCGGGAGCAAGCCGAATACGCGTGGTTCGCTGCGCCGCAGCGGCCAGAATCATCCAGGCATCGCGATGGTAGATCTCGTCGGCCAGGAATGCCGTGTGCAGCCCGAGCTCGTCCGCCGCGCAGATGGCCGATCGCACCTCGGCCGCCGGCGGATCTGGCAGCAGCTCAATGCTGACGCCCCGCATCGGGCGATGATGCCGACAACGGGCCCACGTTGCAACCTGAGCGCTTGCTGGGTGAGCTAGGGAATCGAGCGGTAGAGCCGCAGGAACGAGCGGCGGAACCCGCGGGCCGGCCAGAAGCGCGACGCCAGCAGGTTCGTCTCTCGCCAGTCGGTGACGATGGTCGCATACCCGTGCTCCCGCGCCCAGGCATGCGCCGCGTCCGTCAGGGCGACGCCTGCGCCCGAGCCTCGGACGTGAGGCAGGCTCGCCGCCCCGGTAATGCACGCCGCGTTGTCGGGCTGTGCAAGACCGCCGTGCATTTTCACCATCTCCGCAGGGGCGAGTTCGAAGCTCGCGACCACGTGTCCGCCGTTTTCAAAGACGAGCTCACCAAGCTCGTCGTTTGCGATCTCGGCGGCAATCAGCGTCCTCAGCTCGTCCTCGGTCTCGCGGTCGTCCTGGTTGATTCCGCTGAACACAGGTGCCAGTGCCTGGTGATCGGATACCAGGGGCGCAAGCTCGATCAGCGCCTGGAGGTCGGAGGGCTCCGCGTGCCGGGTTCCCGGCGGCCACGTCCGCAGGTCGACCGGCGTGATCCCGTGCGCCTGCTGTGCGCCGAAGCTCAGTCGGAACCAGGCCGCGACGTGCTCGTCGAGTTGCGGTACCAGTGCGTAGTGGCGCGTGCGGCCCTCGTCGACCCACCGCTGGGATGAGAAGGCGTAGAGGTCGCGGATCAGCTCGGGCTCGTGAACTGCGTAGCCGGCGGCTGCGACCCAGACGTTCGCCCCCCGCGTGCGATCGTCCTTCCGCGTTCCCAGCAGGTATCCGACCACCCGCCCTTCGCGCAGCGCGACCGCGCCCGAGGCGTGTTTCTGCGCCCACAGCGACGCCACCTCCGCGCGCGTCGCGTCGGGATGCTCGAAGGACTCCGAGAGCAGCGGCTCGGCGGCTCGGTGCTCCCGATGCCGGGTCGCCAGCAGCGATGCCGCCGCGTCGAGGTGGTGCTCGGCAAACGCGCGAATCTCGAGCCGTTTCACGGGCCGACGATAGCCCAGTCCCCTCAAGAATTGGATCGAGGGGCATCTCGATGTTGCTCATGATGTGGCTGAATGACGACCCGTCCCATCCGCGTACCGGCGCTCAGGTGGATGCGGCGGTTCGCACCGCCACCAAGGTCGCGATCGTCGTAGCGCTAGCCGGAGCCGTGGTACTGCTGATCCCGCTGGCGCCCCGCTGGCGCGGCGCGTGCTCCGCATCCGCACGATCGGCCGGGCGGTCCTGATTCTTGACGGCCCGGTCGCAGCCGGCACGTTCTTCGGATTCGTCTACGGATTGGCTGGCGCCGATTCCTGGTGCCTGACACCACTTCCTGGGTCGCGTCTCAGCCGTTGATCGGCGTCACGCTGTGGGATTCATAGAACGTCTTCCTGGTACTGGGATCGGTCGCGCTCAGCATGGCGAGCGTGGTCTTGCTGTCGATCAACGTGGCCTACCAGCGCCACGGTCATGAGGAGTTCGAAGAGGCGATGGACGAAGCCATGCATGCCGAGCATGCGTTCGACGAAGCCGTGGCCGAAGCGGAGCGCGACGCGGAGCACCAGACCGACGGCTAGGAGTCCACATGGCTGCGCACTGCTTGGGTAGTATCGAGTCGCCGCCTGGGCCAAGGTGGCCCGGTGGCGGAGGCGGAACCGGTCGTGAAACACGAGGTCTGTATCCGGTCGACTGTTGCGGCCATGTCGCTGGTCACGGTCTCGCTCGGCGGTGGATGCAGCTCCGGCGATACATCAGCCACATCCGACCGGTCAAGCGCGGCGCCGGCCGCTTCGCATGCCGGGGCACCGGCGAAGCCGTCGCGTCCGCTGGGCACCCGCGTCAAGCTCCCTTCCGGAAATACGATCGTGGTCACCGCGGCCGCCTGGTGGACGCCGACCGCAGGCAAGGCGCGGCCGGGTCAGGCGCTGCTCACCGTACGTGCCAAAGGCTGTGCCAGCGCCCGCAACACGGCGACCACGTTCCTCTACGAAGACGAGTTCTCGGCGCTCCTTGATGACGGCTCCTCGGGGAATGTGAACTACTCGGCTCCGAACCGTAAACCGATGCTCGCCACGGGCGATCTGCGCCCAGGAGACTGCGTCTCCGGATGGGTCACATTGGAGGTGCCCGTGGGCCGGACTCCGGTCGCGGTCGCAATGGGCGCGGGCGACGTTCGGTTCGACACCAGCTCCGTCGGGCCAGCCCGCTGAGCAGGTGGTTCGGTGGTGGCTGGCCATTGCTGGATACGGCGTGTCGCAGCCCATCTGCTAGCGTCACCCGCCGTGAACGACCCTCGCATCGAGCGGTACGCCACGCTCCTGCTGGACACCTGCCTCCGCGTTGAGCCGGGCTGGCAGGTGCTGGTGTGGGGATATCCGGCTGCCCGGCCGCTGCTCGAGGAGCTGACTCGGCAGATCGGTCGCCGCGGTGCCTACGCACTGCTGCGGCTCACCTTCGGCGGGGGCCTCGTCTACCACCGCGACTGGCTGCGGCACGCGCCGCCGGATGTGATCGCGGAGCCCGCGGCGATCGACGTGCACGCGTTCCGGACATGCGATGCGGTGCTGGCCGTCTCGGCGCCCGAGAACACCCGTGACGGCTCGGATATCGCGGCGGATCGCCTGAGCGGCGTCCAGGCCGCCTACCGCGACGCGACCGCGCGGATCAACGACAGCGAGATCCCGTGGGTGATGTGCTGGTATCCGACACCGGCCCTGGCCCAGGACGCCGGAATGACGACGCCCGAGTTCGAAAACTTCCTGTACGGCTCGTGTCTGCTCGATTGGGCCGCGGAGCGCGAGCGCATGCAGCGCTACGCGGACGCATTCGACGGAGCCGAGCAGGTGCGGATCGTCGGCGCGGGCACCGATCTCACCCTATCGATGAGCGGGCGACGCATGGAGGTCGACGCCGGCGGCGCCAACATGCCCGGCGGTGAGTTCTTCGGCTGCCCGGTGGAGACGTCGGCGGACGGCACGATCGCGTTCTCGGAGTTTCCCGCCGTGTGGGGCGGGCGCGACGTGAAGGGCGTCCGCCTGCGGTTCTCCGACGGGCGGATCGTCGACGCGTCGGCCGATACCGAGCTGGACTTCCTGATCGCGACCCTCGACACCGACGAGGGCGCACGCCGGCTGGGCGAGCTCGGTATCGGCTGCAACCCTGCCATCACCCGCTACATGCGAAACACCCACTTCGACGAAAAGATGGACGGCACGGTTCACCTTGCCGTCGGCCACGGCTTCGCCGACCTGGGCGGCACGAACGAGTCGGCAGTCCACTGGGACATGGTCAAAGACCTGCGCCCGGGCGGCCGCATCGAGGTGAACGGTACGACCGTCCAGCAGGATGGCGTGTGGGTGAAGTAGCCATGTTGGGTGAGGCGATCTGTGAGTCGGGACGGCGATATTTGAACTCGCGACCCCTGCTCCCAAAGTCCACTGGAGCCTTCGCGGTGCTTCGTCGCTAGTCACGCACCTAGGTGCCGCCCGCGCATCGAGCCAACACAGCACCTTCCCGGCCGATTCTGCGCCAACGAGCCGGGCCCAGCCAAGCCCGCCGAGTTGTGGAGATGTCAGCGGCCAGCCGCGAGCCCAGGTCATGGGACGATCGTGCCGACGCAAGATCCCCCGGCTGCTCGACGGCGTGGCTCGTCAGACCCGCATCGCACGCGGCGGCAGCTTCGCCAAAAAGAGCCGACGCGTCGTCTCCCGACGTGATCGAGCTCACCGTTGGGGAAACCACGCGTGATGGGCGCCGCGTATCAGGCGGTGTCTGTATCCGTTAGCAAAAGGGGAGGGGTCATGGGACTCACAGCAGAATCGACCAATCGGCGATCGTTCTTGCTCAAGGGTGCTGCGGTCGGAGCGGGCGCCGTCGGCGCAGGGATGTTGGCGGACACCGCCGCAGCAGGTGCGAGTGGCGGTCTCACGAAAGGCGACGCCGCGATTCTCCGCTTCCTAGCTGCGGCTGAGATCCTCGAGACCGATATGTGGCAGCAGTACAACGAGCTGGCCGGCATCCAGGACAGCGAGGTTCCAGGCGGGAGCGGCAATCCGGCGTACACCGAGGCGGTCGCGGTGCTGGATGAGGATATGGATCAGTACATCCACGACAACACCGACGACGAGATCAGCCACTTCACATTCATCAACGCCTACCTGAAGGCGCACGGCGCGGAAACGGTGAACCTCGACAGGTTCCGCACCCTGCCCAGCAGCAAGGCGACCGGTGCGCAGCAGATCGGACGGCTGACCAACCTGATGCAGCTGACGATCAACACTAGCTTCTGGACGCGCTACCGAAGCGACTCCCAGAACACCGACCTCGGCGATACGCTCCCGCCGGCCGTTCCCGACCTCGCCGTCGGCCAGCACCCAGCGATCCCGCGCTCGGACGCTGATCTCCATCCCACGAAGCACCTGCAGGCGATCGCGAACACCGCCGGCTTCCACTTCGCCTGGATCGAGCAAGGCGGTACCAGCCTCTACGCCGCACTCGCCCAGCGGGTCACCCACCGCGAGGTGCTGCGGATCCTGCTTAGCATCGGCGGCTCTGAGATCATGCACTTCCAGACGTGGCAGGACAAGGCCGGTAACGCGCCGCCCCTTACCGACCCCACCACCGGGCTTACGTTCCCCGACCTCAACGCCGACGGCGAGCTGACCCAGACGAACCTGATCATGCCTGAGCCGACGGTCTTCCTCGATCGCAAATTCCCGGTTGTCTCAATCATCCGCCCCACCGAGACCGACGGCGCCGCGATGGGCACGGTCAGGGCCTTCACCAACGATGGACTCTTCATCGGACAATCGCCGGAGTTCTTCGCCGTCCTCAACCGGCTGGCGAGAGCCGCCGACGCGGCTCGACACGGGTCCTGACGAGTTCGCGGCCGAGGCAACGCAGCGTCGTGATTCACGGCGCCTACGCCGGCACGTGCTTCGCGCCGGCGTAGGCGCCCCAGCAGTTCTCCCTGCGTCGGACAAGGCACCGCGTCGACGGCGCTATACCTACCCGACGCCTTGAGTGCGCAGGGGAGGGTGCTGACGGGCGCGTACCCGCATCGAGCCGCGTGGCAGTGCGCTTGCTTGCGGCCGGATTTGGGCGTAGCCTCTTTGGTTCTTCGATGGGGGAGGGGGCAAGAATGGGGATGAAGCGGCCCGTCACGGCACTCGTTGCGGCCATCGCGCTCACACTGACCCTTGCGTTGCCTACGGCAGCTGGTGCGAAGACCGGCGACGTGAAATGGGTGTGCGTGGTCAACGGCGAGTCGGTGACGTTCGTGTCCGCGCCTGAGGCGGCGCGCCACGGGATCGACACCGCGAACAGCAGAGCAGGCGTCGTGTTCCACGATCAATTCGGCGAGGAATGCCACGTCGAGTGACCGGTCTCGAAGATGGCTAGCGCTGCTCACCACTGCGGGGTAACGCGGTCTCTGTTCCGGTTGGTGGTTACATGACCCGAAGTTCTCGGCGTTCTACTGGGCGCGTGCGTCGGCACGGCTGAAAGACCGCCCGACGCCCAGCGCATCGACCTGATCGAAGAGCGAGTCCTGGGATTTGGGCGGTGAGGGCTCCGGCGGCGGCTGTGGCGCGGTGCTGGTTTGATTGGCTCAGTCGGGGGTAGAGGCGCGGCATGCGTCTGCGCAGCGTCTCGGTGTTTCGCGGCTGGAACCCGATCCGGCAGAGTTTGTGGTTCGTGCCGGTCATGTGTGTCCTGGTCGGCGTCGTTTCGTCGTTCGTCGTGTTGTGGATCGACGGCCTATTCGACTACAAGCTGGTTCCGCGCTGGATGACAGGCGGTCCGGATGCGGCGCTTGCGATCCTGTCGTCGATCGCAACCTCGATGGTGAGCCTGGCGGCGTTGGTGTTGACGATCACGATGGTGGTCGTGCAGTTGGCGATGGGTCAGTTCTCGCCGCGGATCGTGCAGACGATTCTGAAGGACAAACCGAGCCAGCTTGCGATCGGCGTCTTCGTCGGCACGTTCGCCTTCGCGATGATCGCGATGCGCGACGTCCTGGTCGGAGGCTCGGGGAGCGGTGGCCGCGTTCCTGGCCTCGCCGTGGTGGTTGCCTTTCTCTTGGTCTTGGTGTCGATTGCGGTGCTGGTCATCTATGTCCATCACATCGGCTCGGCACTGCGCGTTTCGGCGTTGATCGAGCTGGTAGGAGGCGAGACCCGCAGTCTGCTCGATCAGTACTACCCAGCGCCAAGCGGCGTCGGGCCAAGCGGCGTCGTCGACGGCGCGGTCATCCCGGCACCCAGAAGCGGCGTTGTCTGCCACGTCGAGACGGATCGGCTGGTGGAAATCGCCGCTGGCGCCGATTGCGTGGTCGAGGTGGTGCCTGCGTTCGGCGAGTTCATCCCAGCCGGCTCGCCGTTGTTGCGGGTAGTCAATGGCGACCCCAGTCAGATCCCTGACGGCGTCGCCGACGAGATCGTGATCGGCTTGGAACGCGCGCTGGGACAGGACGTCTCCTATGGGCTCCGCATGCTGGTTGACATCGCAGAGCGCTCGTTGTCTGACTCGCCGTTTCTCGATCCGACCACCGCGGTGCAGGCCATCGACCGTCTTCACGACTGCCTCCGCCAGTTAGCGCGGCGGCCGTTTCCCGACGGCAAGTACCGCGACGAGCAGGGCGAGGTGCGACTGGTGGTGCGGGCCATGGACTGGGACGCCTATGTGCATCTCGCATTCGACGAAATCCGCGAGGCCGGCGCCGGCACGCCCCAGGTTGCGCGCCGTCTGCGGGCTTCTCTGCTGGATCTCTGCGAGTACGCGCCAGCAGATCGGCGAGCCGCGCTGGAAGATCAGATGCGGCTGCTCGACCAGGCGGTCCGAACGCAGGCTCCCGACTATCAACTCGGCTACTACCTGACGCCGGATCGGCAGGGCATCGGCATCGCGGCCGGAGCCAACCGCGACGCGACAACCGCCCGGTTCGTACACGGGCCCCGGCCGGTGCCCGATCCCTGAGGGCACTCATCGCCGTCGCCTCGCCGGCCGTTCGCGAATCGACCTGGGGGCGCTCATCCTTGACTGACCTACCCGGCAATCGCTATTCAACGCTCGGGTCTATTGATGACTGATGACTCCGGGTCGTCCCGTGGGTGGTGCTGGTGCTGACGGTGGTTCGACGCGGAAGTCGGGTAGCCAGTTGAGGAACTTGGGCATGTACCAGTTGCGGTCTCCAAGCATTTCCATCCAGGCGGGCATCAGCACGGTGCGTACGATGGTGGCGTCGATCAGGATGGCGACGCCGAGGCCGAACCCCATCTGTTGGAACATGACCAGCTGACCGGCGGCGAAGCCGGCGAACACGGCCACCATGATCAGGGCGGCGCCGGTGATCAGCCGGGCGGTGGAGGTGATGCCGTAGGCGACCGCTTCGCGTGAGTCGCCGCGCTGGTCGTAGCGTTCGCGGATGCGCGAGAGTAGAAACACCTGGTAGTCCATGGACAGGCCGAACAGCACCGAGAACAGGAACAGCGGGATCCATGCCTCGACGGTGGGGACGACCTGGAAGCCGAATAGGCTCGCGCCGTGTCCTTCCTGGGTGACCAGGACGAGTAGGCCGTAGGCGGCGCCGACGGAGAGCAGGTTCATGGCGATGCTCGACGCCGGGACCACGATCGAGCGGAATGCCAGGGTGAGCAGGATGAAGCTGAGGCCGAGCACCAGCGCGAACACGATCGGCAGGTAGGTGTCGGTGATGTCGAAGTAGTCCAGGTTCTGGGCGCTCGCCCCGGTTACAAAGGCGTGCAGCTCAGTGCCCGCGAGCGCGTTCGGGAGGTAGCGACTGCGCAGGTCGCGGACGGCGTTCAACGCCGCGTCGGAGTTGGGGTCGCCGGCCACCGGGACGGTGATCACGGCCAGGCTCTCGGGCGGTGCGACCGCGGGTGCGACCGGTCCGAAGCGGTCGTCTTGGGCGAGTTCGGTGCGGAGCTTGCGGAACGCCTGGCCGGCGGCGGGAGTTGCCACGTTGCCATCGACCACGATGGTGGCAGGGGTGACCTCGCCGACGGTGAAGTCGCGGTTGAGCACGACGTAGCCCTGCTTGGCGAGCGTGCTGTCGGGCAGCGTGGAGAGCCCGGCCGCACCCGTGTTGATGTTGAGGTAGGGGATTGCCGCGATCAGCAACAGTGCGACCGAGGCCACGACGGCAATGACGCGGTGGCGCATGACCAGATCGACGGTGCGTCCCCAGAATCCCTCGTGCGGCGCGGTCGTCTCCTGAGCGCGGCGGCCGAAGAACGGCACCCTCAGAGATTCGACACGATCGCCGAGCAGGCTCAGCACCGCGGGCAGCAACGTGAGAGCGGAGATCACGGCTACCAAGACGACCAGGATGGCGCCCGCTCCCAGGCTGACGAAGATCTTGGTCGGCACGATCAGCATGCCGACCAACGCCAGCACCACCGTCATGCCGCTGAACAGGACGGCACGGTTGGCGGTCGAGCCGGCCACCTCGATCGCGCCCAGCTTGTCGTGGCCGCCGCGGCGCTCCTCTCGATAGCGGGAGACGATGAACAGCGAGTAGTCGATACCGACCGCCAGCCCCATGAAGGTGATCATGTTGACGACGAAGAAACTGAGTGGGGAGATCTGGCCGATCAGTGCAGCCAGCGCGATGGCGACCACGATTGCAAAGATCGCGAGCACAACCGGGATCAACGCGGCCACGACCGTACCGAACACCGCCAGCAGGATCAGCAGCGCGATCGGGATGCCGATCCCCTCGCCCTTCTGCAGGTCGCTCTCAGACAGCTTCGTGAAATCACGCCCCAGCGTGGCCTGCCCAGTCGCCAGCACCTGGTACCCGCCGCGGCCGTTGGTGGCCTCGACGACATCCACGATCGGAGCGATCTTCTTGTCCGCCTTGTCGATCTCGTCGCCCGGCATCGTCACGGCGATCAGCGTGCTGTGCTGGTCGTTCGAGACCTGCGACGGCGCATGGGTCTGATAGAAGGTCGGGCCTACCCGAACCGGATTCTCCGCGGCGGCGGCCAATTGGTTGTGGATCGCTTCCACGCGCGCCCGGAAGCCGGGATCGGAGACGATCCGCGTCGGCGAGCGGATGATGACGACGTCGCGCACCGGATCCTCACGGCCCAGCCGCTGCTTCATCAGGTCGATCGCGCGCTGCGACTCGGGTGTGCCGACGAAGTTGCTCTCCGTGGTCAGCGAGTCGGCCAACAACGCCCCAGACAGCACGACGCTGACCACGGCCGCGACCAGCCACACACCCACGGTTCGCCACGGATGCTCCGCACACCACCGAGCGATTCGCGTTGTCATACCCATCGCCGGCCTCCCCGTATCTGCTTCAAGCCGTCAACGCGAGGCGCGAGGTTCCCACATCCCGGGACGCGTTGCAACCGGGGCCGGGCGTCAGCGGGCAGATGGGCTCCCGTCGGCACAGCAAATCGCGAGAGGGCCTGACCAGAGAAGTGAACCGCCCAGGCACCTTGTACCGACCCGGATTGCCTGCTACCGTCGGCCGTCCACGGCAACATGGGAAACCCGAACCCGGTCCGGCCGCAGTGCCGTCTGGCTCGAATCGAACGGAGGAAACCATGTACAAAGGATGCCGAGTTGCGCTGGAGCGGCCGCGGCCGCCGCAAGCCAGCACGGGACACTGAGGCGGTCGGGACTGACGTGTCGAGTCCGAACCTATCCCAGCCCGGCACCGAGCAGGACCGTGACTCCTCGCCAGAGCAGTTCGACGTTGCCGTGATCGGGGGTGGTCAGGCCGGCCTTGCAATCGGCCATCGGTTGGCCGAGCAGGACCGCCGATTCGTCATCCTGGAAGCCGGCGACTCGGTCGCAACCGCGTGGCGGAAACGGTGGGACTCTCTAGTCCTGTTCACGTCGCGGCGCTACGACGCGCTACCCGGCCTCGCCTTCCCCGGCGATCCGGACGGCTACCCGACCCGCGACGAGGTGATCGCCTACCTCGAACGCTACGCGTCCAAGTTCAACCTGCCCGTCCAGACCAACAGCCAGGTGCGTTCGCTGACCGTCCAGGAAGATTGGTTCCTGCTCGACCTTGGCGAGCGCCGGATCCGAGCCAAGCAGGTGGTGGTCGCGACCGGCCCCTTCCAGGCCCCGCGCACGCCCGCTTGGGCCGGCTCAGTCGCTCCGGACGTGTTCCAGATCCACAGCAGCGACTACCGGCGGCCTTCCGACATACCGGCCGGAACCGTGCTGGTGGTGGGCGGAGGAAACACCGGCTATCAGATCGCCAAGGAGCTGACCGTGACCCATCACGTTCACCTGGCCGTGGGGTCACGCCAGACGCGGCTGCCGCAGCGGCTGCTCGGCCGTGACCTGTTCTGGTGGCTTACCAAGCTCGGCGTGCTCGAAAAGACCGTGGAGTCGCGGATCGGACGGCGGGCACGCGACCGCGACACTTTGATCGGGTCAAACCCGCGGCAGATCCGCCATCTCGGCGCGCACCTGCGACCACGGGCGGTCAACGCCGAGGGTCGCTCGGTCACCTTCGACGACGGCAGCACGCTCGACGTGGACGCGGTGATCTGGGCGACCGGCTACCGCCCCGATCGTGCCTGGATCGAGCTTCCCATCTTCACCGACGATGGCGCCGCTCAGCACCGGCGCGGCGTCACCGAGGTGCCCGGCCTGTACTTCCTGGGACTGTCCTGGCAACACACGCGCGGGTCGGCTCTACTCGGCTGGGTCGCCGCAGACGCCCAGTTCATCGCCGAGCAGATCGCCGCGAACGACGAGGTAACCGAGGTAAGGACGGCCGATCGGACACCCGCACCGACAAGCGAGAGGATCTAGCGAGATGCAACATCATCATGGCGATACTGAGAGCCGCGAGGCCTTCCCGACCAGCACTGAGGGACTACCGGAAGCAGCCCCGCCACCGGTAATCGACCTGGCCGACGGTGAAACGACCGAGCTTCGCATCGGCCCCGTCACCAAGCAGATCGGCGACGAGCGGGTGCGGATGCTCGCCTACAGCGGCTCGATCCCCGGCCCGACCCTGCGCGTCCACGAAGGATCGCAGCTGATCGTCGACGTCCAAAACGACGGCGACCTGGAAGCGACCGTACACTGGCACGGCCTCCGCCTGGACAACCGCTACGACGGCACACATGAAACCCAAGCGCCGATGCCGATCGGCGGCTCCTTCAGCTACCGGCTCGACTTCCCCGATCCCGGCATCTACTGGTACCACCCGCACATCCGCCAGGACTACGGCCAGGAGATGGGCCTTTACGGCAACATCATCGTCGTCCCAACCGACGAGGACTACTGGCCACCGGCGCACCGAGAGATCGCACTGACCCTCGACGACGTCCTGATCGAGGACGGTAAAGTCGGGTCGTTCGACGCGAACGAGACCACCTACTCGGCGATGGGCCGATTCGGAAACACCATGCTGACCGGTGGCGAGACCGACCTCACACTCACCGTGCGACGCGACGAGGTCGTTCGCTTCTACCTGACCAACACCGCCAACACCCGCGTCTTCAACCTCGCCGTCCCAAACGCACGGATGAAGCTGGTCGGCGCAGACAGCGGCCGCTACGAGCACGAGACCTGGGTTGACTCGGTGATTCTCGCCCCGTCGGAGCGGGCGGTCATCGACGTGCTGTTTGAGCAGCAGGGGGAGACGGCACTGGAGCACCGCACCCCCGACCAGACTTACTGGCTTGGCACAGTCAGGGTCGGCGACGAGCCGGCGACACCGTCACTGGCCGACCAGTATGGGGAGCTCCGGCACAACCCGGAGTGGGCGGCGGTGCGCGAGCAGTTCGCCGAGTACCTCGACGCAGAGCCCGACAAGACGCTCGGCTTCGTCGCCGAGATGGACATGGGCGCGCCCGAAGGCGACGTCATCTACACCTGTCCGATGCACGCCGACGTCGCCTCCGAGGAACCCGGCCACTGCCCGAGGTGCGGCATGAAGCTGCTCGCAACACCGGTCAGCTACGTCTGCCCGATGCACCCAGACGTCACCAGCGCAACCGCAGACAAGTGCCCCAAGTGCGGCATGAAGCTGTTGCCTGCACACGTTGTCGCCGCCACAGAGGGCGGACACGGACACGAGCACGGATCTGGCCACGACCACGATCATCACGACGACGAACACGCTCACCACGACCATTCCCACGACGACCACGGCCACAACCACACGGCGGTCGGCACGATCGAGTGGGAGGACGACATGGTCGACGTCAACCGGATCACCACGCCGGCCAACACCCGCTGGAGTCTGATCGACAAGGACACCGGTGACGCAAACCACGCCATCGACTGGCAGTTCCGCGTCGGCGACCAGATCAAGCTGCGCCTCGTCAACGAGATGGACTCCGACCATCCCATGCACCATCCATTCCACGTACACGGTGCGGGCAGGTTCATCATCCTCGCCCGCGACGGCACCCCAGAGGAGAACCTCGTCTGGAAGGACACGGTGCTAGTGCGCACCGGCAAGACCATCGACATCCTGCTCGACATCACGCACGCGGGCCGCTGGATGGCCCACTGCCACATCGCCGAGCACCACGAAAGCGGGATGATGTTCAGCTTCAACGTGTCACCGTAGGCCCTCGCGGAGCGACCGGTCGAGTCGCGGGTAAGGGCGCGCATCACGCCGTTTCGCAGCAGAGAGCGACTGGACGGGCGCGCCACCGGTCGGTAGGGCTGCAGGGGCTGCGTCGCGCCACCGGTGAGGCGACGCGACGCGACAGTCCAGAGGCGTCAGCCGACGGTCATTTTGAAGATGTGCGAGTTCCCGGTCGAGCACTGGACGCGGTCGAAGTAGACGGATGTCACGCCCCCGCCCTCGTCAACCGCGAACGTCTTGTTGAACACGGCATAGCCCCTGGGCATCACGGCCAGCAGGGTGTCCGTGCCCGACGAGTATTCGCGCAGCGTGGCATGGTCGCCACAGCCGCCGACTCCGCTGCGGACGTAGAAGACCGTGCCCGCCGGTGTGACGGACGGGTAGTACTGCTCCTTGCCGGTCGGGCGCGGCAGCTTCGTCGTCATCCCAGTGGAGATCTGATACAGAAACACGTTCACGACGCGCGTTCGGGAGTTGAAACTATGCCAGGTGGCGTAGTCGCCGTTCACCTGCCCCGGAAGGATCGAGGTGTGCGGTCGGTTGACGCGCTCGTCCAGAATCCGCGTTTCACTGGTGTTCGTATCGTGGAGAATGACCCGCCAGTTCCGCGGGCGGGAACCCCAGTTTTGGCCGTACAGGATCCAGTCCCCCGAGATCGTCGGCCAAAACTCCCAGCGCCGGGTGTTCACCCCAGCCGGAACCGAGCCAGTCTGACTGGCAAGGTCAAACAAACGCAGGTCTGAGTGCCGGGTTCGGGCACGCTGCCAGATCAGGGTGGTGCCATCGATCCCACCAGCGAAGCCCTGTCCTCGCGCGTTCACCTTGTATCGCCGCCTGCCAGCCGGCTTCACGTACACGTCATACTGGTTGGGATGACCCGGCCGCGACTGGGAATACGCCAGATACGCGCCCGCCGGCGCCGCTGACGGGAGAACCTGTTTTCCCTTCGCCGTCACCAGCCGCTGGGGCGTCAACGGCGTCGCCCAAGCCGTCGCCACACACACCAACCCGACCACCACAAGACCGGCGGCAGCCGCTACCCGCCACCCACGACGATGGAGATCCATTTGCCCACCCTCCTCTCGAGTCGCAACCTGAACCACCGCCCGATGGCCCATCAAACCAGAAGCGCCCGCCATCCGCCTACTGAAAATGCCAGCCGCCGCCCACCTCACAAATGGGCCAGTGCAGACCAGCCAGCTCCCAAGCAACTCTCCTAGAGATGCAAGTCGGGCCCATCCGGATTAGCCTCTTTGGTGTGACACGGTTCGTGGTCGATTGCCCAACTCTGCTCGGGATCGCCGCAGGCGACGTCGAGGTTGCTGCTGGACACCAGCTTGTTGCGCCGGCGCTGGTTCGCTCGCAGGCGTTGGCGGCGCTCTATCAGGCAGCGCGACGAGGTGAGATTTCGACCGCTGAAGGGCTCCAGCGGGTTCGGCGGATCAACTCGTTGAAGGTTCGTTTCTTGGGCGACAAAGTGCTTCAGCAGCGCGCTTGGGCGGTCGCAGAGCAGCTCGGTTGGGACACCACTTACGATGCCGAGTTCATCGCCCTGACACAGCTCCAGGCTGACGCCTTCGTCTCCTCCAACCGCGAGCTCGAGCGGACAGTCTCCCGGCTTGTCAAGACAGCGTCGGTGTCCTCACTGCGAAACCCGTAGGGTCGGCCCCTGCGGTCGACCAAGCGCAAACAGGTGCCGTGAGTGAGCGTGCACGTGCACGTGCACGTGCCGCTAGGTCGCCAGGTCGGTGGGTGGCACGTTGACCGAGTTTGGCTGCGAGTGCCACGAGCCGACTACGCAAGTGTCGCCGTCGCGGCGCTCGCGACAACAGGCAGGCTCGCGAGCCTTCGTCGTCAGGCCGACGCAGAAGCGGATCGAAAACCAGAAACCGACACTTGTGGCACAGGACCCGGCCACGCGGCTCGAAGCGGGCTGGCGTCCGTTGGCGACCCTCCCCCCGGGTGGCGCTCCGAGAGGGCGGAACGCGTGGCTGTCGGACAGGTGCCGTTTTATTTCGCCGCTAACGAGGGATGGCTTCCAGTATCCCGCGCGCGATTGAACCTCCCCGCCCTATGTGTTCGCGCGACCGCAACGGGCGCAGGCTGCCCGCCGTCCGGGTTGGGTCTATCCCACGTGGCCCGCGCCAGTCGACGCGCTGCTATGCGACTCGCGCTTTCGGGCGACCAAGAAGAAGCGGCTATCAAGCAATTCTGGGTCTACCTCGTCCAGCGGCGCAAACGGATACGCGTCCGTGCCCACGAGGACCTCGTACGACTCGCTCGATAAGCAGTCGAGTATCGCTCGCACACTCGAGTCAAACCGCCGCAACGGCCGGCCTGCGTGCACCTCGACGAACACGTCTGGTGATGCCTGCAACGCCGTTTTCGCGCCCTTCAACACTTCGCCTTCGTAGCCTTCAGTGTCGATGAAGATCACATCTGGTTGTCCATACTCTTCGGCGAGCATGTCCACGGTCACCGCGTCCGTTAGCACGTTGCCAGTCGTCGTCGCGTCGTCACTAACTCGGCCGGTGATGTTGAACGTAAGCAGGCCAGGGGCGGCTGCGGCGGCACGATTTACCATAACGATGTTGGCTGCCTTGTTGAGTTTCAGGTTTTCACAAGCAACAGCGTAGTCATGTGGATTTGCTTCTACCGCAACAACGCGTCCGCTGGGTCCAACTATGCCGGCTAGCATCATCGCCACTACGGCTTGGTGTGCGCCCACTTCGATAACTGTCGCGCCTTCTACCAGTTTCGAATCAGCTAGCAACGCCACTTCAGCCGGCAATGGCCAGTCGTGGTCGTACCACTCCTCACCCACAGGATCGGCGATTAGAACTTTGAGCGGTTGATCGCCAAACCGGTGGTGAGCAGTTCTGCGCCTAAACGTTCGTATACCCTGTTCGGTAGCTGCGACCTGAAGGCGCACTGCGATCCTGTCCGGGACCAAGTTGCGAATGAGATCTCTCGTCGCCTGATGGCGACTAAGCAGAACTCTTAGATGTTCGAGCATCGATGCGATCACTGGCACCCATTGCCAGGAGCCTTGATGCGTGCCAATCCTACATACTGTATCACGATGCCAGTTACACAGAGCATCGTATACATTCGCCTCGTGCGAACAGTTCAAATCCGAATATCCGACTCCTAGGTAATGGAGAGAGCGATTTCAGCTGAGACCGATACTGCGATACGGCCTGATACTTCCGCAACCAGTCGGCTGGCGAGGTTGATAGCTGATAACTCTCACGGCCAAGCATGGCAACGCCTCGTCGGTCGTGGATCCATCTCGCCCACAGGGCTTGCGATGCGTAAGGCTGCTCGAGGTATCCGAACACTCTTGAGCGTGGTTTGACGATCTCAAGAATCATTTCGACGACGAGCAAGTGGTCGGGATGAATCAACGGTCCCATCGGAGCCACGACTGGGCCGTCTGTAAGGTGTTCGTGAAGGGCCGCGACAACGCACTGCCGCTCGAATGTGACTCGATTTTCTGAGTCTAAGAAGGGGAGCCATCGGGCTTCCGCACCAACGATTCCGCAAGCACGCAGATCCTCACCGCGCCTGGCGATGGCCGCTTCGCCCGCGGTGGCAAAGCCGCAGCTCCTATCCCAAGCCGAGGCGAGGGAGGTCGAGGACGGATCGTTTCCGAACACCGTCAGGATCCGCACCCGAGTACCGATACGACTTAGCGCGGAGACAAAAGCACCCGTCGAGAAGATCGCGTCGTCCAGGTGAGGAGAGACCACGGTGATTTCTGGCGATGAGGGAGTTTTTTTTGCTCTGACCACTAGCTCACCGGCGGAGGCACGGCCTCGAGATCCTTCCACGGAAACTTCGAGAGGATTTCCCACGGCTTCAATCCGGCGAAGGGGCCTGACGCCCTGTCGTAGGGGTTGCGCTGCCCATTCTTCGGCGCCTCGGCGTAGAACCCAACGGATCCGCCTCCGTCCCTTACGATCATTCCGTAACTCTGAGCTGCCCGGGCGATAGCCAACGCCGGCGCGCTTAAGTGCAGCGAAGCGAGGTCCACGTCTGGACGGATCCTGAACCGAGTGCCCTCCGGAATCGCATAGAGGGCGTGAGATCGACCGTCCGATCGCTGAGCCGGCCATACAGGGCTCCCGGCTTGAACAGCTGGCACCGACATGGCAAGTGCATGCCGTATGCGTCCGACTTGCAGTTCGCGCTCCATGATTAAGCCTCCGATCAGCGGAAGGCCCGTGGCTGTCGCGCCCCAATCTGTGAATCTGCCCGTGAAATATCCGGGGTTTGAGCTTACGTGGCGCATTCGGCCGCCCCATTCGGCGTGCCAGTGACCGCCAACGAGTCGGGCACGCCAAAATTCCCACATTGTATCGGTCGAGCGCTGCCAAATGACGAGATGGCCGTCCGTGCCTTCCGCAGGCCTCGCACCGTGCGGAATTGGTACCCGCGCGAAAGCACGCGCGAGGGCATACGGCGAAGTACCGGGATAGATCGTCCGGTCAAGGCGTACCCGTATCGAAGGTACACGCGTTCCTACCCGGTAAACCGGGGTGCTGTACGCGGTCGTGCAAATCGTCGCCCCGGAACGCTCGACCTGCGTATTCAGCGCCTCCACGAGGCGGACCGAATCATTGGACGGCGGGACAGTTGCCGGGAGTCGAGTGTTCCAGAAGCTCGCAGCAGCAAATGGCCGACGCACTGGAGCCCCTGGCTTCACCGCGGTCGCCGCAGCGATGTGACCAGCAGAGCCAGCGACGACGAAGATTAGACCCACCTGGAGGCCCAATAGTCTGCTCGTGCTCATGACCCGGGTCAGTAACGGCATCATCGGGTCGGGCCACGCCCCCCATCTGGGGGCTCTTCTATCGATCGTCTAGGTCGTGGCGCTAGGTTGCTCGCCTCAGACATCTCCGCAGTCTCCTGGCAAACCGCTACCACTGCGGGCGCCTCCACCCGAGCAATAGACGCCCGGAGATCCACAACTTCCCAACGGCGGCGACTGGAGCGAAGACGAGGGCTCGGTACACCGCTAGAGGCGCTCCCGCGAACCGGAGAGTTCCCAAGACAAATGTTCCAAAGATTACCGCCGGGATAGCACTTATCACGACGACTCGGGCGTTCCGCGTCCGGGTGCCAGCCAGACCCAAGCCGGCTACGCACGTTACGGCTCCCGATGGGATAAGGCCGGGCATCAACGCATTCGCGCCAGCGAGCAGCATTCGCGTGTTCCGCTTGCCAATCCCAGTAGCAACAAGCCCCCAGGCGTCCTTGCGGGCGCCCATGCGATTCCCGCTCTCCCACCTGAACTGCTGGTCAGTGCAGCTCCTGAACGTCGTCGGTGCGTCTGACGCAACCCAGGCGTCATCGGCGAAGTGGACTCTCTCCCCCTCTCGAACGAGCGCGAGATAGTAATCGCGATCTTCCGTCAGGCCATGGGCCGCGAAGGGCACTCGACGCAAGAGGTCGCTACTAAACGCCATACCGGTGCCCGTAAGGCACGCGGACCCGCCTAGTCCAAACAGTCCCAGAGGCTCGACCAATGTGTTCACCGAGAACGACGCGAATCGCAGGGCGGCGGACGACGACGACTCAGGATTTGCGACGCGGTTATCGACTTGTACAGCGCTGGCACCATCGGAGACGAAACGCCCGACCCGATCCAAACAATTCTCAGACATCTTGCAGTCAGCGTCCATCACCAAGATTCCGTCAATGGGTCGTGGGTCTGACACGAGCTCCCGCAACCCAGTCTCGAGTGCCCGGCCTTTCCCGCCGAAGCCATCGTCTTTGATGGAGATCACTTCCGCACCGCAGGCTCGGGCTTGATCTTCTGTATCATCGGTACAGTTGTGACCCACGACGACCACCCGCACACTGAAGTCAGCCGCGGAGGCGGCGTTCTGCGTTGACTCAATAGCCGATCTGATGTGGGGGCCAGCGTTACGAGCCGGTATCACAACTACGACTGTGAACCCCGCCGGCACAATACAGTCGCTCCGACCGACATCGCCCCGGACGGAACTGACTGCATTCCGCCGTGCGAGATTTGCCGCAGCAAGGAGTGCAAGGTCGTAGGTGGCAAGTCCCAGAGCGGCAGCGTAGCTAGCCGTAGCGACTCGACGGCGGAGTTTCATCGCACCCCCAAGGAGGTAATCTTTACCTCACAGAGCAGTTCGCCGATCACAGTCCGCATCCTGCAAACTGGGCGATGAGACGATCAGTGTTCGTCGATCCGCTGTAGCGGAGTTCATAGTCGCTGTATGCCGCGGCCGCCCGGAGCCTGGCACCGTCTGGATCGCCCAACGCCTCGCCAATGGCAGCCGCGAGAGACTCGTCGTCACCAGGAGGTACCAGGAGCGCCGACGTCCTATCGTGAAGGATTTCCGGAATGCCGGCGACGTCCGTGCTCACTATTGGCGTTTGGGAAAGGATCGCCTCCAACAGCACAATCGGAAGTCCCTCAGAAAAACTGGGAAAACAGAAAAGGTCAGCGTCGGCCATCAAGGCGTGCACCTCCGCGTTCGAGCAGGATCCGATGCATTCGACAGCGCCCGCGAGCTGATGGGAACGCACCTCTTGTTCGATCGTCGACCGAAATGGGCCGTCCCCAACGATTGTTAGGTGACACTCCACGCCCTCCTGGAGGAGACGACTCACGGCTCTCACGAGCGTAGCGAAACCCTTTTCAGGGACCAAACGACCAACTGCAAGAAGCTGTGGCACCGCCTCGCGGCGAGCGTAAGACGATCGGCCGGCATACCCGAGCTCGGGGGGGGAACATCGCACAAGTACAAGCTTGTACCAGTCGTCAGGATCTGTATAAGACATGAGTTGGCTAATACAAAAGTGGCTGATACAGGCAACGAAGGCCGCATCGCCAACCTTCGCTTTCAGCTTGAAAGCGGTCACATCGGCAAACTCAGTCGGACCATGCATGGTAAAACTCCAACTGCGCGCCCAGTTGCCCGCCGCCGAGCGGCCGAAATGTGTTGCCAACATGGCTACGTCGGCGCCTGCATTGGCGAAGTGCACATGTAAGTGCCGGACTTGCGCATGCCTCGCGCGCTCTGCGAGCAGTATCGCTTCGACAAAGTAGAATCCCTGCCACGCGATACTGCGAGCCGAAAATCTTGCCAGTCGGAACGTCCGAACGGCTGTACGGAAGTAAGCAATCGGGTGCGACGCGGCGGCTCGGACATGCACCGTGAGCATGCGAAAGAATCGGTCATCCAAAATGTAGTCAGTCTCGGTTGCGGCTTCGGCGAATCGATCGTCTAGGATGTGGCGTCCGACGGGTCGACGAATGGCGAACAGAGGCGTTTGGACGCCCCTGGCTCGAAGCAGATCGATCTCTCGGAGGATGAATGTTTGAGAGACCTCCGGAAACCGGCTTATGAAGTACCCGACGCGCATCTCAGGAGGGTTCCGGCGGCCCACGATTTTAGGATGCCCCTGCGGGTCGGGCGTCGCCGAACCCACTCGACCCACGGCCTAGTTTGAATCGGAGGCGGGTCGAGCTAGCTCGCCGGCCACCTGGCGACGCGCGACTGGGCGCAAGTGCTGGCAGCAACCCCCAGCAAACCCCGCACATAAGCCACAGAACGAGATTCGGTAGAACGTAGCCCAGCGGCGCCAGATTAGCGACGACAACCCACTGTGCGAGCACGGCAACGGTTCCGGCTCTCCATGCCTTGTTCTCTGCTGCAAACACGCCACGCTCGGGATGGACCACGATCCAACCAAATAGGCCGAGAAGAGCTGTTACCCAGATGGCCAACCCAACAACCCCGAGCTCAACCGCCGTGCCTAGGAATACGTTATGGACCGTAGCGTTGACGCCGCTGCTCAACGGGGTATCCCCGGTCTGAACGAAATACGGCGCATTCTTCGCTTCGAACGTGTCCCAACCGAATCCCAGCATGGGGCGGGCTTGGATCATTCGGATGGCTGCGGCATCAGTGTTTATCCGATCCCAGATGGGAAATTGGTCACTGCTGCGCGCCTGCAGAGCCGTCGAGAACCCGCCAACCAGCACCAGAGGCAGCACCAGAACACCGGCCGCCGGCGCGAACCGCAATGCAGTCCTTCGCAGGCTTGGAGTACACACCAGAGCCGCGGCGATGCCTACCGCCGAGCCGATCCAAATCGATCGCGTGAGTGTCAGGGGCAGAGCGCTCGCACAGAAAGCGACGCACGCGGCCGCGGTGGTCCGCGTACGCGTATTCTTCGACAAGGCGAACAACATGGCGGCTGCGACGCCACAGTCGAATAGAGCCATGCCGTTTGCGACGCTCTCCAGGAACGGACCGCGTGCCCGCCCGTATTGATACCCCAACGATGGGTCGGAGATATAGTGCGGGAGAATGGCGCCTCGAATGCCCAGCATCTCCATCCACGCTGTAAAGGCCAAGTACGTCCCTAGGCCCGCTAGTGCGACCAGCACACGCGAACGATCCACCCTCGTTCGAAAAATCACCGGACTTAGGGCGAAAAGCGCTATCGGTATCACACCCAACCGGTCAAGCAGCAGAACGATGCCGTCTCGGGTTTCGATAGTGCCGACCCATATCGCCGAGGCGGTCGCGTACAATAATAAGACTACTAGCAGCCAATGCCCAACCGACCACGGGACACGCTCCTGGCGCCGCCTAGTCCGAGCAAGCGCCCTCACCAAAACTATTGCGAACAAGACTCGCTCAGGGCCAATTGAGCTCGGCAATCCCATCAGTTGCCAGTTCCCGGCGAAAGTAGAGGTGAGTAAGGCACCGGATGCGGCGATCGAGAGCGGCACCTCCCATGCGAGGAAGAGAATTCCGGCGGCGGCACATAGCTCTAGAACCCGTCCGAGACTCGTCGCGCCTCCGGGGCCAGTCGAGTGAACAGCGATCCCGAATAGTACTGCGGCTCCAAATGCGGCCGCCACCACATCCCCCATAAGCCATCCACGGGAATACTCACTTCGCTTCAGCATGCACAGTCCGCCGTCGGATCGCGTCCATTGCGACCGCGATGAGTGTTCCCACAGAAAGGCCCGCGATGAGCGCGACAGCGACAAGACGTTCCAATACGGACTTCTTATCGCTATCAGCCGACAAGGCTGGAGAGATGACCGTCAGAGCTGGCCCTGCGCTGCCAGACTCTTGGAGCTGCTGCAGCGATGCGATCAAGGTTCGAACATGCACGCGAATCGCGCCGACTCGCGCCCGTGCGTCGTCGAGGCGACGTCCGTTCTGGGTTGATGGGTCAGTCTCATATAGACGCTCCACCTCGCCGAGGCGCCGGATGGCGGCGGACTGCCGCGCCGTCGAACCCGCGATCTTTCCGACTAGGGCCTTGTTGGCCGGTGATGCACGCTGGAGCGTTCCTGAGAACACGATCAACTGCGCCGCTACGGCGTTAGCTAGTCTCACCGCCTCCGGACCGGTTGGCCCATCGGCTGTTATTGAGACGATCGAACTCACCGGAACTGGCGTTGCAGATACCCTGCTTGATAGGCCCTGGGTAGAGACATTCATGCGCCGTGCGATCGGTCCTAGCACCAGCGGCGACTCGGCCGCGCGGCTGTAGGTGATAGTCAGCGACTGGACGGCCTGCACGTAGCTCCCACTGACCGCCGAGGGCACGCCTACCTGTCCCACATTCATTTGCGAGTTCGCCGTGTAGGTCGGATGACGGGTAACCCCCACATATATCGCGCCGGCCAGGCTGCCGATCACAACGATGCCAGTAATAACCCAGTGTCGTCTTGCGGCGTCTAATGGCACGGCTTTACCTCCGACTCGCTCGCCACGCACGACTGAGACTCATCTAACCAGAGGAATTTCTTTCCGATCAGGGACCGCAGCCTTGCATTCGCCTCCGTGTACTGTGCTCGCAATGTCTCGGCCAGGGCCGCCGGAATGTCCAGGGGCGCTGTGTCATTCCGGCTACCGACAGGAATTTCGACCCGTCGACTAATACCAAGGAAGTCGCAGATCGACCCGATAGTTTCGTCCGGTCGCGCGAACAGCATCTCCGACTCACCGACCCATATGGATTCGGTCGGAAACCCGTTGTACCACCGATCGAGCTGCTCCGCATACAAACCGCGTCGAAAGTACGAGAAGTGTTGGTAGTTATAACTGCAATACATCGGGTCTGCTTGGATCCTTTCCTCCTCCCCTCGGAGGCGGTCACCTTCGGCAGCAAACGCGGCAACTGGGCTTAGCGTCTCAATCCCCAGTCGAATATTGTGCCGGTAATGTGAAAACGCCCGATCTACCGGATCTCGCAGGAGTACAATGACTTTCGCCCATGGCAGCGTCTGCGCAGCCCTTTTTGCAGCTAGAGGATGAAAGAGGTAGTACGGGGTCGCTTCGCCCGCGTGCGTGCGGTCAAACGACCGCACCGGAAAATTGCTCTTGTACCACTGGTATCCTCGGTCAAAGCGAAGAGTAAAATAATGAACCTCCTTTTGCTTGCTCATGCCAACCTCATCATGTCGCTGAAGGGCCTCCCAGACGTAACTGGTGCCCGCTCGCTGCGCCCCAATGATGAGAACCGTTGGATCGGAACGCCATCGCTGGGACAATCGTTCAACCATGCGGCGTGCATTCGTTCTGGTCTGGGTCATCACATCACGTAACCTCTCGCGGTCGTTCGACCGCCGTGAGAACCGCCCAGTCGCATCCCGACCGCGTAACCAACGCGCCGTAGATCGCCAGCCCCAAAGCGCAAACGATCACGCCGGCCCCGGTTCCCGCAAGCGACACAGCGACGGTAGACGGAATCGCGATGATCGCTGCCACCAACATCCAAATCTGCGAGATTCGGCCGATAGGCACGCCGACGCTCCACCTTGTGTCGACGATCCAAAGCCCGAGCCCGTTCGTTACGACAATCGTGAGTGCCCACGCGATCGACGCGCCAACCAAGCCGAACGCCGAAACTAGAACGACGCTCGCGGCGACGTTCGTTGCCAGACCGATCACCGATACAGCGAGGTTGATTCCGCTCTTTCCGCCCATTAGAACCACCGTGGCCAAGGGCCCGGTGGCGCTGTTGATTAACGCCGCCGCTGCAGTGACTCTTAGTGCAGGGGTTCCAGCTGTGAAGCTCGACCCGAAGATCCGCAACAATGGCTCCGCAAAGACGGCTACCACCGTGCATATGGGAGCCGAAATGAGCGTTAGCCAAACGCAAGTCTTCTGATAGACGACGGACGGGCTCAGACCTCCTCGGGCCAAAGCGTCACTAAGCAGGGGGGCAACTGCCATCGCGCAGGCTGCCAACGGTAACCCAAGAGCCACTGCATACCTCGAGATGGCGGCGTAGGTGCCGACCTCGCGTGGCCTCAGCAGGGCGCCCACGATTAGAAGATCTAACCAGAGGATAAGCGATTGCGAAGCTGCTGCAACACCGCGCAGGGTGGAATACCTCCAGAACGTTCTTTCCCACCTTCCGGTTCGAAGCAAACCCAACGGCAACCTGCCGCGAAACAGAATCCCGATCGTACCGAGAATCCCAGCAACGGCTGGCACGATCCAGCTTCCGAGTAGGAGGTATCGGGAAACGGCGATAGCCGCTAAAACCGCGAGCAGCAGACGGCCTATGGGTTTCGCGATGTACTCAACCGCGTTCGTCGCTCCCATGTGGCCCGCGCCCCGCGAATAGGCCAACAGCACTCCGGTGAGAGCTGTCGCGGGGATGGTAAGCGCCAAGACTCTGAGATTCTGACTCAATTCGTCTTGGAGCCGAGCCGACGTGAGTAGAGCAGCAAGTGTCGGGGCTACGACGAGCAATATGCAACAGCCGACCAGAGATAGTGCGGCCACCGGCAGAAACGCCATGGCTAGTGCATCGCGAGCTCCCGCTCCAAGCCCTGCGCCGCGATCACTGCTTCGCCACACGATTGCATCCAACGTACCTATCTGCGCCAAAATGACCAGGATAGTCGCGACACTCACGGCCTCGAAAAACGCTCCCGACTCCGCAGCTCCGAATCCGCGCGCCACGACCACGACCGTGAGGAAGCCGGCGATGGCCGAGACGCCGAAGCCTACGAGGTTGAAACCAACGGCCCGTCTCAGAAGGATCAGCGAGTGTCCGTCAGGGGATCGGATAGCCGTACCTGTGCAGGAGTGGGGCGGTCAGCATTGTCACCACGGCCCGTTGTTTACGTGGCATCGTCCTCTTCCATTCGTCATCTACGTTGACAGCACACTGATGCTGGAAGCGGACTGGGTTTCCGGCCACCGAATGCCAGCTGCGACTCTGTCGACGGGACGGCTCCCAGCCGAGGCTACCAATGGCGCAACGAACCCGGTCAATGGTCGCCTTCGGATCGCGAGCAAAGTCCTCGTATCGCACCCAGACCGACTCACGGCCGCGGTGCCACTCCGTCAATACGTTCACGCGATCCCATTCGCGGGCGGCGGCTGCGGCGGTTATCGATGCCATGTACTCCGTGGCTCCAACAACCTCGGGACGTATTCGTCGGCGGCCCCAAGAGTGCGCGACCGCCCGACTATCTCGCGTTAAGTGGATCGTCAACATCCTCGTCACACCCGATGCCTGTAATAGCCGGAGATACATCGGATCCTTCGAGGAGTCGATAATAATAGCACCGCCTGACACATCCGATATCGACCGGTACAAGGATCGAATGACAGGTGCAATCATGCGAAATGTAACGCTCCTGGTCAGGGATGACGGATGCCTGTACTCGAGGAGCCTCCTGGTCCGAATCATAGAGTTCAGCGCTGGGATATGACCAGAAACTAGCGTCTGACCGTGTCGCCGACACTCGTGAGTCACCTCACGCCAAAACGGACAGATGCCAAACGGAGATCCGCATGAGCACAAATCGTTTCGGACAAGACCTCGCTCCAACGCAAAACGCACCTCGCCGACGCCCACGCCGCCTATCGCTTGGGCGATTTCACTCTCCAAGAGCGTCGAGCCGCTACGCGTTGACCCTGCGACGTATACGACGCGCGGTTCAGTGCAACTCGAATACACGCGACTTCCGGTGTAGAGTCGACACAGCCCGTGCGACTCCGTCCGCAAGGCTAATGGTGGGTGTGTACAGGCTCCTCATGAAGCTCGCATCGGCCACTCTGCTAAAGACACCCTCCGGCTTGGTCGCATCGTTAACGACTTCTGGAGAATAGCCGGCCGCAGCGCTTGCGAGTGTCGCCAAGTCTCGGAACGAAGTGCCAACGCCGGAGCCGAGGTTCACTGCGGTGCCAGATTCCAGTGTTAAGAACGTCGTCATAACCGCGGCGACGACGTCATCAATGTGAATGAAGTCCCGCAGTTGCTCGCCGGAACCCCAAATGACGAGGGGGTCTTCGCCGTTGCAAACCCTTCTGATCAACCGTGGAAAGGGATAACTCGCGTCCTGGTCCTCCCCATATCCGGAGAACGGTCGATAGATGACGACTCGGAGACCGTGCCTTTCCCGAGCCAGCATCGCTAGATATTCACCCGTGAGCTTTGCCCAACCGTACGACAGGTCAGGCCGGCCGAAAGTTTGTGAGTCTGGACGGATCAGCGATTCCGACAAAGGAATAGCAGTATCCCGTTCCTGCAGCGATACGGGGTAGGCAGCCGACGAGCTGAAATAGACCACCGTTCCGATCTTGGCCCGCTCCCCGACACACCAGTTGAAGAGGGCTGCGTCTATCGCGAGGTCCGTGCCCACAAGTAAGGGATTTCCTTCAATTACGAGTCGTCCGCCGACGACCGCCGCCAGATGAAACACGCTGTCATAGCTCGGGTTTGGGTTCGCCGCGGTGAAATCTCTGAGGTCCGCGACCACAAATTGCAACTTGCGGCTCTGTCGCTTGGTTGGCTGCAATGAGTGTGGCCAATCCATGAGCGGAAGTCCGGTTGAAAGGTCGTCTACGACGGTCACCTCGTGCCCGGCATCCAAGAGCGCCCGCGCGAAGTGCCGGCCCACGAACCCCGCTCCTCCGGTAACAAGAACCCTCATCTGAGCCTCCGAACGCCCAATGCGCACCCTCGCCGGATGGCGAGCGCCGCCACGATTGGGAAAAACGGCACGTCTTCAACCAAATATCGGCGCGCTAGTCGAGCTGGCTCGAGTCGTAGACGTTGAGCCCACTCCAAGCCGTGGTCCCGCATCCACCTCGGCGCGCGCGGTTGGTCTCCTGAAAGTATGTCTAGTGCCGAACCGACACCTATGCCGACGGTTGCACCTGTCGCCTCGAGATAGCGCGCTAGCCATTCCTCCTGCCTCGGGGCGCCTAGCGCGACCTGAACGACCCTGGCGTTGGTTGATCGTACAGCATCTGCCACTTGCTGCGCGACTCGTTTGTCGGACAACTGTGGCGTCGGAACTACGACGACGCGTGCCTCAGGGTAAGCCAGTCTCATGTTCTTAGCCGCCCGCCCAGCCACGCCGGGTGCACCGCCGACAAGAGCAAGTGTCCATCCTTCCTCGTGCGAGAGTCGGGCGCATTCCATGGCCAAGTCTGTCCCACTCACACGACCTCGAAGAGGGTTCCCAAGAAGTGTCGCTGACCAGACGACCGGCACGCCATCCGGTACTACCAGGCACCTGGCAAGCAACTCCGTGAACCGAGGGCTACGCCTCGCCTTCATCACGAAATCGACATTCGCGGGGACGATTTGCAGGTACTCGCCGGAACGCACACAGGCTCTAATGCGTTCCACAACCTCTTCAATAGCGATGGCGTCGAACGGGCAACCGAGAAGCGATACTCGCCGGATGTCCGTCACTCTGCCGACCATGGATTACCGGCCGAACCTCATGGCGAAAGGAGTCTGAGCCATTATGACGAGGTCTCTCCATAGCGACAAGGTGCGTATGTATTCAAGGTCGATATCAGTGTGGTACTGCATCAGTTGATCTGAATCGCGTCGAAGAGTCGTTTGCCAAAGCCCTGTAACACCTGGCTTCACGAAGTGTCGGGAATGCTGCCACGGTTCGTACTCATCAACGATAACAGCAAGTTCCGGTCGCGGGCCGACGATACTCATCTCACCGCGCACCACGTTAACCAGCTGCGGAACCTCGTCCAAGCTCCATCTTCGTACGACGCGCCCAACGCGGGTATGACGCGGATCTTCAGCACTTTTATGCGACACTCGGCGTTCCGGACCAGTATATGACGTCGCTTGATAATGTCGACGGTCTGGGCGCATAGTGCGCAGCTTGAACATGTCAAACGGCACGTTACCCTTTCCGATTCTTTGCTGAGTTATGAGCAGTCCTCCCCCAAGTTCGATTCGCAGGAGAGCTATCGTGACAAATAGAACCGGCGCGAGAACGACTAACAGGACTAGTGCAAAGACAACATCGATGAGCGGTTTACCGACCATGACGTACAGCCCCGCCGGTCTAAGGCCGCTCCCCTGTTGTTCCGCCGCGGCAACCCGCCCTGCCGGCAGCTTTGCCCATGCTCCGCCCATGTCCCCCCGCATCTCTGCATCGCGTGGACCCGTCACGCGCACGCCGTGCCAGACTTCGGCGGAACGCTACAAATCTCCGCGTGTGGTTGAATCCCCCGAACGGGGGATATTCCGGAGAACCCCACGCAGACTGTGCGTTGGCTGACAGACTCTTTCCGAGGATCTCTTGCTCGCCCTGATGAGGCCCGGGCTCCGATCCGTGGCGCCTCGGCGGCTTCGTTTGTTAGTGGGACGCAGATGGCGATGGCCTCGGCCGCAGGCGGCTCGGAAACGGGACGCTTAGTGATGAGGTCGTTATGGCCCTGTCGGGCTGACTAGGCCGCGACTCAACCGCTGCCCCGTCGGGGCGGTTTCGTGCAAGGGCCAGTCATCGGCCGCCCGTCTGTATGGCGTCCTAGGTCGTAGTCTTCTCAGCCGACGGGTGGGTCGGGTGCCCAAGCGACCGCGAATGTCCGTGAGACCCGTCACGCGGGCGCGACCGGCACGCGACGGAGTCAGGCGAGCGGTTCGACAGAGGCACGACTAGGAGCTGCGACGGACGCGAGCGAACCAGCCCGCGCCTGATCCACTTCGATGTTGGACAATGGGATCAACGCTTTGCGCGGACTCTGAGCTGGTTTCCGCACAGCGGGATCGTGTTTGCGGCCTCCCGATCCTGAGAATCGCGCCGGAAGGCGAGCGCGCCCGACTCCGACCTGCTCGCCCGGCGGGCGCCCGACCCCTTGCCGGCGAATTGCAGGTCGCGCGCTTGCAGATGTAAAGCGGCCGGCCTGGGAGATTGGCGACGCCCAGACCGGCCGCCGTCCGCCCGCAGCGGCATCTCACGATCGACGCGTGTGCGCATCGCAGCGTCGACGGCGGCGACTTCAAGGCGCTCGATCCGT
>Ga0157374_10000693_pt1 | contig 29673 bp, 26 predicted proteins | sample M25metaG_FD_115308 | JGI IMG/M metagenome (GOLD analysis project Ga0157374, IMG submission 115308) | Miscanthus rhizosphere microbial communities from Kellogg Biological Station, Michigan, USA - M2-5 metaG | ecosystem: Host-associated > Plants > Roots > Rhizosphere > Soil | place: USA: Michigan... | reverse complement strand
TCGGCGAGAATTTAGGGAAAGAGCTACAAAATTTTAAACACACTAATAATCACCTCCGCAGGTTTACGAATACCGCTTGCAACAAACACCGACGTGTTAAGCCACCCGTATTTTTCATTCCCCGTTTCAAATTGAGGAACCGATCTGAAGTAATACAATGATGGTGATACTTCGATGCCGCTTATCATTTGCTGCATCACTTCTTTACCAGCATGACGCAAACCGCGGTTCACGATCGTGATCGATGCCCCATCATCTGTTTGCAATACATAACGTGCGTCGATCTCTGTCACATTATCATTTCGCAACAACTGGAAATCATAACCACCCGGTAGTACAGTTCCTCTAATATCCGGCCCTTCAAAACTCCCACCAACAATAGGTATCAATCTTCGAAAACCTTTTGGTGTATCGCCAGTTTCAAATCCTTTTCCAGGTTCCACTTTTATTTTTATCTCAAAAGCAAATTCAAGTTTTGGCTCGTTGGTCATTGCTTTTTGTTTAGTACTTCTTTATCAAAACCTGCAATTTGTTTATAGCGTGCTGCAATGGATTCTAGTTCTTCCCGGCTGATGACATCATCTAAATTTTCAAAACCATTGGGTGCACGTTCCTCCACGATCTGCATCACCTGCTCGGGCCCCATCTGCCTGTTCTGCAAAACGATCTTTGCCGTTGCAGGCAAACGTATGGCTTCATATTGCCTAAATGCAGAACTGATGTCATCATTATTTTTTAATGACTCACCTAAACATTCTGCATCGAGTATTGCCTGAGAAGCACCATTTGATCCGATCGGGTACATGGGATGTGCAGCATCACCCAACAACGTTGTATGTCCAAACGACCATTGCGGCAACGGATCACGATCGCTCATCGGGAATTCATAAATGGCTTCCGCATTTTCGATGAGTAAAGGAACCTCGAGCCAATCAAAACGCCAATCATGAAACTCATGCAACAATTTATTTTTATCAGCACGGCGGTTCCAGTCCTGCGGCATGATGTCTTCTTCAAAACTTACTCTTAAATCAGCAATCCAGTTAATAAGCTGATCACCTGTTCCATCATTGAAATTTTGAATTGGGTATGCGACAAATTTTTTATCGGCGCTTCCTGCCATGATCATCGATGACCCGCTGAGAACGGGTTTTGCTTTTGTCGTACCGCGATGAAGGATAATCCCTGAAAATTTTGGCGGGCCTTCACCGGGATAAAATTGTTTTCGAATGGCTGAATGAATGCCATCTGCTGCAATCAGTGCATCCGCTTCGATAACCATAGCCGTTTCGTTACTTCCTTTATTGGAAAAATGCGCCTCAATCGAATTATTTTTATTTATCGCTTGTTGCAGAAACAAACCTGTTTTCAAATTATCGGCACCCAAGCGTTTTTTTACTTGATTTAACAACAGCATTTGAAATGTACCCCGGTGAGGGGAGAACTGTGGCCAGTTGTATCCTGCAAATTTTCCTCTGGGCTCCTCCCATATTTTTTTTCATGCTTGCTATAATAAGCGAGTTCACTTGTCGCTATGGCTATTTGATTTAATTGTTCCTGCAGACCAAGATGAGTGAGTACCCTAACAGCATGTGGCAACAAATTGATACCAACACCCAATGGTTTTATTTCACGTGCAGATTCATACAACTGTACGTCAAAGCCTGCTTCGTGAAGACACAGAGCACTTGTTAGTCCGCCGATACCAGCACCTGCGATAATGATTTTTTTTCGAATCATGATATTTCACGCAAAGTCGCAAAGGATCCGCAAAGCCGCAAAGTCTTGGTGAAACTTAAGTGCCCCTGCCGGCAGGCACGTTGGCGCCTTCGTGGCCCACAAGATATTTCACATATGAGTGCATGCGAGCTTATCAAACAGTCACCCCATTCGCCTTTAGAATATTGTAAAAGAATAACACTTGATACGGTAGTGAATTTTGCCAGTAGTCCCAGGTATGTGCGCCCGGATGTTCTGTATAATCATGTGGTATATGGTTGTACACCAGCCTGTGATGCAATTCACGATTTGATTCGATCAGGAAATCATCTACACCGCAATCGATGATCAGTTTTACATTGCTTGTCTTCATTTTGTCGGTCATGTTCACTACCGAAAAAGCATCATACAACGCCATATTGGTTGTATCGCCGATCAACGTTTGAAAACCTTGTTTGACACGAGTAAGAAAATCAGCGGGGATTTTCCAGTTGGTCCAATTAAGATCTACAGCCCCACTCATGCTGCCTGCCGCACAAAAAAGATCCGAATGACGAGTTGATAAATACAAGGAACCATGACCGCCCATTGAAAGACCCGTGATCACTCTTCCTTTGCGGTCCTTCACAGTACGATAGGTTTTATCGATTTTGCCAATAACGTCTTCAATGATGTAACTTTCAAACTGGTTGTCTTTATTGATAGAACTATTGAGATACCAGCCAAAGGTTTCACCTTCCGGCATTACAACAATAAGATTGAAATGATCGGCGAGGTTTTTCACGAGCATTTTATCAGGCGTTAATGTGAGCCAATCCCTGAAATGACCTCCGCCGCCATGCAACAAGTACAAAACGGGATAAGAAGAATTATTTTTCTTGTACGAATCCGGCAGCACAACAGCAGCCATGTATGTTTTTTTCATCGCGACACTGGGAATCTCTATTGAATCAACGATTGCTGAAAATCCTGTGAAGGATTTGGCGAAGAAAAGAACGAGTAAATAAAAATGAAGCTTTCTCATATCGTTTGGTTTTAAATCGATTCTTATGTTATTATTTCACGCAAATGTGCCTACCGGGAAGACAGGGTTGCCAAAGGTCAACTTGTCCATATACCCACCTGGTTATCGTTGATATTCACAAACATCGCCAAATTTTCTCCCACCGCCACAACACTGCTATACTGATCTCGATTCTTACAATTTTGCCGAAGAATATTCCAGCCAAAAGCCATAAAACTAGAAGTAGTAGTAACCATGAGCAAGATCAAGTCTTTGCGCTCGGTTTTTTTAAACCATACAAGACATATAAGGCACGTAAGGTTGTACTTATATTTCTTGTATGCCTGTATGGTTCAACCTATGCGTCAAAAAAAATTATTTTCCACTCATTTTTTTGTAAAGAAAATCAAGTGATGCCGCATCAGGAATTGTCTTTGTTCCTGATCTTACTCCAAGTTCCATTATTTTTTTATCGGTTGCATTATAAGCATTCCATACCGGCAAACCTTTCCCATTCGGATCCCCCGTTTTTACAAAATTGACCCAGTAAGATGACATGATGTTTGCCAGTTGGCGGTCTACCTCTTCCCAGGGGCGATTGACAAATTTTAAGTTATCATAGGCATAGGGAACTTCACCAGTATGAAATGCGCCATACTTGACATACTCACCTGTTGCAGGAACTTTTCTTGTAAAACGATACACATAAACTTTGGATCCCTGGGTACTTTGAATATTGGCCCACGCATAATTCTGCACCCCGAAGATCTGGTCACGTGAAAGTTTTAATTGCGACGCATGGGCCTCCTCATCAGTAGCTGCCGGATAATATTGTAAGAACGTTTGTGCATCTGGTCCGTAATTTTTTTCTGCATCCTTTTTAAAATCTTCTGCTTTCTTGGGTGGGCCAAACATCAAACCTTCATCTTCATTCCAACCGGTAAGAAGACTTACTTTATTTTCTTTGCCCCGGTTAAAGATATTGACAATGGCGTCGGGCAATACAAACCCATCGATCACTGGTCCGCGAAAGCCCTGTGCTTTTTTCATGAGCTCGTCCGCTGGCATTGCCCGCAGATCAGCAATGGAGGAAGCTCCTGCAGATTTCATAATGTTTGCTCCATCTTCTTCGGCTTTTTGCAGGTTTGCATTTCCATTGCTGAAACTGGCACCACTTTCTGCAATTGCTTTTTCAAATAAATTTTTCGCAAGTGGAGAAGCAACAAGACAATTCACACTCATTGAACCTGCTGATTGTCCAGCGATCGTCACATTATCCGGATCACCACCAAAGGCTGCAATATTTTTTTGTATCCATTTCAATGCAGCAATTTGATCCATGATACCATAGTTACCGGAAGCGTTATTTCCTGATTCCTTGGTTAATTCAGGATGCGCAAAAAAACCAAATACACCGACACGATAATTGATGCTGACAAACACGATGCCCCTCTTCGCCATCGCTTCTCCGTCGTATATCGGGCACGCGCTCCCTCCGCTTTGAAAACCGCCGCCATATATCCATACGACCACTGCACGTTTTTCTTTTGATGACTTTGCACCACTCCATACATTCAGATACAAGCAATCTTCATTAATCGGTTCTTTGGGAATTAAAAACTCTTCTGTCCACATGCTGAAGGGGGCGGGAGACGCCTGCATTGGGCTCGCACTGAATTTATCACAAACTTTCACTCCGCTCCAGTGCTGAACAGGCTGAGGTGCTTTCCACCGCAGGTCACCAATGGGTGGCGCTGCAAAAGGTATTCCTTTAAAAATATGGATATCCTCTTTTAAAGTTCCCGAGACAAGGCCTGCATCAGTTTTTACAACACTCAGGTCGTCTGAAGTTTTAAAAGAAGTAAATCCAATAGCCAGGATCACTGTAAAAAGAAATCGTTTTGATGTATGCATATTGTCTGGATGATAATTCAACACATAAGCACAAAGATCCATAGGAGCACATAATATTCTATGTGTTTTTACTATTGTGTTCTATGTGCTTATGTGGTTCAAAAAAAGATTAATATTATTAGAAAGCTTTCGCTCCTGCTGCGATTGACAATAACTCTTTATCGGGATTATTTTTTACTTCGCATTTGTTATCAAAGATCATCGTAGCGCCCGTTTGTTGTGTATAAGCAGGCCAGTTTGGCAATTTTTTTGCGCTGGGATTTCCTGATCTTGCAAAATTGATCCATGCGCTGCTCATTTTATCGGCAAGTGCATAGGCTTCTTTTCCACCTCCTGTCATCTCTTCGCATTTGTCAATATTGTCGAACACGAAAGGAAGTTCCATACAGTGCATGGCCTTGTACATGCCATCCATTACAGGCGATTGCCATGAAAACAAATACACGTATACCGGAGCCGCGCCTGGTGCAGCTTTCAGGTTCGCGTGACTAATAGTGCCGGGACGGAAAAACACATCGATGTCGATATAGTCTGATGGCTTTGAAGTTTCGGGATACGTTTTTTTCACTGCAGCTATATAAGCATCGGTTTTGTCTCCGTATTTTTTTTGCAGGTTGATCGTGGCATTTTCCATGGTTATATCTCTTGAACCGGGAATGAATGGAGTGAATTCATTCTTTGTAGAACCTACCAGCATGGGGACATTTTTCGCAATTTCGATAGCGGCAGAGTCAGTAGGTTGATAAGGAAGGAAGCTTCCATCTAAAATGGGGCCCCAGCCCAGGCCAAACATAGGAACGGTTTTGCCCTCTGTTTTCATCTCTGCCGCCACTTTAGATAATGCCTTTTTACCTGCAGCGTTTAATCGTTCATAAGAAATGGTTTGCAATGAATCAACCTGTGAAGGCTGCAATTGCAATTCGTTCAGTAATGCAGCTGCCACTCTTTTTGAAATAGACGGCTCGGTGAAACCGCTGAGATAACTCCCGCTTTCCACGATCGCTTTGTGAAAAAGTCCCTTTGCGGAAGGTGCGTTCATTAAAGAAGTAACCTTGCCACCTCCACCTGATTGTCCAAAAATGGTTACATTATCAGGATCACCACCAAATTGTGCAATGTTTTGCTTTATCCATTGCAGGGCTGCAACCAGGTCCAGTAAACCTGCATTGGGCGAAGATTTGTATTTATCTCCGTAACCCGAAAGATCAAGGAACCCGAGCACATTCAAACGATGATTCACAGAAACTAAAACAACATCCCCTTTGCGACTTAAATTTTCGCCGTCATAAGAGGGCAGTTCAACGTATGATCCTGCCGTAAAACCGCCACCATGAAACCAGACCATCACCGGTCGCCTTTTATTATCATTGATCCCCGGCGTCCATACATTCAGCGTCTGGCAATTTTCATTCGTATATCCCCAGTTGTGATGGAATGGAAATTCAAACTCATCATTCACCGTCGTGGTGGGGTCCATTGGTGCGACCGGGCCGTAAGTCATCGAACTGCGAACATCTTTCCATGTTGCAGGCTTATCCGGCGCCATGAATCTTTGTGCTTTGGCATAAGGAATTCCTTTGTACGTAAAGATCCCTTTATGTATATAGCCTCTTACTTTTCCACTTTCAGTTTGAACGATAGCAACTTCTTTGCCTGCTACAACGGCATTATCGGTTTGGCTGAATACAACGACAGGAAATAAAATCACTACTAAACTTACCAGAGGAAGACTTTTTCTTTTCATGTGGGATTGTTTGATTTCAAAAAAATTCTTATTGCGTCACTATGACACAATGTAAATTGTTTATGCCACCCGGAAAAATTTTTTTGCCGTATTCCCGGTTTTATAACTACTTCAACTTTTCAATAAACCTTGCAACTGTTTTTGATCTTACTTCTTCGAGAGTTGCACCTGGCATTAATTCATTTAATGTTAGTTGCCCTTGCTCATAATTAAAAACTGCAAGATCTGTAATGATCATATCAACTACCCCGTTTGCCGTCAATGGAAGCTTACATTCGGAAACTATTTTCGATGTTCCATCGGCGTCAGTATGAATCAAAGTAATTATAAGTTTTTTCGCACCTGAAGCAAGGTCCATGGCACCACCGACCCCGAGTAGCGGTTTACCCGGAACTGCCCAGTTTGCAAGATTCCTTTTCTCATCTACCTCCAGTCCACCCATGATGGCTACATCTATATGACCACCCCGGATCATTGCAAAAGAGTCAGCACTGTCAAAATAAGCGCTGCCCGGAAGTGCAGTAACAGGAATCTTTCCTGCATTGACAGGATAATCCATGGCACCGCCTCCATCGTTTGGCGATGGACCCACCCCAAGCATTCCATTCTCGGTATGTAAGATAATTCCGTCCTCCGGTTTGATAAGATCCGCAACCAATGTGGGAATGCCAATTCCCAAATTCACCACCTCACCCCTTTTTAATTCTGCAAATGCGCGGCGTGCTATATTCATCCTTGACTCATCAATTTTTCTCGATGAAGGTAAACTTGCGGAGCTGCCAAGATCTTCCGGCGTAACGTGATGCTGCACCAAATAATCAACATAGCAACCGGGAGTATGAACATAATTTGGATGGATAGAGCCAACAGGAACAATTTCTTCTACTTCGGCAACCACAATATCAGCTGCAGTAGCCATTGATTTATTAAAATTTTGTTCCGTCATGCGATAAGTAAGATTGCCTGCCGCGTCGGCTCTCCACGCGCGAATGAATGCAACATTCGCACGGATACTTTTTATAAAAACCTGTTCAATGCCATCGATCATTCTAGTTTCTTTTCCCTTTGCCAATAGAGTGCCTGCCGAGGTTGGAGTATAAAATCCCCCGATGCCGGCCCCACCTGCCCTTATCGCCTCAGCCAATGTTCCCTGGGGCAATAATTCATACTCCACCTCTCCTGCTTGCGCCGCTCTTGCGGCATCGGGGTTGCTTGTAAAAAAAGAACAGATCATTTTTTTAAGTTGCCGGTTCCGGACCAAGCGTCCAGGTCCTAACCCTGGTTCACCTGTATTGTTCCCTATAAAAGTTAGACTTTTTGTACCTCGTTCTGCTAATGCATGAAGTAAATGAACCGGGTTGCCTGTCATTCCAAAGCCTCCACCAAAAATTGTATCGCCCTCCTTTACCAAAGCAGCGGCGTCCGCCGCAGTTATTTGCGGTACCTGTTTCAATGAAAAAATCAGTTTATAGTTAGTCAATTATGCTCACAAATTTCACAGATCAGACGATATCAGTGAACATTTGTTTAATCTGTGAGAACCATTATCTGTTATTTTATAAAATCAATGATCATTTCAGTAAATATTTCTTTATTGTCGATACATGTCATGTGATGCGATCCATTAATGATCTCAAATTTTGCATCTTTGATCAATTGCGAAAGTGTCCTCACTCCTTCTGGCGGAACAGACTGGTCTTCAGAACCGGCAATACATAGCGTTGGCATTTTCAAGGTTTTTGAAATTTCTGTTATATCCTCATCGCGAATAGCCTCACAGGCTTGAATATATCCTTCAATATCGCACCGCTCAACCATATTTTTGTATCCCGCAACTCGTTCCGGATATTTTTCAGTAAAAGAAGGTGAGAACCACTTTTTCATCAAAGACTCTGTGATCGATTTCAAACCATTTAACCGCACTTGTTCTATTCGCTCATTCCACGTTTGTGAATTTCCAATTTTGTTTGCGGCACCGCAAACAATTATTTTTATGACTCGTTCCGGATGACGATGAGCCAGTATTGGTGCTATCATTCCACCTACTGAGATTCCAATTACAGTACAATTTTTGATCGACAAGTTCTCAAGCAAAAAGTAAGTTTCTTCGGCATAATCTTTCAATCCATATTTTGGTTTCGCAAGGTCCGATAAACCATGCCCCCGTTTATCGTAAAGAAGAATATTACCAAACGCTTTCAGATCATTGACAACTTCATCCCATATACGAAAATCTGTCCCTAGTGAATTAATAAATAAAAAAGTTTGATCACTGTTGTTATTTGAATACCGATAATGTATCAAGCGACCATTACACGAAATAAAGCTCATATCTCCTCCTTCTCATTGGATGACAGAAATGAAATTATGAAATAGAATACAAACCGGGCGAGGCAAGTGGTGATTGTGAGTGATGTATCGCAAGTGAATACAACTTTTGAACCGGTTTAGTAAAACTCCTCTAACCTTATGAATAGGTAAAATGCCTATATTTAACGTTTGTTAAAGAACATCCCTTAATGAAATTTTCGGCCCTGTTGACATACTTGTTTCTTTGCTTTTGCTACTCATCAACTGCTCAAGTATGTAATGGAAGCTTAGGCGATCCGGTCGTAAACGAAACTTTTGGAGCAAAAGGAGCTTATCAGCTTGCTTCCTCTAAAACCACGTTTCAGTTTGTTGGCGGTTGCCCTGATGGCATGGGTGGCACTTATACACTTAACAATTTCCTTTTTGGCTGCGGTCCCCGTTCGTGGGTACAAATGGTGGGTGATCATACCGGTGATGAAAACGGGGATTATATGCTGGTGAATGCGGCAAATTTTACCGGAACGGTTTATACAGATACGGCTAAGAATCTGTGTAGCAATACTACCTACCAGTTTGGAATTTGGTTCACAAGCGTGATGACAAAATTTGCCTGCGATGGACAGGCACAATTGCCTAATTTGAACTTCCAGGTAAAAACTTTATCAGGTACTGTTCTTATTGAAGGCAACTCAGGGTTTCTGCCGATAGTAGAAGACAAGCAGTGGAAATTTTACAGCCTTTCATTTCAAACTCCTGCTTCTGTTAGTGCCGTAATTTTTTTCATTACAATAAATGCTTTACCAGGATGTGGGAGCGCCTTTGCAATCGATGATATTACAATCAAACCATGTAGTCCTTCCATTATATCCGCAACGATAAATGGCAGCCCTGATCCGGTGGATGTGTGTGCCAACTATACCGATAATTGGAAATTGAATGCCAGCTATACTCCAGGATTTGCAAGCCCCGAATTTCAATGGCAAAACAGTATTGATAACGGAAAAATGTGGACCGATATTCCTGGTGCCACAACGCTTGACTATAACGTACCACGCAGAGATTCGGGAGTCATTTTGTACAGAATGTGTATCGCCGAGAAGGGTAATATCAGCAATCTTAGTTGCCGGCTTACATCTAATATACTTCATACTGGCGTGTACCCCGTTCCTCCGCCGCATCCCACACTAACACTTATCGGTTGTATTGGAAAAGATTTTCATTTTCCTGATCCTGATCCTTACGATCTGCAGGTGTTATATACCGGGCCCAATGGTTATAATTCAACCTCCATTCATGCCACCATTCCAAATGTACAACTGAGTGATTCGGGGACTTACCTATTGAAAAATACGCTTACTTATGGCTGCGTACTTCTCGATACTATCCATTTAAAAGTTTTTCCGGGTACTAATCTTACTACCCAACCCGTCACGCCCCTTTGTGACGGCGAAACTGAGCAATTGTCCGCATCCGCGTCCGATACTGTAACCTGGAAATGGACGCCTGCATTGGGTTTATCAAGCGATGTGGCTCCCAATCCTGTTGCTTCCCCTTCAAAGACGACGGAGTATAAAGTGCTTATCACAAACAAATATGGCTGCCAGGACTCTGCGTATTTGACAATATTTGTGAATCAAACACCGGTCGCCGATGCGGGGCCGGATAGAAAAATAAATTCAGGAGATTCAATTGTTTTAAATGGATCTGTGAGTGGTACATCTGTTAACTTCTCATGGTCGCCGGCTTCATTCATCGATGAAATTCATTCAAAGACACCAACTGTATATCCTCCAGAGGACGCCGAGTACACCTTAACAGTAAATTCAGAAGTTGGCTGTGGTTCAAGTTCGTCGACGGCAATCGTGAAGGTTTATAAAGATGTCTATATACCCAGTGGGTTCACACCAAACAATGATGGCAAAAACGATTTGTTCAGGGTGACAGCAGCCGATAATTATAAGCGATTTAAACTGGCTGTATATAACCGTTGGGGCCAGGAGATCTTTGAAACGACAGATATAAACAAAGGATGGGATGGAAAATTCAAAGATGCTCAACTGGCTTCAGATGTATATGTCTATTACCTGGAAATAATCACTGCGTCCAATAAAAAAATAACGAAGAAAGGGACCATCACATTGATCAGGTAGCGATCTCAATAACCCTTTACATACAAAGGATACTCGTTTTTTGCAGAACTGCTTTTTGTTGTATCAATTTCCGCAGTAATAAATTTTTCATGCGAAGTGGTAATGCCGAGCAGGTTACCGCTCATCGGCTCCGCTATCCAGCCACTTCCACCCCATTGAAAATCATGATCACCTCGCCCGGACCTGTTTGAACTCAGGCAATATGCGCCCGAAACAACAGCAAGTGTCTGACCACATCTTATCCATTTATTTACGGACGCTTCTCCCGTTGCACGTGGACATAGAAGGATGTCGATCCCTTGCTTTGCATATTGCCGTGCATGTTCTATGAACCACATTTCCGTGCACAGCAAAACCCCGATCTTAATTCCATTAATTGGCAAAACTTCAAACGACTTCACTTCTTCGTGATCAAACCATGTCTCTTCCCAAAAGAAAAGTTCTTCAGGGAAAAATGATTTAGTATGAATTTTATGATGGCCGAGGTCTCTCTCATAGACAAAAGCGGTATTAAAGAATTTATCACCCGCGATGATTGGCCTTGAATAAACAATATACTTCACATTCAAATGCTCCAATTTGCGTATCCATTGCTTATGTTTCTCCACGCTTTGCCGTTTGGATTCCCTATCAGCTTTTTTTTCGGAAGCGATCCATTTACTGAATGGCATTTCAGGCAATAATAATAGATCAGATCTGTTTTGATCCAGATGAATGGTTAACGCATTCCAATCGACAATGAAACTGTCTTCATTGTCGCTCATTTCACATACCGTGACCTTCATAAGAGAAAATGGTTACACTGTAAGATACGCAGTGATTTAGTCAGAAGATAAAAAAAGCGAGGGGCGACCACGCAACCCCCCGCAAACACCTCTATAGTGAATATAAAGGAGCTTTTATCACACCCACACCAACGATGTATCATTAATTATTCATGTCTTTACCACTTTGAAGGTCCCGGATGTTTCTTTCAATCTCGATTTTGTTTCCTCCTTTTGCCAGCGGAAGAGCTTTTAGCGCCCATGTTAACGCGGCTTTGTAATCGCCCATGGCGGAATAGCCCGTTGCCATACCTATATTAGTAAAGAGTGTGTTGGGAAACTTGTCATAGATCATCTTAAAAATTTCCAAAGCCTCTTGCGGGCGCTTTGCATTCAACAATGTGCAACCATAAACATAACCCTGGAAGTCGTCAACATACAAAAAGGCTCGCTTCATCGCCTCCGCTCCTTCTGCTCTCCGTCCGAGGCTATCCAGAATGGCGGCTTTGGTTTGCCAGGTTTCGAAATTGCGCGTACCTCCAAAGGTTTTACTGGTTGCCGAATCAGACCATAACAATGCCTCCTCCAAATTTGTATGGTTGGCAAGGCAATAACTCGCAGCCTCATTCCACGGTTGCCAATACCCGGGGAGAGCCACTCCACCCCGAAGTTCTTTTCTGAACGAAGCGAGTTGTGTTTTGATTACGTCAACATTAACTCGAAAGGGGATCGTCAGGTTTTCCCATTGTAATTGAATGGTGGCACCTGAAGGTGTTTGATCGGTGAATTCATATTTCAACCATTCGACGGTTTTCTCTGTGTTTGCTGGTTTTACTTTAACACGCAGTGCATCCTCAGTGGAATCATAAAAAAAGTTTCCCCATGAAGTTGAATTCTTTGAAAATATCAGCGTGCATTCCTTTGGATCATATGCGACAAAAAAACCGTATTTGCCTGCTGGCAGGGTGTGCCCTTCGACCGTCACGTCTGTAGTAAATTCAATTGTTGTGTTTTCATTTGCACCCGCGCGCCACGGCGTGGGATTTTTGAAACCATATCCTAGTTGGCTGTAACCAGTTGGGATGAGTTCGCCCCAGATATGACCTTCTCTCTTTTTAACTCCAGGTCGACTGTAATGAATGATCACATCGGTGATGCCGATTTCCTCGCTGACAGATGCTCGCTTGTTACCTCCTCTCGGCAGTGATGTTAGTTGCGCAATACCTATGCCGCCGAAAGCTAATTGAAGCGCAACTATCAGCGTACAGACTCTTAAAAAAAATCTCATAAAACTGCTTCTTAAAATTTTCGTAGGTTTAATTGTTAGCAAAGGGAGTTATTTTTGGTAATAACAAAAAATACTTAATTTGTATCTATTTATAACAAAAAAGTCATAAATGGATACCCAAGCTCTAAAGAATTTTATCACACTTGCCGAGACTCTTCATTTTACAAAAACTTCCGAAAAGGTATTCATCGCGCAGCCTGCGTTGAGCCGGCAGATCAAACAACTTGAACGCTCCATCGGAGCTCAACTGTTTAAAAGAGATAAGCGAAATGTGTCATTGACGAAAGCAGGAGTGTATTTTAATCAGGTAGCACAGCAAACCGTAGATCAATTGGATTACGCCATCAAACGGACAAAGCAAATACATCTTGGCGAGGCGGGCGAGGTAAAAATAGGATACACGCATTCGATCGTGCAAACCATTTTACCGAGGATCGTTAAAGAAATACGAACCAAATTTCCGGGGGTGAAAACGGTGCTCAGGGAAATGAACAACACCGATCAGTATAAAGACCTTGCCGAGGGAAGACTTGACATTGGTTTTGCAACCAACATCATTGCACCTGAAAACATCAAAAGCAAAGTATTTTTTGAAGATGTCTTCGTTGTTGTTCTTCCAAAAACACATCACCTGCTCAAGGAAAAAAAATTTGATCTTTCTGCGTTAGCCAACGAGCCATTTATATTGCCTCACAAAATCGATGGCAGCGCTTATGTATATACGGTGGAATCGATTTGTCTTGACGCAGGTTTCTTCCCAAATGTTGTTCACAACACCGCCTCGGTAAGCTCGGCATTAAAATTAGTTGAAGCCGGATTAGGAGTTACAATCGAACCAAAACGCTCCTTGTCCAGCCAGAACCTTGCAATAAAATTCATTGAGCTGAACAAAATATCTCAAAAAGCACAGTCTGCTATCTTATGGAGTGATCACACCGAACGCGAGCATTTGTCGCTCCTGCAACTGATCAAAAAGGTTATTAATTTATGACGGTCAATTATCGATCATTTCGTTTCACTTTATGTAATGTCTATTCATGTCTCCATCGTCAGATATCTCGTACGATTTTTTGTAGTATCATCTTTGCAGGTTGATCAAAGGCTTTTGCCTATACCTGCAGATGATACGTCACCAAACGTCTTATAACTAATAAACTTTGGCGATATGAAATTTATCGACATTGAAGCTGACGACAATTTTCAAAACCGCAGATTGTTTGTAAAAAAAGGGGTTATTGTTACCCTCACTGGATTCGCTGCTATGCTGCCAGGTTGTACCGAAAAAACAGAAGAGGAAGGCCAGCAAGTATCGCCTCCTGAGGATTTGATGCAGGAGCACGGCGTTTTGAATAGAATACTATTGATCTATGATCACTGCAGGGAGAAGCTCGTGATCAAGGAACCGTTTCCAATCGAAGCCATCGGCAATTCAGCCGTCATCGTCAGAAGCTTTGTGGAAGACTATCATGAAAAGCAGGAGGAGAATTATTTATTTCCCCGTTTTAAAAAAGCAAATCAATTAACTGATCTCGTCGACACTTTATTACAACAGCACCAGGCGGGCCGGAAACTTACCGACCACATTATGCAACTTTCAAAATCTCCGAGAACAGATAACGAGAACCACCAGCTTATCCAGGCCCTGGCGACATTCAACGTCATGTACCGGCCGCATGAAGCAAGAGAAGATACCGTCTTATTTCCAGCATTCAGAAAAATTGTTTCAAAGCACGAATACGATTCGCTGGGAGAAGAATTTGAAAAAAATGAACACAAGCAGTTTGGAGAAAACGGTTTCGACAGCATAGTAAATAAGGTATCAGAAATAGAAAAATCATTGGGAATTTATGAACTCTCCCAGTTCACGCCTCCTCTATGAATCGTTGCGTCAAGCTCTATTGTAGAATTTTCTCTACGAAAAAATATCTCTTACTGCAGTAACCGCGGATCAGTTCGCTCATTGTAGTTCGTTGGAACCTTGGCGTAATTTTTTGTCTCTATAAAAAAATCTTATTCAACAATTTTAAAATTTCAAATTATGGCTAAGTATTCAAAAAAAAGCCAAAGCAAGGTAAAACGGGCAATGCACGAAAGGAAAGCCGGAACTCTGAAAAGCGGCCGCAGCGGTAAAAAAGTAAAAAGCAGAAAGCAAGCGATTGCTATTGGTTTGTCTGAAGCAAGGAAGTCAGGCGCAAAGGTTCCAAAGAAGAAATCATCATCGGGAAGAAAATCAACTCGGGGCAGAAAAAAGTCCAGCTGATCTTTCATTGTTACGATTTTAAGAGCAATTTCATCGTAACGAGCTTTTCCAAAGGTTTAGTTCGTGGTGTGTAAAATTGTAAGCAATAGGTTTTTTATTTCAGACCATTAATCCGCATTTAACATGATTACAGCTGTTGATCGAATGATCCATCGGCATGTCTTAGCGAATCATCCGTTCTTTAAAACATCGGCTGATGATGTATTAAAATGGCTGCCATTTGGCGTTGTGTTTTTTGCAGATATACTTGGCAAGAAAACAACATCGGGATGGAAAAGGCAAGTGCTCATAGCAGGAGCCAGTGCAGCCATTAAATATCTTATCTCTGACAATTTAAAAAAAATTACGCATGAGCATCGCCCTGCACCCTACACGGGCAGTCATTCATTTCCCTCTGGTCATGCATGCACCGCATTTAGTACAGCTGAGGTTTTGCATTCGGAGCTCAAAGATTCTTTGCCACTGCTGAGTTATACAGGATACCTGGCGGCAACCGCTGTAGCAGCCATCAGGATTATGAAGAACCGCCACTGGTTGAATGATGTTGTAGCTGGCGCTGCAATTGGAATTATCTCTACAAAATTTGCTTACGCTTTAGTAAACAAGTTGACCAGCGCGAGACGAAACACGGAAAAACTGCCAGAAACCAAAACAGCGAAGTGATATTTCTCTGTTATTCTTGTTATAAATAAAAAACGTTGACAAGTCCAGGCAATATTTTTCTTGTCAACGTTAGTCCGCTCCACTCAATTATGCTTCCATTGATTCTTCTGTTTCTTCTTTTTGCCAGGAATAAACACCCTCATCTTCAGCTTCCATGTTGATGCTCGATTCAGCTATATATGTTAAAAGCTGATCCGTATCTTCTTCTTCAAACAAGGTCTTCTCAAGTATGTCAGCCGCGCGATGTAATTGCATCGTAATAGCAAGTTGGACAAGTCCGCCATAAGAAGCGATTTCATAGTGCTCCACTTTTTGAGCTGCAATGATCAGCGCAGCATCTCTTGTCATGCTTCCTTCCTTCGTTTCCCTGATAATCGTTTCAGCTTCTTTAATCAATCCATCCATTGCTTCGCATCTTTTTCCTTCCGGCTTTTTGCCGATGATCTTAAAAACTCTTTCCAACCTTTTCACATGCTTTTCCGTTTGCCTTGCGTGATTGTTGAATGCTTCTTCCAATTCTTCCGTTGTGCTTTCGCTTTCCATTTTTGGCAATGCCTTCAACAATTGTTGCTCCGCGTAATACATATCTTTTAGCTGGTCAGTGAAGAAATTCTCAAGCATTGACTCTCCTTGTTTGCTGCCGTTTCCGTTGGAACGCATATTAATATTTCGGGAGCCTGTTTTATTTCCCCCCTGGTTTGACTGCTGTTTCATTTTTCGATTATTAATTGTTGTACGTAAATAGTTTAAACTAACTGGAGGCCATACCTTATCGTCCGCGGCTGGAAGAACTTCTGCTTCCACTCGAGCTTCGTCCACGACGCGATGAAGTACTCTTGCTGCGACTAGATGAGGAGCTGCTTTTTCTTCCTGAATTGCTTCTCCCACCATTCGATGATGAACTCCGGTCGGAAGATGAGTTGCTTCTCCTGCTGTTTGAAGAACGACTATTGCCGCCTCCACTCCTCCGACTGCTGCGGTCTGAACTTCTTTCCGAACCACCACCCGCATTACCTCTGCCACCATGCGAGGCCCTGCCCCCCTCTGCAGCTATTCTCCGGACTTCTTCCCGGGGCATACCGCCAAAGCCTCTCCTGGATCTTCCTCTTCCGCTGCTGCGACCACTGTCATAATCTTCGTCCTCGTCATATCTGCGGCGGCCGCGGTTATTATAGTCGTCATCATCATCTTCGTCCTCATAATCCATGTCCTCATACTCGTCACCTTCATCATAGCTACTGTTGCGACGACGGCTACCATACTCATCATCGTCATTATATCTGTTCTCGTTGCGACGGTTTCGCCGTTCATCATCACTATACCTGCTACCTTGATTATACTCGCCACTGCGGCCTCTGCCATTATAGTCATCATCTTCATACCGATTATCATTTTCTCCTTCACCTATGCGCCTGTTGCTAACTTGATGGTTATCCTCGTAGTCATCATCGTCTTCTTCATAGCGATCGTTCTCATCCTCGCGGCCATATCCGTGTGAGGCGCGTCCGCCGCGTCTTGCTATTTCACGACGCTCCTCCGGATCCATAGAGGCAAAACCTCTGTTCGATCTTCTGTTCGTTGCCATAAAATTGTTTTTTGAAAAATTTAAAAAGGGAACAATTTGTATCCCGGTGGTTCAGATAACTAATAAAGCATGGGCTTATGCCTTAGTTTCTACAAGCAACCGAAATAGTTCCAGTAAAATTCAGTGGCAACAAAACATGTGCCTTTAAAAATTATCTATAATGATAAATTATGAATGATGCCATTAAAAGCAACAAGCCGGCATTTGTTTTTTGTATATGATCAAATTCAAAAGAGAATAAAACATGCGGCGAGCTAAAAAATAATTTTTAATTGAACGTTTTTTAAAAATAGAATCATAATTATATAACCGTGAAGACAAACTGTAGTGAAAATATGACGCAGTAAAATTTAATTTGTAGACTTTCTTCTACTAAGTGATGATGATTGAACAATTCTTCAGTGAACGCTTAAATAATTATGGTTCAATTATAGGATCGGAAAGTAGCTGTAAATAAGTAAAAGTGTCACAAATATTGCTGCAAAACAAAACATCATTCACGAACGAAACAATAAGGAATGTCTTGCAAATAGCGGAAGAGATAAAAATTTTTGTAAAATGTAAAAAATCTGCTAGTGCCGATAAAATCTGTACGGCATTCTTATTGTAGGCCTACTTTTCCTTAAAAACATTTTTTAATCAAGAAAGAAAAGGAGGCGATATGAACTCAAGAAACAGCGGCGGTCGTAGTCGATCAGCCGGTAGAGGTTGGTATGGAGATGAAGGTGGTCATTCTGAGGCAGCTCGAGAAGGTTGGGAACATCGTCGCGGAGGAAGAAGCCGTGATTATGACGATGAAAATGGCTATCAAGGATCTTCGCGCAGTCGCGGAAACTCTCGTCGTGGCGAAGGCAGAGGTTGGTACGGCGATGAAGAAGGACATTCTGAGGCATCAATGGAAGGGTGGCAACATCGCGGTGGAAGAAGCCGTGATTATGATGACGATTATCAAAGATCTTCAAGCAGTCGTGGTGGAAGAAGCCGTGGTTACGATGATGATGACGATTATCAAAGATCTTCAAGCAGTCGTGGTGGAAGAAGCCGTGGTTACGATGATGATGACGATTATCAAAGATCTTCGCGCCGCCGGGGCGGAAGCCGTGACTATAATGAAGATGATGACAACTACCAAAGATCTCCGCGTAGCCGTGGCGGAAGAAGCCGTGATGATGAGGAAGACGAAGACAATTATCAAAGCTCTGCGCGCGGGCGTGGCGGGCGCCGCGGTCGGTACGATAAAGATGATGAAGATTATCAGGCGTCTTCACGAGGTCGTGGAAGAAGTTCGCGCAGTGATGAGGGCAGAGGTTGGTTCGGAGATGAGGAAGGCCATTCCGAAGCATCTAAGCAAGGCTGGCAGCACCGTCGTGGAGAAAGAAGCCGCAGCAGTGATTATGATGACAACAATTATCAAAGATCTTCAAGTGGTCGTGGCAGAAGTTCAAGCAGTGGGGAAGGCAGAGGTTGGTTTGGCGATGAAGGAGGACATTCCCGGGCGGCTAGGCAAGGTTGGCGAAATCGTGATTAAATTTCTCAAGTAGAATTTTCGAGAAGGCAGATTGGGCACATTTCCAATGTGCCCTTCTTATTAATCAAATAGGAACGGCAATATTTTGCAGGCACCATCATTCATGAGATTCTTTTCAACGATATTCTGGACAAATGCAGAACGATTATTAACAATGATCAAACGTAAATTATCCAACAACCCAACAATATTTTTATTAAAGACAAAGACAACACAACGATTGTTGGTGGTAAGGGAAAGAAAGAAGATATTACCGCTCGTGTAAATCAGATCAAAGCACAAATTGAAACGACAACTTCTGATTTCCGTGGCAGCGCCTATATTTAGCACGCAACACCACCGCTTAATTTAGCAAGGCGTTCCACCTTCCAGATCTTCCGAAATAATAAGAAGCTGCGCACCTTGTTGAGCAACTTTTTCAAGAATGTGAATCCGCTAACAGCATTTTGCGCGCATTAGTATCCTTAAGACAAGTAACTTATTGCACGCGATACTTTTTGTAAAGCTTTAAAGCGTCGTGCGGATTAAGCATTTTTATTGGATCAAATTCTTTCCCTTCCTGAAGATTGTATGTTATGAAAAAGTTTATGATGTTCGTCATTTCTTCCTTTGGAATGTCCCTCATAGCACGAACATCCTTAAACACTTTGGATAGAACGGGCACTGCAAAAAAGCGATCGTTTCTTTCTTTTCCCTTTTTAGAACTTTGTTCTGCCACGAGTACTCCAATGATCCTGCAATTCATTACACAACCGGGAAAGCTTTTGAATTCACAAATAACGAGCACATCAACGGGATCTCCGTCCCCACCCTTCGTACCCGGGAAAAAACCGAAATCGTAAGGAAATGCCATTCCGGCCGGAAGAATTTTTTTTAATGCAAAAAGTCCATGCTCCTTATCGTAATCATATTTTTCAGCGCTGCCTTTTGGCGTTTCAATGATCACCTTTATCGATTTCATAATTATTTATCCGGTTGCATTGAGGTGTAATCTTTCTTAGAAATAATTTATGCTGCCGAGCAATTATTGCCGGAAATAAGTTCTTAACCAGTATTGCTCTATTTGCACATATATCTGAAATACAAGAATGTAAGTCGGCGCAGTAGACGTTTTGGTTTCGAGAGTATGTGGCGGCAATATTTCGTGGATGATCCTGACGTGTCGACCGCTGCTCTGCTATTCTACTTTGTATTCGCCCCCAGGTCTTACAAGAGACTATTGGCCTGTTTCTTCTAATCCTCCGTCGGAAGTTTTGATTGGATTCTTTTGCAATATTGACGAGATGCGGTGACCGAATCGCTTGATAAGCGATTTGAAATTTAACCTGGAATTCTCGTCAAGGTATTGCACTATAGGCCTTACTAACCAATGGGTCTTCATCACAACCAACGTCCTGAAAATTCTTTGCCCAACGAGGCCTGCGCTTGCAACAAGCAACCGACGCCTTCTTTCAGAATGACTCAAGCTACCCAATAAATCAGAAAATGGTTTTGTTTCGGCCTTCAGTAAGTCGATATCCGTGCGTATCAGATCTTTCTTTGCTTCTAATAAAGCCTTCACCTGCTTTTGGCGCTCCAGCAGTTCTTTGTATGATGATATTTTCTCTTTCATGCGTTTAAGGGACCAGAAAACGACACCGCTGACTTTGTGCGAAATTTCTATGTGGTCGTTCGCGGGGTTTGCTTATAGCTTTTAGAACGTGAGCCGGAATTCTCTTTTTCCTCGCTGGTGCTGAAGAACGTTTTCAATTTTTCCATCCAATCACCGGCTGAGTCTGCCAGCTTTTTACGTGTCTCACTTCCTTTTTCGGGCGCTATTAGCAATCCAATACAAACACCTACTGCAATGCCTACAACGAGGCCTACTGTTGTTTTCATAAAAATTAATTAATGATTTGGTATGCGACCGAAAGAATTGTACCAAACAGCGCTGGTTGTATAAGTTATTACGTACTGATACTGTTTTCAGAAAGCATCTGACGAAACTGAACTAGCTAACCAGCAAAAAAGCAAATAACTAATTAAGGCCGAAAGAACTAAACTATTCTAACAAAACCTGCCTTTGAGGAAATCGTTTCCCACACGCGGTGCCGCCCAATTAATGTTGGATCGATGTCTCAACCTATTTCCGGCTCTTCTGAAGTTGCCTCAACGTACCGAAATTACAACAACTTATTGCCGGCGTTGAATGAGCACATGTTCATCGTCACTTACAGCAAACCGCAGCTGTGTCTCATTTCCTGGTAATGATGACCCGATCACATCAACAAAAACAAAAAAATTTTTTCTTAACTAACTCAGAATTTTATTCAGATAATTAAAGCTATTGGTAACATTTTGCAATGGCTGCGGCGCCTGGTCCTGCTCCACAAAAAAATATTTCATTCCTGATTCTTTAGCGTTATCAAAAATGCGTTTAAAATCGACAACACCTGTTCCAACTTCAGCAGGATTCATTGTGTTCTTGTCAAGGTCTTTTACGTGCCATAACGGGAAACGCCCGGGATGCAGCTTAAATAATTCGACAGGATCCTGTTTTGCTTTGGTTGCCCATGCCAGGTCAAGTTCCATCTTTACAAGTTCTTTATCAGTGTTGGCAAGAATATAATCAAAGGGACGATGGCCTTCTACTTCATCAAACTCCGTAGTATGATTGTGATACGCAAACTGAACTCCATTCTTTTTGCAGGCTTCACCCGTTTTGCTGAAAACGTCAACAGCAGTTTTTATTTCATCCAGAGCGCTCACAGGGATACTTGAACATACCAGGTAAGTCAGACCACCTTCCGCTGCGCTGTCGGCCAGCTGCTGATAATTTTCTTTTAGGTTTAGCATTTTCGGCATGTTTTTAAACTGTTCTGCCATCTTTTGGATCCTCGCAGAATCTTCAGCTGTTTTTGCCATTTTCATGATCTGCTCGATACTAAAAGGTGCACCTCCAACATGCGCTGACCGCCATTGCATGCCAGCTTCTTTTACCATGGCAGCAAATTCTTTCGGTGTATATCCATAAAAATTTCCTTTTTGTGATCCTGCACTTTCCAGCTCTTTATAACCGATCGCCGCTAGTTTTTGTAACGTGCCTTTCGGGTCGGTTGTCATTAAATTTCCGAGCGTGTACAACTGAAGACCGACAGGCCATTTTGTTTTTCTTTCAAAAAAAGAAACGACGTTGTTCATGCGCGGCAGCAGTAAACCAGTCAACGCAAATGTTGTTGATTGTTGTAAAAATTTTCTCCTGTTTGTCATAGTAAAAGTATTGTGGTGATAAAATGAGTTTGGTCAAATGAATTATTTTTTTGATAAAGACATTGAAGCGGTGTTCTTAAAATCAATCGAAGTTACCTGCATTAATGGTTGATTAGCTTTAGCACTGTTGTTTTTAAACACAAAATAAATGTTGTGCATTCCGTCAACAGGTGTAATGCTGGCCATAGCATGTGCAGCGAGCAATTGCTGCAACATGCTGAAATCAAATTCGGGTGCCTGTTGCTTCTTGACCGTATCCGCTTTGGCTGGTGAAGCCTTCTTCGATTTGGCCTTGCCGCCCATCATTTCCATGATCCTCGCAAAATCCAACTCTTTTGATTCTATCATTTCAGTTTGACCGATCAATTTTCCGTCCGGAGAATCGAGATGGACTTCAATAGTGCCCCCGATGTCACCACTACTGGGTGTAGCCTGCACGAGAAATTCAATTTGTTTTATACCCGTCAGGTCAATTGTGTGATAACCGAGATATGCGTTATTTCCCAAAAGGGAAAATGATATATAAGGAGTCGTGAGCAGTTGCGTGCTTTTCTGTTCATCTGCTTTTTGCGGATCAACGACAGAACTACGCAGGGCAACAATACTTTCTGAGGAGATGGGCTCAACGCCATTTGCACCTTTATCTTTATACGCGGCCCTTAACAGGTAGCCGCCTTTCCCACTTTCACCGGCTGGTATTTTACCAACATAAGTTCCTTTTAATGGTAAAGCTTTTTCTTCCTTTTGTTTTTGCGCAATGCTGAGGATATACTTCACGATTGTTTCTGCATCCTGCTGCGAAATGTTCGGATGCGCAGCCATTGCATGTTCACCCCAAACGCCTGAACCGCCGGAGATCACCTTGTCAGCCAGTTTATGAACAGCGTTTGGATCATTCTTATATTTTTCTGCAACCGCCATAAAGCTTGGTCCTACAGATGCCTTATCCAGGATATGACAAGACTTGCAGTCGTTCCCATTCATCAAATACAATCCTGCGGCAAATCCTGTTCGTGCATCTGCCGAGCGATGATGCTGTGCGATCTCAATCGGGTCAAAGCCTTGGGGTATGTAATCAAAATTCAACGCGACGAGGGCAGGCTGTATGGTGCCATTTGCAACATTGCCATCTTCCCGATCACTTACATCAATGGAATATTCTATCGGTTGATTGGGGAAGAAAAATGTTTTGTTGCCTTTTAAAATAGTCACTGTTACCGACGGGGCTTCATTACCTGCAGTAAGCTGCAAAGATTTGCTGTTCTTTTCACCTTTTGTATCAGTTACCGTAAGTGTCGCCGTGTATTTTCCCGGTTTATCAAGCGTGATGGACGGATCTGGCTCTGATATGGTTTTATCAAAACCATTTCCGATGATCTTCCATTCATATTTCAAATCATCTTTATCATACTTATCGTAGTCAATTGTTCCTTTTGATGAAAGATTTACTTTAAAAGGAATAGCGCCTGCGGTTTTATCGGCAGATGCCTGAACATTGGGCTTCCTGTTGCCGCCATTGTACTCAATGCGCACTAACGCGGAGTTTGCATTGCCTTTGAACCAGGCAGAGCCATACTCAAGAAAATACAAATCACCATCCGGGCCAAACTGCATATCAATAACGCTGCTGAAATTTTCTTTCGGCAATATTTGTTCCATTGATTTGTAGTTGCCATCCTTGTCCATGGTTACCGCCATCAACCATCCGCGCATAAAATCGGTAATGAGCCATTTGTCTTCAAAATACGAGGGCCACGGCCGCAGGGCATTTGTAAAATTGGCTTTGTGAAAAATTGGTCCGCCAACAGCACTTCGACCCGAACTGCCCACCAATGGAAAACTATCTGATGTTCCATAAGGATACCAGATAAAAGCTTTTTGCGCCGGTGGTAGTTCTTTAAGTCCTGTGTTGTTGGGAGAGTTATTTAAAGGATGTTCGGGATCGAATTTTTCTCCGTAGGTACTGTCTGAGTAATTGTATTTTATGTAAGGTTTATTGTCACCAATAAAATAAGGCCAGCCAAAGAAACCTGCTTTCCGTGCCTGGTTGAATTCATCATAGCCACGTGGTCCGTAAACAGAGTCTGCGGAAGCATCCGGGCCAACTTCACCCCAATACAAATAACCTGTTTTGCTATCAACAGAAACACGCCACGGATTTCTATCGCCCATTACGTAGATCTCAGGTTTGGTTTGCGGGGTTCCTTTCGGAAATAAATTTCCGTTGGGAATGGAGTATGATCCATCATTTTCGGGATGTATGCGCAAGATCTTTCCGCGCAAGTCATTTGTATTTCCTGAGCCGCGTTGATCATCCCAACTGCTTCTGCCAGGTCTTTCATCGTATGATGCGGTGCCGGAAATCGGGTTTGCAGTATTGTTACCCACAGTCAAATAAAGATTACCCTGCCTATCAAACACCATCCCTCCGCCGGTATGACAACACACCTCTCTTTGTGTCGGCACCTCAAGCAATATTTTTTTTGAAGCCGGGTATAAGGAATCACCCTGCAGTTCCCATCTTGCCAACACGTGCTTTGTGTTTGTTGGATCTGCGTAATACATGTATATCCAATGATTATTCGCAAAGTCAGGATGAACAACAATTCCCATCAACCCTTCCTCTGCTTCACTTGCGACACCTTCTTTGCTTACATACTTTGTATTCACAGGAATGGTGGTAATTGTTTTTACCTGGTTTGTTTTTGTATCGAATACTTTCAACGAGCCCTTTCGCTCAACGATCAAAACGCGGCCGTCGTTTGTAAGTGCCATCTCCATCGGTTCATCAAAGCCCTGGGTGAGCACCACTTTTGTAAAGCGGTTGTCTTCCGGCTTTTCATTACTTTCAGATAATTCGCTTTGATTGCACGAGACCAATGCTGCAGTGAGCGTTGCAAGAACTGATAAAGCAGCAAGATTTGGCTTTAAAGAAACATTGAACATGTTGAGATGTTTATCTTGAAAAAAACGTCGTCTTGTGACGGCAATTTAAAGTTATTTAAAACGCCGCGATGGTGGTTGGTTTGCGACAAACACTTTGTTTGTATCGACTAACCTTTAAAAATGCGGCGCAAATAATAGTTTGACAGTTGTTATCAAACTAAAACATAGTGATTTCTGCAAGTTCATGGCGCAAGACAATAGACATAAACGCCAAGTAATAGGACGATGAAGGATCAATAATAAAAATCCATTCCCGTGTGTCGGAAAGTTCATAATTTATGCTAACTTCAACGATTGCTATTGGGCCCAAAACTGCTGTGTGAAACAAATTGCTGTTGCCATACTTTCACTGAATTTGAACCAGGTTTCTCCTTTTCGGATAAAGATACCGTATGCAGTAAGTCGTGTACTCATAGTCTTACTGATACTTTTCTTATTCCTTGCTGAATTTTTCCGGGTCTATTTAGTGATGCCTTTCCCGGGAAGCCAAATTAGTGACACAGTTGACATAGCCTACTGGCTGGAGAGGCACATAATATGGATACGAATATTGATTCTTCTTTTAGGGATTATTGCACTTGGACGAATATTAAAAAGCGGCAAAACGTGGGAAAAGGTGAGCCTTTCTTTAGCGCTGTTCGGCTATATTCCTTTATTCACTGTTTTGAATTTTCGTATCGCAGCAGACCGAAAATTTCTTAAGCCGACTAACAAATCCTTCATTACGGCTACTGAAAGCCTTGATAAAAGCAAACTCGCTATCGGCGTCGCGATTAATGGAGAAGCAAAAGCTTATCCTATCCAATTAATCGGTTATCATCACCAGGTGATGGATACAATTGGAGGAGAGCCCGTGATTATTACCTACTGTACCGTATGTCGTACCGGGCGTGTCTATAGCAGTCGCCTAAATGGCCGGGACGAAATCTTCAGACTTGTCGGAATGGATCATTTCAATGCCGTCTTCGAAGACCAAACCACAAAAAGTTGGTGGCAACAGGCCTCGGGCCAGGCAATAGCAGGTCCTTTGAAAGGTTCCATGCTGAAAGAAATTCCCTCCAGCCAATTAACGATTGACTCCTGGATTCGCAAGTACCCGAACTCAGTTGTCATGGAACCGGATCCTTTATACGATGAACGATATTTCGGCCTTGAAGATTATGACAGGGGTACCATGCAAAGCAGTCTGGTAAAAAGAGATTACCGCTCGTGGCAACCCAAATCATGGATAGTAGGTGTCAGAAATGATTCTTCTTCTACGGCGTACGACTGGAATGAACTGGTAAAAAAACATGTTATACAGGATACGCTCGAAGGGTCACCGATACTCGTAGCAATGGAATCTGACACCAGTTCTTTTCATGTTTATGAATGCAAGGTCAATGGATTCATATTGCAGTTTAATACCAACCTGGTAGACAATCATCTTACCGATCAAAACACGGGTTCAACCTGGAACATGGATGGGCTCTGTATTGATGGCCCTCTAAAGGGGCAGCAACTTAAAAGTGTGCAAGCCTATAATGAATTCTGGCATGCCTGGGAAAGATTTGAGCCAAATTCAAAAAAACACGTTTCGAAATAATAAAAGCCGGGGTTGAATCCCGGCTTTGATATGATTGCTACAATCGATTGTTGTTTATTCCCAACCGGTATTGTCCATTGGTTTACCGTCTTTATCCATTAACTGACCATCTTTATCAATCATCATTCCTTCTTCCATTTTCCTCTTCTTTCCATTTTTGGAAACTTCCCCGTTTGGACTCACCTTCCGACCATTTGTAGTTGTTACAGGAGCGGAAAGAGCTGTCCATGCTCCGCCGGCCATGATCATCACTTTGCCATCTTTAAATTGCATTACACTATCCTTTACAGGCGCAGCTGTTGCTGTGGTGTCCATTTTCGGAGCCATTGTTGCGGAAGTGTCTGTCATAGTAGCGCTGTCCTTTGACGAATCGCTTTCTTTAGCGCTGTTGTTGCAAGCGACCACTGAACCGGTAATAGCCAGGAGTGCGAGTAATTTCTTCATAATATATTTTTTTTATGTTTAAAAAGCGTCCAAATTTATGCCATTTCTTAGCATTGTTTTAAATTACTCGTTTCAATAAATTTGTTTTTTGCTTGTTTTTTTAAAGCGCCAGAATCTGCAGATGAAATTCCTAGGCATCTTTATTGTCACTCTTGCATGCCTGGCGACGGCCTGCAAAAGCCGCACTTCCCTCTTTCAACTTGTATCTGCTAAGCACTCCGGGATCGAATTTGAAAACCGTATAGTCGAGAATGATTCGATCAATCCTTTCGACGTTACGAATATGTATAACGGAGCCGGCATCGGTGTCGGAGATTTCAACAACGATGGATTGCAAGATATTTATTTCGCCGGCAACGAGGTACCATGTCAACTTTATCTGAACAAGGGCAATTTCAAATTTCAAAATATCACATCCATCGCAAAAGTCGATGGTAATGGCAAATGGTGCCGTGGCGTGGCAGTTGTAGATTTAAATAATGACGGACGGCAGGATATTTATGTTTGTGCTACTATTTATGCAGACCCCGAAAGACGAAAAAACCTTTTGTACATAAACCAGGGAAATAACGCCGACGGGATCCCTGTCTTTAAGGAAATGGCGGCGGAATACGGACTCGATGATGATTCACATTCGACCATGGCCTCTTTTTTTGATTACGACAACGATGGAGACCTTGACGTATACATTACCGTTAATGAGATTGTAGAAGGCACTAATCCGTCTGAGTACCGCAAGCGGATCACTGATGGTTCGTGGCCCAGTACTGGTCGCCTATACCGCAATGATTGGAAGCCGTCAGTGGGGCATGCTTTCTTCACCAACGTTTCAATGCAAGCCGGAATTACCATTGAAGGATATGGGCACAGTGCCTGCATCGCCGATTTTAACCTGGATGGATGGAAAGATATTTTCGTAGCTAACGATTTCTTATCTAATGACATTCTTTATATCAATAATCATGATGGCACTTTTACTGACAAGGCTGCTTCTTATTTTAAACATACGTCGGCAAATGGAATGGGATCTGATGTAATCGATATTAATAACGATGGATTGGCCGATGTTGTAGAAATGGATATGGATCCTGCGGATAATTTGAGGAAAAAGGTTTTAATGTCTGGGTATAATTATCGCAATTATCAGAACAATGACTTGTACGGTTATCAATATCAGTATGTGCGTAACACATTGCAACTGAACCAGGGGCCGCGATTGCTGGGCAATGATACGGTAGGTGATCCTGTTTTTAGTGACATTGGATTTTATGCTGGTATTTCGTCAACTGACTGGAGTTGGGCGCCGCTTGTCCAGGATTTTGACAATGATGGATTACGCGATATGATCGTCACGAATGGTTTTCCAAAAGATCTCACCGATCACGATTTTATTGCATTCCGTGAAAAAGCCTTTGCAAACAAAAGCAAGCGCGAGGTGCTTGAAGCGATTCCCGAGGTCAAGATCAAAAATTATGCGTTTAAAAATAATGGTCCCGCCGCCAGCGGGATTCAGTTTAGCAATGTTACTGATGACTGGGGACTTACAGAATTGTCCTTTTCAAACGGAGCCGTTTACGTTGACCTGGATAATGATGGCGATCTGGACGTGGTGATGAGTAATATTAATGATAAAGCTTTTGTTTATGAGAATAAAACAGCCGAAAATGAAAAAGCAAGTGCGCAATTCTTATCGGTAAAACTGAATGGCGATTCGCTGAACAGGGAAGGGCTCGGCGCGTGGGTGAAAATCTATTACCGTGGAAAAAGCCAGGTGATAGAAAATACCACCTACCGCGGATATTTATCAACGATTCAACCGGACTTGCATTTCGGCCTCGGTGATGTGTCAATGATAGATTCGGTATCGGTGATCTGGCCAGACAATAAAATGCAGACCGTAACAGCGGTTTCTTCAGGACAAACCCTGCAGCTTGATCACAAAAATGCAAATGCGTTATACAGTTGGAGTAAACCAGTCATCGCAAATAAAGCTCTATTCAGAGAAGTCACCGCTGACCTGGATGTTCATTACAAGCATCAGGAAAAAGACTTTATCGACTTTAATATTCAGGAGCTGATTCCACATAAATTATCCGAATACACACCTGCGCTAGCGACCGGCGACATCAATAATGACGGACTCGACGATATTGTGGTGGGAGGATCGTTCGGAATAAGCCCTACACTACTCTTCCAACAAGCGTCAGGTAAATTTGTTGAGAAAAATCTTCTCTCAACGGGAGCTAATAAAGATTGGGAAGCTGTTAGCATCGCTTTATTTGACGCCGACGGTGACAAAGATCTCGACATATATATTGCATGCGGCAGCAACGAGGCAGCGCCAGGATCCGCTTCTTACCAAGATCAATTATTCATTAATGACGGCCATGGAAATTTTTCAGAAGATTCATCTGCACTACCGCAACAGCATATAAGTAAATCCTGTGTGCGAGTAGCCGATTTTGACAAAGACGGAGATCTTGATTTGTTTGTTGGCGGCCGTTGTTATCCGTGGAACTAT
>Ga0157374_10000692_pt1 | contig 29700 bp, 33 predicted proteins | sample M25metaG_FD_115308 | JGI IMG/M metagenome (GOLD analysis project Ga0157374, IMG submission 115308) | Miscanthus rhizosphere microbial communities from Kellogg Biological Station, Michigan, USA - M2-5 metaG | ecosystem: Host-associated > Plants > Roots > Rhizosphere > Soil | place: USA: Michigan... | reverse complement strand
GCTGGCCTGATCGCGATCGAAGACCGCGACCGCGTTGCCGAAGAACGAGCCGACGTAGACGTTGACCCCGTCGGGGCTGACGACGACGACGTCGGGGCCGACCAGGGCGCGGCCGCTGGCGCAGACGGGAACCGGCAGGCCGGAGGTGCAGCCGGCGGAGCCGGGCAGCTGCGTGAGCGCCCCATTGGACGGGTTGCGGTTGAAGACGCTGATCGTGTTGCTGGCGCGCGAGGTCGCGTAGACGTTGAGGCCGTCGGGGCTGATCGCAACCGAGTTCGGGCCGTCGAGCCCGACCGCCGGTGCGCAACCGCCACCTTTGACCGCAACGCAGCCACCCTCTCCCGGCGGCTGCGTCAGCGTGCCGGTGCGCGCGTTGCGCTTGAAGATCGCGATCGCGTCGCTTTTGGAGGAAGCGACGTAGGCGTTTTTGCCGTCCGGGCTGACGGCGATAGCGCGCGAGCCCATGAACGGGCCCGGGCCCTTGAGGGCGCGGGCGGTGCCACAGCCGGCGGGTTTGGCCGAGCGGTCAACCAGGCAACCGCGCCCTCCCGGCAGTTGCGAGAGCGCGCCGCCCTTTGGCGCGCCCTGCTGCCGGTGAGACTGCGGGGTCGTGACGGCAGACGCGCTTGCCGGGACCACCAGCGCAGCCACGCTCACCGAAATGGCGAGCGGGCGTGCAAGGTAAAGCGACCGGGTGAAAAAGCGCATGCGCCGCGAGCGTAGTCGGCTCCGCGGACGCCGGCCGCTCAGCGCTTGCCCGGCTTCAGGTCGCCGAGGACGCCGATGCGAATGCCGAGCCACGGGTAGGTGGCCGTGTAGAAGGTGTTGTCCTGTGGCTGCAGGCCGACCGCCGAAAGCCAGAGCTGGTAGACGGGGGCGTTGGCGATACCGCCGTGCAGACGGCGCCAGACCCGGCCGTGAGCTCCGCTGCGGCCCGATGGCGGCGCCGTGATCGTGTCGGTCCACTCGACCGCGTTGCCGCCCTGGTCGAGAGTCCCCCAGGGCGAGGTGGTCTTTGCCTGGCCGACCGTCTCGAGGCTGCCTTGGTAGGCCTTTGCGTAGGCGGTCGAGTCCATACCGAAGGGATTGACGCTCGAGCAAGTCGTCGAGCTGAAGGCCGACGGGCACCAGCTCGGCGCGTCCTGGCCTTCAGCGTGGAAGTTGGCCAGCGGCTGGGTCGAGGCGTTGGTGACGTCGCCGCTGGTCGGGTCGAGCGTGGTCGAGTGCGGGGCGGCAGCCCCTTCGTCGCCGAACGCGCCGGGGTTGGTCGGGTACTGCCAGTAGGAGTATTTGCCGCCACCGGTGGGGTCGTAGTAGGCCGCCTTGATCCACTCGTCCTGGCTGGGGATGACGAAGCCGCGCTTGTGCGAGCGAGTCATCGCCCGCACCTTCATCTCGTACATCCCCCGCTCGGTCTGCCGTGAGAGACGCACCCTGTAAGTGACGTAGCTGAAACCGCCATTGGCGCTGGCGTGCTTTGAAAGCAGTTGGCCGTTATAGAGCGAGTTGGCGAAGCGGGCGGAGCGCAGGAAGTTGGCGAAGCCGTAGGGCTTGTCGGCCCATTCAGGTGAAGCGACGGTGTAGTGACGTCCCTTCGCAGCGCCGGCGGAGAAGTCGATCTGCCCGTACTTCGGCCATTCCGAGGAGCTCTCGTTGGAGCCGTAGAGCTTGTGCCTGTTGCGGCCCGCGGGGTCGGCAGTGTTGAGAAAGGCCACGTACTGGGCGACGGTGACCTCGAGCTGGCCGATGCCGTAGCGGTAGTCGACTCCGCCGACCTGCTGGCAGGGCGGCTGTTTTTTGGCCGCAACTACTTCTGCGCAGGAGGCGTAGATCGCATCGGTGAAGGGGACGATGCCGACCGAGGGGTTGCCGGGAGCACCGACCTCGACGGTCTTGAAGGTGATGACCGAGGGCGCCGGCGAGGCAGCCGACATCGCCGGTCCGGCGAGCGCCGCCACCGCCAATACGGTCAGCGCCCAGACGAGGCGGGTTCGCAGGGCGCTGAGCGCATCATGGGGGGTCGGCATTTTGTGCTCATCGACCGGGTAACCGAAAGCTTGAGCACAACACAACTGAAAGGACGACCCAACCCAATGTCCACTTCACTCGACGGAACGGTCGCGCTGGTCACCGGCGCCAGCAGTGGCATCGGCGAGGCCACTGCCAGAGCGCTGGCGGCCCACGGCGCCAAAGTCGCCGTAGCAGCCCGCCGTCTGGAGCGGCTCGAGCGGCTGGCCTCGGAGATCGGCGGCGGCGGTCACACGGCGCTGGCGATCCAGTCCGACATCACGGACCAGGCACAGGCCGTCAAAGCGGTCGATCGCACCGTCGATGAGCTGGGTCGCCTCGACATCGTCGTCAACAACGCCGGCCAGATGCTGCTGGGTCCGATCGAGGACGCGCCCACCGAGGAGTGGGATCGGATGATCGACCTCAACCTCAAGGGCCTGATCAACACCACCCACGCTGCCCTCCCCCACCTGCTCGCGGCCGCCGAGGACTCCGAGCGCGGTTGCGCCGACGTGGTCAACATCAGCTCCGTCGCCGGCCGCATAGCGCGCGTCGGCTCGGGCGTCTACAACCTGACCAAGCACGGAGTCGGCGCCTTCAGCGAGTCCTTCCGCCAGGAGTTCGCCAAGCGCAAGGTCCGCTCGACCCTGATCGAGCCCGGCGCCGTCGACACCGAGCTCTCCGACCACATCCGCGACGGGGTGCGGGAGCAGGTGCGCGAACGCTTCGCCGATATCCAGACGCTCGAGGCAGCCGACATCGCCGACGCGATCGCCTACGCGGTGACCCGCCCTTGGCACGTCTCCCTCAACGAGGTCCTGATCCGGCCAACCGAGCAGACGGGCTGAGCGAAGCCGGGCGGCGGCAGCCCAATGCCCTCGATCGCGACGATCGGCGTCTATGGCTTCGACCGCGACTCCTTCCTCGAAGCCCTGACCGACGCCGGGGTCGACCTCCTCCTCGATGTGCGTCAACGCCGGGGCGTGCGCGGCAGCGAGTACGCCTGGGCCAACGCACGCCGCCTGCAGGCGGCGCTGGAGGAAGCGGGCATCGGCTACACCCACCTGAAGGAGTTGGCGCCGACCACCGAGCTGCGGCAGCTGCAGTACCGCGAGGACGCGCGGCTCGGCGAGGGCAAGCGGTCCCGCACCGTACTTGCGCCCGAGTACGCGCGCCGCTACACAGAAGAGATCCTCGACCCGATCGAGCTCGACCCGGTGGTGAACTGGATCGGCACGAGCTCAGCGGCACTCCTCTGTGTCGAGCGTGACCCGGAGGCCTGCCACCGCTCGCTGATCGCCGCACGCCTGGAGCGTGATTGGGGGTTCGGCGTCGAGCACCTGCGCCCTACGTAACGCGCCGGTAGCGGAGGTAAACGACGCGAGAGCTAAATGTGCGTGTCTCGAGCAGCTCCAGGCCGATCCTCTTGTCGAGAGCCGGGAAGTACGGAGTGCCACCGCCCAGGACGATCGGACTGACGAAGAGTCGGTACTCGTCGACCAGGCCCAGCTCGATGAAGGTGGCGGCGAGACCGGCGCCGCCGACGGCCAGGTCCTTGCCCGTCTCCTCCTTCAGCCTGTCTACTTCCTCGGCAGGATCGCCCTTGGCCAGTTTCGCCTTGCCTTCGACCTTCTCGAGCGTGTTCGAGAAGACGATCTTCGGCAGTGGCTGCCAGATGGCCGCGAACTCGAGCTCGACGGCCGCCTGGTTCTCGTCGACGGTCTCCCAGTAGAGCATCACCTCGTAGAGGCCCCGTCCGCAGAAGTGCGCGCCGAGCTCCCGCGCCTGCTCATTGTGGAACCGGTGCAGCTCCTCGTCCGGCACCGTCCAGTCGATCGAGCCGTTCGGGTCGGCGATGAAGCCGTCGAGCGATACCCCCATCGAGTAGATCAGCTTGCTCATCTCGTCTCCTCTTCGGTTGGTGTCATCAGGGCGACCGGAACCGCGAGACCCGCCGAGCGGCGAAGGGTGGCGATGCGGCGGCCCGGCTGAACCGCCGGGCGGATCTCGCTGACCCGATCCCCGAGCCCGGCAACGGTCGCGTCCAGGTCGGGGGCAACGAAGGCAAGGCCCCAAAAGAAGGCGGGCCGGTCGCCGCCGGCACGCTCGGTCGCCTCGGCGGGCTCCTGCACGACCTCGAGGATGTTCGCGCCGAGGCGGAAGAACGCCTGCCGCGGAGCGCCGGCCGGCGTCGGCTTCTCGCGAATGCGCCGCAGGTCGAGACCTCCTGCCTCCAGTGCCGCAACGGTGCGATCGAGCGCGGGCGTGATCGCGACAACGTGGTCGATCGCGGTGATCCCGTTGGGATGAGCCGGTCGCTCGCCCGGCGGTGGACGTTTCGACCGCGCTGTCGGCAACCCGTCCAGCTCGGTGCTCGCGACGTCGCGCAACGACCAGCCGATAAGGCCCGTACCCGCGTCCGGCCCCGCGTCCAGGCGAATCCGCACATCGCCGACGACGCAGGCGTCGCCATCGAGCTCGAACCCGATCGCCGACCAGGCCCGCGGCGTGTCCGCAACCCTCAGCTCGTCCAGCGAAGTCACACCGCAACCGTAGCGGCGAGCTTAGGAACTCCACCATCGGGTATCCGAGCTCGTCCCTGTGATCTCGAGAAAGAGGCTAGATGGCTGATTTGAATGAGCGCGATGCAAAGCTGGTCCAGTACCTCAACGAGGCGTACGGCAAGGAGAAGGAGCTGGAGACCGCACTCGCGGCGCACATCGCGATGACTACGAAGGCGCCCTACAAAAAGCGGCTGAAAGAGCACCTGAGAGAGACCAAAGGGCACGCCAAACAGCTCGAGCGCCGGATCAAGAAACTCGGCGGCGGCGGGCACGCGATCCAGAGCATTGTCGCCAAGGCGACCGCGGCGGCAAAGGGCCCGATACACATGATCCGCGGCAACGGCGAGCAGGAGAAGATGCTGAAGAACGCCAAGACGGAGTACTTCAACGAGCACGAGGAGATCGCCACCTACCTGGCAATCGAGACCTTCGCCGCAAAGGTGAATGACAAAGAGACGGCGAAACTCGCCCGCGACATCCGCCGCGATGAGGAACGGATGGCGAAATTCCTCGCGGGCCAAATCAAGTCGCTCACCAACGCCGTGGCGACCGAGGAGGTACCGGCCGCTCAGCGCCGCGCAGCTTCGAAAAAAGCCGCTCCCCGTAAACGGAGACCGGCGAAACGCAAAAGCCGTTAGGTCAGCCGAGCGCCCGCTTGAGGAAATCGACCTGTTCCTGCTTGCGCATGATCTGGTGCTCGAGCATGTGCTCGAGCGCCTCCGAGCGGCCCTCCCTGCCGGTCGGCTCGATCGCTTCCTGCAGCGCCTCGACGACTTGCTCCTCGCAATGGGCAAGCCAGGCGATCGCGTCCGCTGCCCCGGCCTCGAAGCGCAGTTCGGCAACCTCGGTCGTCGGCTCCCCGCCGAAGGAGACGATCTTCTCGATCAACTGCCTGGCCCCGCTCAACTCGTCGTCGCCGAATTCGGTCAGCTTCGCCCCCAGCGACTGCGCCTCCAGCCCCTGGAGGCTCGAAGCGACGATCGAGTACTGCAAGGCGGAGCGATATTGCTGAGCCAGCGCAGTGTTTAGGCGCTTGATCGCCTCGGCCTGGTCGAGCTTCTCTTCGGATGGCATCTGAGCCAGGTACCCCCGATCGGATCTCGTCAACCCCCTTCGAGCAACCGATCGAGCGTGCTGCCGCTGATCACCGATTGCGGCCGCTCGGCGACCACGTCGGAGCCTGACTGGGCCTGCTCGTCGCGGCGCTTGATCAGCAGCCACTGGGGCTTCGCGCCGGGCCGGGTGCGCTGCAGGGCGAAACCGCCGCTGAGCTTCTCCCCGTGCAGGACGAAGACGGCGTGGCCGCGCTCGAGCGCCTCCGGCCAGGCGACCCGGCCGCCCTGCTCGTAGCTGCCGCGGTCCCAGACGATCACGCCGCCCTTCCCGGTCGGGCCCTCGAAGCTGTTGTGCGATATCGCGTGGTCCTCGACCTGGACCGCGAAGCGCTTGACCGCGGGGTCCATCGACGGCCCCTTGGGCACGGCCCACGAGCGCATCACGCCGTCGACCTCGAGGCGCAAATCGAAGTGATGGGCGGTGGCGGCGTGCTCCTGGACGACGAAGGCGCCGGCGCTGACGCCGCGGATCGCGAACTGCTCGTGGCCCTCGGCCTTGACGCTCTCGACCGCCACGTCGGCAACGCGGGCGCCCGGCGGGCCATCGCGCAGGAACGAGAGCAGCTCGTCGACCGCCGACTCGGCCCCCTCAGCGTGGACGAGCACGTTGCCGTCCTCCCCGTTGCGCACCCAGCCCAATACCCCGAGTTGGTGCGCCCGCTGTACCGTCGCGGCGCGAAACCCGACGCCCTGGACCTCGCCACCCACGCTCGCGCGCACCGCCGTCACATCCTTTTTCGCTTGCTTAGCCATGGCCGATACCCCTCGTAGACACGAGGGAGGCTAGCTCGCCACCCTCCTCGCTCAGCGGCGCCGAACCTTGAAGCTAAACAGGGCCGGTGTCTGGTCGACGTTGCCAGCCTGGTCGCCCGCAACGACGCGGAAAGTGTGGCGGCCGGGCCGCACCATGTAGGCGCGTGGTGAAGTGCAGGTACGGAAGGGCCGGCCATCGAGGCGGCAGCGGAAGCGCGAGCCTGCCTCGCTGGAGGTGAAGCGAAAGACGACGCGGCGACGACCGGATCCCGTGGTGAGCAGCTTGTGCGGATGGAAGTCGAGCCGGGTTCGCGGCGGTTTGGTGTCGGGCCGCGGGGGCGGCGGAGGCGGTTCGAGTGGCGGCGGCGGGATCTCGGGCGGCGGCCGGTTGAAATTGTCGCGGACAGATTCGAAAACCGTCTCACATTCGAACGGAGCCGGATCGCCATATTTCGCGAAGTCAACGATCGCGGTATCGGTATCGGCGCCGCAGTCGATGACCGCGTCGGCGTCGGAGGCGTTGGCAAGAATCAGGTCTTCGCCGGCTTCCGAGTGGTAGGTATCGGCGCCGTCATGGCCGAGCAGCTGGTTGGGGCCGCCGTCGCCGTAGAAGCTGTCCGGCGAGCCGCTGCCCTCGAGATCCTCGATACCGGGCAGCGAATCGGCTGAGCCGCTCGTGCAGCTCGGCGTCGCTGCCGCACCCGGCCGCCCCGCCTGCCCGAGGGCCAGGTTGGCCCCAACCCCTTCTTTGAACTTCGCCCAGGAGGCGTTGTCGCGGCCTTCTCCGCCTTCGATCGTGTCGCCTTCGCAGATCGTGTTTGAGAGAAAGAGGTCGTTGCCGCCTTCGCCGAGCAACGTGTCCTGGCCCGCGTTGCCGGCGAGCACATCGTCGCCACCGTGGGCGTGCAGGCTGTCGTTGCCCGGCCCGTCGACGAGGATGTCGTCGCTTGCGTTGCCGGTCGAGATTTCGTCATTGCCGGCGCCGCCGAGCGTCATTAGCGAGGTCGGCCCCGGCATGCCTTCGGCGCTGAGGTCGTCAGAGCCCCCCAGCCCGGCGACCAGGAGCGAGACGAGCGGCGCCGGCAGCGTGCAAACCGCCGTGGCGCTGTTCGGGAGGGTGCAGCCGGAGGCGACCGGAGGGGTCTGAAAGGAACTGCCGCCGGTCAGGTGCATGGTCACCACTTCGCCCGCGCCGCCCTCGGTCGAATCGACCGTCAGCCCGTCGTCGCCACTGCTGCCGAGCAGGAAGAGCTCGGCGTAGGAGCCCGCGCCTTCGGTCATCGAGCCGACGCTGACTTCGCCCGCGTTGCGCGTGGCGACCGGCCCGTTGCCCGCCGTCGACTCGCAGCCCGAAGTCTGGGCGCCGCCGACGCAATCGTCCTCGTCGACACCGCCGTTGAGGGCAACCCCGCCGGCGCCGCCGGCTTCGAGCACGTCCGCGCCGCCACCGCCGTAGATCGCCTGGCCTGCCTTCGAGGCCTTGATGTAGTCCGAGAAGGGGCTGCCGATGATCCGCTCGAAATCGGTCGGCTCGACTTCGTCAACCCCTCCCCCGTTCGGCGCCACACCGTTGTCGCCGCTGGCCTGGCCGTCTTCGTCGAGTTTGGTCAGGTCGAGATGGACGCCACGCCCTTCTTCGCTGTTTTTCGGAAAGCCTAGGTTGGTCACGGGCTTGGTGAAGCCGGGGCTGACCCCGGTCGAGTAGCTGAGCGCGTCGACGTCCGTCGCCGGGCCGGAGTCGAGGAGATGGTCGATCGTCGCGTCGCCGCGGATGTAGTCGTTGCCTTCTTCGCCGTCGAGGGTGTCCGCGCCGAACCCACCGATCAGCAGGTCGTCACCGGGGCCGCCGCGGGCGAGGTCGTCGCCAGGCCCACCGAAGAGCTTGTCGTTGCCGCCGCCGCCGAGCAGGGTGTCGTTGCCGCGCTCGCCGAAGACGATGTCGTTGCCGGGGCCGCCTTCGAAGGTCTGGCTGCCGACACCGAGCCGGCAACCGGAGGGGCAGGAGGAAATCGCGGCGCCGATCGGTCCCGGCACGATCGTGTCGTTGCCGCCGCCAGCGCTGACCGAGGCGACGCCGGCCGGGGCGACGATCGTGTCGGCGCAGGGCGTGCCCTCGATCGTGTCGCCGACCCGCTGCGGCCCGTCGGCACAGCTCGGAGGCGCTGCCGGGCCCGATGCCGCACGCGCCGGCAGGGAGTCGACGGCGAGAACGATCAGGAGGACGGCGGCGAAAATCCAGGACAAGCGATACATACCTCCTCATACCCAATCGCGGCGATCCGATGCGGTCAGGACACGGCCACGGGGCCCGGGCGCAGAACGTCCGGGTCGTGGCCGGGGATGACGCGAGCGCCATCGTCGCGCAGGGCGCGGAGGCGTTCGGCGGAACGGCGCTGCGCGGCGTGGTCGTCGGCGAAGGCCGGAAAGCGGTGATCGTCGAGGCCGGAGGCGAGGTGGGTGACGTCGGCGCCGACGATCAGTTCATCGCCGATGCGGACTGACTGGTGACCAGGCGTGTGGCCGGGGGTGAGCAGCAGCTCGATCGAACCGTCGCCGAGCAGGTCGTGATCGCCGTCGACGAGGATCACCTCGCGCTCGTCTTCGACGTAGTCGCGCGGGTAGAAGAAGTTCCGCGCGATCGCCGCGGCGTCCTTGCCGGCCTCCCATTCGCGGCGCTGAACGACGATCGGGATGCTTGAGGGCAGCAACGAGAGGCCACCGACGTGGTCGTAGTGCAGGTGCGTGAGGACGATCTTGGTGATCGTGGTGACGTCAACCTGCTCGTGCACCGGCTGGTCGAGCTCGAGCGAGAAGAGGCTCATCGTCGGCGAGCCGTCGTAGAAGGCGACGCCGTCGGCGCAGGCGCCCGGATGCAGGCCGGTGTCGATCAGGATCCGCTCGCTATCGGTCTCGACGAGGTAGGCCGGGACCGGGAAGCGGATCCGCTTCTCCGGATCCTCGTCCTGGCGCCAGATCGCCGCGGAGCCGCTGACCCAACCGGCGTTCAGCATCTCGACCTTCACTCAAGCGCCGCCCAAGCTGAGCTGGAGATTCGCTTGGGCGGCCTCGGAATCGCTTCCGCCGGTACCGCTCTCCAGGTCCAGAAGCAACCGCTTTCGCTCCAGACCGCCGTAGTAGCCGGTGAGCGAGCCGTCGGCGCCGATCACCCGGTGGCAAGGGACGACGACCGCGACCGGGTTGCGGCCGATCGCCGCGCCGACCACCCGCGGCCGCCCGTAGGGCTCGAGGCCGGGGTCGTAGAGGCTCTCGTCGATCCGGCTCGCCACCTGGCCGTAGGTGGTCGTGGCTCCGTAGGGGATCTCGAGCAGCTGAGACCAGACCGCGCGCTGCAAAGGGTTGCCGCGAAGGTCCAGATCCAACTCGAAGGCCTGGCGCTCGCCGTCAAAATAGGCATCGAGCTGGTCGACCACTTTCGGCATCGGCGCCCTGGCAGCCTCCGCGAACCGTGGGACGTGCCCGTCGAAGTAAATGTTGGTGATGCCCTGCGGTCCCGCCGCCACCGTGAGCGGCCCAATCGGGCTCTCGCAAACCGTCCAAGCGGCGGAAAGGTTCATCTCGATAGCTAAACGCCCGCGCCGGTCGAAACGTGAGGAGGCCGGCCGTCCGCACTTAAACTCGGCTTCCGATGACCACCGCGTCGATCCTCACGACCTTCTGGGGCAACCTCGAAGAGCACAACGAGCAGGCTGTCTTCCTCGTCCTCGTCGGCTTCCTCGGCTCCTTTGCCTTCATCCGCATGAGCACGCGGATCATCCGCAGCGAAAGCGTCTCCTGGTGGCCGGGAAACGTCGAAAGCGAATCGGGGATCCACCTCCACCACCTCGTCTTCGGGATCGTCACGATGATGGCCGCCGGCACGCTTGGCTTCCTCAGCGACGGCCGCTCTCCCTTCACCGAGATCTGCGCCCTCTTCTTCGGCGTCGGCGTCGGCCTGACGATCGACGAGTTCGCTCTCTGGGTCCACCTCGAGGACGTCTACTGGGCCGAGGAGGGCCGCAGCTCGATCGATGCCACCGTGATCGCCGGCGCGCTGATGATGCTGATGGTGCTCGGGGTCAGCCCAGTGGTGATCGATTCGAGCACGACCGAGGCGCTGATCAGCAGCATCGTCCTCACGCTCTTCGTTTTCGGCTGTGTGGGGATCTGCTTCGCGAAGGGACGGGTCCTGCACGGCGCGGTCGGCATCTTCGTCGCTCCGATCGCCTTCTACGGAGCCGGCCGCATCGGCAAGCCACGCTCAGCCTGGGCTCGATACCGCTACGGGGAGCGACGGCCGAAGAAGCAGGCCAAGGCGGTGGAGCGCTTTGCCCCCGAGCGCCGAACCGAGCGCTTCAAGGAAGCCTTTCGCGACATCGTCGGCGGCAAACCGAGCGAGGGCCTGGCGGCGGTGGGCGACGAGGCCGTTGCGGCGACCCGGGAGGCGGGCGCCGAAGTCCGCGAACAGGCCGAACGCCTCGCGCACCCGGGCGAGCCGAACCGTCAAGAGAAAAAAGGCCGTGACTGACGGCTAGTCGAGTTCGATCACGCCAAGAGCGAGAAGCAGGATCAGCGTCACGATTGCTGAGACGAGCAGGGACCCTCCACAGCCGAGCCTGTTTGAGAAGAAGAGGAACAAGGTCTCCCAGTACCCCGGATCCTCGTCCACGATCGCTCGCGCCCAAATCGAGGTCTGCGCCGGCGCTCGTCGACCCCAACCTGACCTCAACCGCAGGTTTCCCGGTGATTCGGGCGGGTACTTCCCATCCGGTAAGCGGACTCGATCCAATCTGAGGGAGGTTCGATGTCGACTGTCCTGATCGCAGTGCTCGTGATTGCGGTGCTGGTGCTGATCGCGGCGGCGTTCGTCCTCTCCCGTCGTGCGCGGGCTCGGCGGGAGCTGGAGCGAGAAAGGCTGGCCGAGCAAGCGGACGCGCATCGCGACGAGGCAGCGGCGCGCGCATCGAAGGCCGGGGCCTACTCCGAGGAGCGACAGGCAAAGCAGGCGGAGGCAGCCAAACAGGCGGAGACCGCCGAGCAGCATGCGCGCCTGGCGCAGGAGCATCGCGAACGCGCTGACCAACTCGCTGAGGAGTCCGAGGACGCCGCCGCGCGGACCTCGCGCCAACGGGAGCAAGCCCGCCGGCACAGCCAAAAAGCCGACAGCATCGAGGAGGAACTACAAGAATGAATCCCGACAAGGACGGCCACCCATGTTGATCGCGGCCGTAATCGCGATCTGCGTCATCCTGGCGATATTGGGCTTCCTGCTGCCGCGCTTTTCCGACCACGCGCGCCGCGCGAGCGACAAGGGCTTCGCCACGGGCCAGCGTGCCGGCGCCAAGGCGCCGGGCCCGATCGGGCGCCTACTGTCCAAGTCGTTCGGAACCTCACGGCGAGCAGCCGACAAGAGTCACTCGAAGGGCAAGCAGGCTCGCTTCAAGTCACCGTTCTGATCGGCTGACCTCAGCCACGACGGCCGCAGTCGAGGCGTTCCCCGACGCCGTCCGCCGCCGCCGGGCACACTGTTGCAATGAGCGAGAGCCCGGTCCTGATCACGATCCCGATCAGTCACTACTGCGAGAAGGCTCGCTGGGCGCTCGACCGGGCGGGCGTCAGATACCAAGAGCGAGCGCACCTTCAGGTTCTCCACTGGATCCCCGTCACTCGCGCCGGCGGAAAGAAAACCGCTCCTGTGCTCGTCTGGGGAGATCGGGTTTTCACCGACTCGGCGGAGATCGTCGAGGAGGCCAGCGCAAGGTCGCCGGCCGGCCGCAGCCTGTTCCCCGACGACCCCGCCGCGGCGGCCGAGGTGCGGGCACTGCAGCGCGACTTCGACGCCCGCCTGGGGCCGGACGGACGCAGGTGGATGTACTACGGCCTGCGCGGGCGTCGCGATATCGCAGTTGCCTATGGGTGCACCGGCGTGCCCGCCTGGCAACGCCGCGCGCTGCCGTTCGCATACCCGGTGGTCGTCCGAATAATCGACCGCTACCTTGACGTCACTCCGGCCACCGCAGCGCACTCCGAGGCCGAGGTCCGCGCGGTCTTCGACGCTATCGCCACACGGCTGGACGACGGGCGGGCCTACCTCTGCGGCGAGCGCTTCAGCGCCGCCGACCTGACCTTCGCCGCGCTGGCGGCGGCGGTGCTGATGCCGCCCGAGTACGGCGTGCCCCTGCCCCTACCCGACGAGCTCCCGGCACCGATGGCCGAAACGGTCCGAGAACTACGGGCGCATCCGGCCGGCGCCCACGCGCTCAGGATGTTCCGCGAGGAGCGGCGCTCGAACTAGGCCGGCCGTCGCCGCGCGACGCCGCCAGCGCTCAGCGGCGGCGCGGGTCCATCGCGCGGGAGATCACCACGCGCTGGATCTCGTTGGTGCCCTCGTAGATCTGGGTGATCTTGGCGTCGCGCATCATCCGCTCGACCGGGTACTCCTTGACGTAGCCGTAGCCGCCGAGGACCTGGATCGCCTCGACCGTGACCCGCATCGCGTTGTCGGAGGCGAACAGCTTCGCCATCGAGGAGTGCTTGGCGAGGCCGGGATCGTCCTGATCGGCCAGCGCGCAGGCCTTGTAGAGCAGCTCGCGGGCGGCGGCGGTTCCGGTCTCCATATCGGCCAGCTTGAACTGGATCGCCTGCAGGTCGAGGATCGGCTTGCCGAAGGCGACCCGCTCCGAGGCGTAGGTGGTCGCGTAGTCGGTCGCCCCCTGGGCGATCCCGACCGCCTGCGCCGCGGCGCCGAGCCGCGTCCTTTCCAGCGTGCCGAGTGCGACGCCGAGCCCGCGCCCAACCTCGCCGATCACGTTCTCGGCCGGCACCCGCACATCCTCGAGAACGGGCGATCCGGTCGGCGAGCCGCGGATCCCCAGCTTGTGCTCGAGATTGCCGATCGAGAAGCCGGGCCGGTCGGCCTCGACCACGAAGGCGGTGATCCGCCGCTTTTCGCGATCGGTGACGGCGAAGACCACGTAGAAGTCGGCGACGCCAGCGTTGCTGATCCAGTTCTTGGCGCCGTTGATCACCCATTCGTCGCCGTCGAGGACGGCGTGGGTGCGCATCGCCCCGGGGTCCGAGCCGGCCTCCGGCTCAGACAGCGCGAAGGCGGGCGTCCACTCGCCGCTGGCACAGCGCGGCAGCACCCGCTGCTTCAGCTCATCGCTGCCGAAGAGGCGGATCGGCAGCGAGCCGAGCTCCTGCACCATCAGGATCAGGGCGCTGGAGGCGCAGGACTTGGCGATCTCCTCGACCGCCATCTGCAGCATCAGCGTGCCGGTGCCGGTGCCGCCGTACTCCTCCTCGAAGGGCAGGGCAAGGATGTCGTGCTCGGCGAGCAGCTCGCGCACGTCCGCGGGGTATTCGGACTTCTCGTCGATCTCGGCGGCGCGCGGGGCGATCCGCTCGCGGGCGATCTGCCCGATCGTCTCGCGGAAGTCGAGCAGGTCCTGGGGGATTGAGTAGATGTCGGTGCCGGGGCTCATATGGCTCGCTGGAGCGCGGGACCGTACTAGAGGCAGCGAAAACGCTGTTCCGCGTTATCGCCGCCGAGTGCGGGTAGAGGCTTGAATATGCCCCACCGCGAGCGATCCGGCGCGGACCTGGCCACCACCCTGGTCGCCCCAGGAGCCCTGCTGAAAGACCGCTACCGGCTCGAGCGGCTGCTCGGACGGGGTGGCATGGCGTCCGTGTGGCTCGCCGACGATCAGGTTCTCGAGCGCCCGGTGGCGGTGAAGATCATCGCCGACACGATCGCCTCCGACCCGGAATTTCGGGCACGCTTCCGCCGCGAGGCGCGGACCGCCGCGGGCCTCTCGCATCCCAATCTGATCGGCATTTATGACTATGCCGAAGGCGCGGAACGCCCCTACCTGGTCATGGAGTACGTCGCGGGCGACAACCTCGCCCAGCGACTCTCCAGACACGGCGAGGTCGACGGCGCGCTTCTGGCTCGCGAACTGCTCGGCGCCCTTGCCCATATCCACGCGGCCGGGATCGTGCACCGTGACGTCAAGCCCCAGAACGTCCTGATCACACCCGACGGCAGGGCCAAGTTGATCGACTTCGGAATCGCCCTGCCCGCCGATGCGACGGCCTTGACACAGACCGGCAACCTCCTCGGTACCGCCCGCTACATCGCACCGGAGGTGATGCGGGGTGAGCGGGCGACGGAGCGATCCGACCTCTACTCGTGCGGCGTGGTCCTGCGGGACTGCATCGGCAGCACCGCGCAGGCCGGCCTGCGCGGGCTGGTCGAACGTCTATCTGCCGCGGACCCGCTCGACCGTCCCGCTTCGGCCAGGGAGGCCCTGTCCCGGCTCGAACGACGGGTCGTGGTTTCGGATCAGCCGACCGAGGTGTTCGTGCCGAGCGAAATGTCGCCGCCCACCGAGGAGATCGAAGCAGGGCCCGCCGCCGCGGAGCGCCGGCCCGCTGCCGTGGAGGGCCTCGGCCGGACCGCGCCGAATCGGCCACGCCGCGCCTGGGCCAAGGCGGTCGCCCTCCTCGCGGCGTGCGCCGCGCTGGCCGGAACCTTCCTCTTGCTCAGCGGCGACTCCGGGGAGAGACACGAAAAGCCACGTTCCAACCTGGCGCGCAAAGCAGCCGACGACGGGGAAGCTGCCGGCGCCGCTCCAAGAGCAGCGGGCGCCACTCCGAGCGCAGTCGCCGGCACGCCGGAACCAACCGGCAGCGATGACGAACTCGGCAGCGCACTCAACCAGGAAGGGTTCGAACTGATCCAAGCCGGCGACTACGAGGCGGCGGTCCCGCTCCTCGAAGAAGCGGTCCGCGCGTTTTCACCGGGCACCGAAGACCTCGACTACGCCTACGCGCTCTTCAACCTCGGCAACGCCCTCCGCCTCAGCGGCCGCCCGGACGAGGCGATCCCGGTCCTCGAACGGCGGCTGGCGATCCCCAACCAAAGCGGGGTCGTTCGCGAAGAGTTGGCCGCGGCGCGCAGCGAAGCCAGTTCCTAGCGCCGTCCTTCCACGACGAAACGCGTCGGCACGAAGTTCTGGGTCTCGACCGGCGGCCGCCTGTAAGGGCGTTCTTGGCGCGGCGGCAACTCGATCTTCTCGGCCGGCACCGGCTCGTAGGGAATCCGTTCGAGCAGGTGGCTGATCAGGTTGAGGCGAGCGGTGCGCTTGTCGTCGGCCTCGACCACGAACCAGGGCGAGTCCTCGGTATCGGTGCGGGCGAACATCTCGTCCTTGGCCTCGGCGTAATCGACCCAGCGCGCCCGCGCCTCGACGTCCATCGGGCTCAGCTTCCACTGCTTGGTCGGGTCCTCGATCCGCGCCCTGAAGCGGCGCTCCTGCTCCTCGTCGGAGACCGAGAGCCAGTACTTGATCAGGATCAGGCCGGAACGCATCAAGGTTCGCTCGAAGTCCGGCGTCGAGCGCATGAACTCCTCGTACTCGGCCTCGCTGCAGAAGCCCATCACCCGCTCCACCCCGGCGCGGTTGTACCAGCTGCGGTCGAAGAGAACCATCTCGCCGGCCGCCGGCAACTGGGCGACGTAGCGCTGGAAGTACCACTGGGTCTTCTCGCGCTCGGTGGGGGTGCCGAGGGCGACGGTGCGCACGACGCGCGGGTTCGTCTTCTCGGCGATCCGCTTGATCACCCCGCCCTTGCCGGCGGTGTCGCGGCCCTCGAAGAGGACCGCGACTCGCAGGCCGGCGTGGACGATCCATTCCTGCAGCCGTACCAACTCCTCCTGCAGGCGAGCCAGCTCCTTCTCGTACTGCTTCTTGGAGAGGACCTTGGGAGCGTCCTCCGCCTTCGACCTCATGTCCGTCAGCCTAAGCCGTCGCGGGCCATCCGGCCACTCTGGCGATGCGCTCAGCGCTCGATCTCGCCCTCGGTCTCGATCCGCTCCTTGCGGACCTCCTCGGAAACCTCCTCCTCGGTTATCTCGGTCTCCTTGCCGAGTCGCACCCGCTCCTTCGGCACCGTTTTCTTTTCGACCACGACGTCCTCTTCGCTGAGCACGACCTCGTGCTCCTCCTCGGAGATGTCGGGCCCAGACGTGGCGGCCTCGACGTTGTCCTCGGTGATCGGTTCGCTCTCCAGCACTGCCTTCTCTTTTCGCACCGGAACCGTCTTGGTCACGTTCTCGGTGACGATCCTCCGAGCGGGTCATCGCGTCATCGGTCTCGGGCCCGCTGACGTCGCGGCCCACCGTGTCTTGCTCGCCGATTTCGCTCGCGGCCCCGTAGTCGAGTCCGTAGTGGGACCACAGCTCCTGCTCGTCAGCCGGTGAGAGGTGCTCGTCGGGCATGATTCCCGGCGCGTCCTTCACTTCATCCTTGCTGTAGGGAACGCGGACGTCCTCGCCCTCCGGCTGGGCGCCTTGGAGAGGGACGAAGCTCGATTTCATCCCGAAGAGTCCGGTGTTGACGCAAAGCCACGCCGGCTCCCCGGTCATCGTGTCCATGTAAACCTCGTCGACGGTGCCGATCTTCTCGCCGTCGCTGCCGATGGTCTGGGCCGATCTCGCCAGTCTCCCTATCCCCACATTCGCCCAGTCGAAAATCGGCCGGTCGCTAACTGCGACAGCTTCGACGGCCGGGCGCCCTTTAGCTGCGACACCCCTGCCCAGGTGGCTCAGACGCTCGGGCGGGTAGAGGGTTCAGATGGACCTTCCGCTGGCGCTCTCCGCATTCGACTGGCTGGAGAATGCGATCAGCGGCGAAGCCTGGACCTATCCGGCGATCGTCGCGGCGGTCGCCTTCGACTCGCTGCTTCCCGTCGCGCCGGGGGAGGCGGTGATGATCGCCGCCGGCCTCCTCGCGGCCAACGGCGACCTCAGCCCCGTCCTGGTCGTCTGCGCCGGGACCGTCGGCGGTTGCCTCGGCGACAACGCGTCCTACGGGCTCGGGGCGTCGCTGGGACGCCGCGCCGAGCGTCGCTTCTTCGCCTCGCAGAAGGGTCGCCGGCGGGTCGAGTGGGCGCGCCGCCAGCTCCGCGAGCGCGGCGCGGCGATCATCGTCATCGCCCGCTTCATCCCCGGCGGCCGTACCGCCACCACCTTCTCGGCCGGTGTGCTGGAAATGCCGTGGCGGCGGTTCTTCGCGGTCGATGCATTCGCCGCGGCGCTCTGGGCCACCTACATGACCCTGCTCGGCTATTTCGGCGGCTCGGCCTTCGAGGACAGCCTCTGGAAGCCGATGCTCGCCGCCGGCTTCATCGCGGCAGCCGTCGCCGGCGGGACGGAGCTGCTGCGCCGGGCCAGGCTCTCCTGAACCTAGAAGCGGCCATTTCTTCGTCGTCCGCGCCTCAGCTCCGTTCGGCAAACTCGGCCGCTGGGTCGGGGTAGGCGAACGAGCTCAGCCCCAGCCAGTTCGGGACGCTGCGCACCAGGTGCTCCGGCCCGGTGATCCGCACCCGCCCAGAGCGCATCGCCGCGCCCAGCTCGAGCTGTCCCACCCACACCTCGGCCATCGCCCGCGCCTCGGCGTCGACCTGTAGGTCGATCGAGAAGCCCGGGTCCGAGAAGCAAACGTCGGTGCCCGAGCCCTCGGCGACGAGCCACCAGGCCCGCTTGCCCTCTTCGGCGTCGCGGTAGCGGAAGAAGGTCACGACCCGGTCCGCCGGGAGCTGATCGCGGCGAAGGCTGCGCCCCATATCCCACATCAGCAGCGCCGGGTCGGCCTCCTCGGCGGTGATCTCCCGCTTCAGGTGGTCCCGGCTCCAGGTTCCGAGTGAGACGACAAGGGGCCCGAGCGCCTCGCCGGCGGGGGTCAACCGGTATTCGTGCCCGCGTTCCCCGCTCAGCGGTCGCTTGGTGATCAACCCGGCGCGCTGCAGCTCCCGCAGGCGCTTGCTGAGCAGCGACGAAGACATCCGCGGGACGCCCCGCTGGATCTCGTTGAAGCGGGTGCTGCCCATCAGCAGCTCGCGGACGACGAGCAGGGTCCAGCGCTCGGTCAGGACCTCTGCAGCCTGTGCGACCGGGCAGAACTGTCCGTAGCTCTCTGGCATGACCCGTTTCGAGTCTACGTGCCCAACTGCAGATCTTGAAGTTGAATCGCCCGCCGACTCGGCGTAAACCGTCTTCAACAGCACACACGAGAAGGAGACCCCCAGTGAACGACGTTGCCGCGCAGGCGAAGAATGCAAACCGCGAGCTCAAGGCCCGCCACCGGTCGATGTGGGCGTCCGGCGACTACCCCTCGATGGTCGAGACCTTCCTGCTGCCGCTTGGGCCGCGGCTGGTCGAGGCGTGCGAGATCGGGCCCGGCGCGCGCGTCCTCGATGTCGCCGCCGGGACCGGCAACGCGGCGATCCCGGCCGCTGCTACCGGGGCGTCGGTCGTCGCCAGCGACCTGACGCCGGAGTTGTTCGACGCCGGTCGCGCCCGCGCCGAGGCCGAGGGAGTGGAGCTCGAGTGGGCAGAGGCCGACGCCGAGGACCTGCCCTTCGAGGACGCCGGCTTCGACGCCGTCATCTCCTCGATCGGGGTGATGTTCGCGCCCCACCACCAGGCGGCCGCCGGCGAGCTCGTGCGGGTCTGTCGCCCGGGCGGGACGATCGGGCTGCTGAGCTGGACGCCGGAGGGAATGATCGGCGCCCTCTTCCGCACGATGGGCCCCTTCATGCCGACGCCACCGCCGGGGGCGCAACCGCCGCCGCTGTGGGGCGGCGAGGCGCACCTGCGCGAGCTGCTGGGCGACCAGGTCGAGTTCGAGACGCTGGAGCGCGACGTGCTCGAGGTCACCGCCTTCGAGCGCCCAAACGACTACGGCGAGCACTTCAAGCAGCGCTACGGACCGACGATCGCGGCGCGTGCGAACGCCCAGCGCGAGGGCCGTGAGGAGGAGTTCGACGAGGCGCTGAGCAGCTTCTGCGAGGAGCGCAACCTCGGCAGCGCCGAGGATGCCCGCTTCGAGATGGAGTACCTGCTGGCGGTCGGGCGGAGGAAGTAGTCAGCGCGGGCGGCCGAGCTGCGCGAGCTAAGCAGCGAAGCGCTGTTCGGCCTTGGCCCGTCGCTTGGCAGCCTCGACCTCACGGTCCTTCGGCGGCGCCGAAGTAACCAACCGGTCGAGCAGCCTGGACGAAACCTCGGCGACCGCGGCGACGGCCTCCTCGAAGGCCTCGGCATTTGCCTGCGAGGGTTTGTTGAAGCCGCTGATCTTGCGCACGTACTGAAGCGCTGCGGCATCGACCTCCTCCTCGTTGGCGGGAGGGTCAAAGTTGTAGAGGGTCCTGATATTTCTGCACATGGCTCAGGATGTTAGAGGCCCTTTAGCCTTGGTCCATCCCTGCGAGAGGAGGAGGCATCATGCAGCAGAAGATCGTTCCCAACCTCTGGTTTGACACCGAGGCCGAGGAGGCGGCCGACTTCTACACCTCGGTCTTCAAAGACTCGCGGATCGTCAATGTCAGCCACTACACCGAGGCCGGGCCGCGGCCGGCCGGCACGGTGATGACCGTGGAGTTCGAGCTCGACGGCCAGCGGTTCGTCGGCATCAACGGCGGCCCCGAGTTCAACTTCGACGAGGCGGTCTCCTTCGCTATCGAATGCGAGGACCAGGACGAGATCGACTACTACTGGGAGCGGCTCACCGAGGGTGGCGAGGAGAGCCAGTGCGGTTGGGCTCAAGGACCGCTACGGCCTCTCCTGGCAGGTCGTCCCGACCGGGATGGAAGAGCTGTTCGCCGACCCGGACAGAGGGCGGGCAGAGCGGGCGATGAAGGCGCTGCTCGGCATGCGCAAGCTCGACCTCGCCGCGCTGCGCAGGGCGGCAGACGACGAGCCCGCCGCCGGGTAGCCGATCCCGCCCGCTGACCTCCTACTCGGCCGCGACCGGGCCGGCGATGCGGGCGATCAGGTCGGGGAGTTCGCGATGGGCGTCGACGACGAACTCCGCCTCTCCCCCGCCATCGGCTCCAGCGTCGTCGTGCAGGCCGCGGTAGCGGACCGTCCTCATCCCGACCGCCCGCGCGCCGGCAACGTCGGTGCGGCACAGATCGCCGACGTGAACCGCCTCGGCGGGCTGGGCGCCGAGCGCATCGAGGGCGGCCTCGAAGATCTGCGGCGAGGGCTTGTAGTGCCCGACCTCGTCGGAGAACGCCCAGCCGGAGAAGTGTCCGAGCAGGTCCTCCCGGCTTAGAAAGTCGCGCAGGAGCTCGCCGCCGGTGAAGCCGACGTCGCAAACGATGCCGAGGCGGATCCCGCGCTCGTCCAGCACTGTCAGACAGGGGCGGATGTCGGGTGAGAGCTCGAGGCTCGCGCCGCGGCCGGCGGTCAGAAACGCCTCCGCCACCATCTCCCGCGCGGCTCCCTCCACGCCGAGCGCGCGGACGAGCATCTCCGCCCCCTCGCGGGGATGGAAGTGCGTCCCCACCGACCAGGATCGCCGGTAGCTCGACGCGACCTCCTCCAGGCTCGTCGCGAGCAACGTCGCCTCGACCTCGTGGTCGCAGGCCTCACAGGCCGCCGCGACCGCCCGCTGCCGCGCTTCGGCCATCGTGCCCGGCGGCTCGCAGGCGATCGTGTTCCAGAAGTCGAACGTCACCGCCTTGACCGGTGGAGCCATGGGCAGGGACGCTACAGAGAGAGCGGGCGGCCAATCGAACTAGGCTGCGGCGATGAGCGAGGACCTGGGCAAGGGGCCGGCGAGCCGATTCATCGCCGCTGCCCGCCGCTTCAACCGCGAGCCGAGGCTGGTCAGGGCGGCGCGCCACACCCGCGAGCGCACCCTCGGCGACGACCGCTTCGTCGACCACTTGTCCACCGCCCGCGGCCGTCCCTCCGACCTCGCCGCGCAACAACTGGTGGCGCTCCGGGGCGACACCCACGGGATCCTGGGAGAGCTTGGGCTGACCGCACTCCAGGCCTGGCAGCGACTCGCCGAGTCCCAGGACCGCGGGCGGGGCAAGGTCGACGTCGCCATCCTCTTCACCGACTTGGTCGGCTTCTCGACCTGGGCGCTGAAGGCCGGCGACCGGGCCGCGATCAGGCTGCTGCGCGAGGTGGCCGCGGCGATCGAGCCGCCGATCGCCGAGCAGCGGGGCGAAGTCGTGAAGAGGCTGGGCGACGGGCTGATGGCCGCCTTCTGGGATGCGCCTCACGCGGTCGAGGCAGCGTTCACCCTGACCGACCGCATCGCGTCGATAGAAGTGGACGACCACCGCCCCCAACTTCGCACCGGCATTCACCTCGGCCGGCCACGCAAGGTGGGCGGCGACTACTTCGGCGTCGACGTCAACATCGCCGCGCGCCTCGCCGAAGCGGCCAAGCCGGGCGAGCTCCTCGTCTCAAACCACACCCTGGCGCAGCTCGAGCCGGGCACCACCTCGGCAAGGAAGCGACGCTTCAACGCCAAGGGCACACCCACGGAGCTGAGTGCCTACGCGCTAAGGCGGCCCGCGTAGCATCGCGAGCGCCCTCAATGCGCCGACGAAGGCCCGTGCACAGCCCATAAGCCCGGACGACGAGAACAAAACGCTCCTCATGTCCACCCTTCCTCCTCTTTTCGAGACCGAAGTCCGATAACGACGAGCATTATTTCTGAGCACTTCGGCACGGTTTCGTGCAATTTGCGACTTTCGCTAGATTCATTTTGAGCGGCATTTGCAGGCCTTTGGTACAACAACAGGCCATCCGGAGTCACTGCAATGCCTAATATCGCCACTTCTATCCCCGCCGTAGACGCTTCCTTCGCCCAGGCTCGGGGGGCGATCAATTCACAGCTGTCGGCCCTCAGCTCATGCGGCGAGGAGACCAGCAAGGGAATCGATCATCTCGGAGTTCAGACAAGTGCCATGCTCGACGCGCTCGAAACGGAAAGGCTGCCGGATGCCGCCGCCGAGATAGACGCGCTCAAAGGGGTCGTTGAGACTCTCGCTAGCCACTTGTGTGCTGACTGGTCTGATCAATGCGCCGCGCAAGCGGTTTTCTTTGTTGACGGTCAACTGAGGAAAAATCCATCCTCACTGCATTACGTAGCCGAAAACATAGGCACGTGGCTCTCCTGTCACGTTAATGATCCCGAAAAGTTCAACTACTGCCTGCAGGTCTCTCCGCCGGCGGGCATCGCGATCGAGAGTGTCCTAAACGCCGGTGCCCAAAAGCAGGTCTTCATCGCCCGCTGGCCGGAAGTTACACCACACAAGGTCGCATTCAAGCGGTTTCATGACCCAGAGGGAACCGAAAGTGGCGACGCTTTTTCGCACCCACTCCGCGGACACCACCCCAACATCATCGAGACCTTCCCGCTCGGCAACGCTGGAGAGGAAGTCTTCCTGGTAGAGCGCCTCCTGTCGACCACCTTGCGGTACGGCTGGAACTTCCGTGGGATTGGCGAGATAGTCAACCTAACCCGCGACATCGCCCATGCGTTGAGCTTCGTCCATAGCTACAACCGGATTCACGGCGATGTCAAGCTTGAGAACATCGGTTTTGAAGACCTCTACATCCTGCTCGATTTCGGTCTTTGTCGCTCAGAGCCGATCGAAACCTGCGCTTGGACACCGACCGGCAACGTACGTGCGCTGGCACCGGAGCTCTTGAAAGGAAACGCTAACACCTCTAAATCCGATGTCTGGGCACTCGGGTCAGTCGCATTTGCCGCTCTCACCGGCCGGCCTCCCTTCTTTAAACCCGACGAGAAGCAGCACGGCTTCGTTGGAACGGAACGTGATCGGGTCCTCGAGAAACTCGCTAAGCGAGCCGAAAACCCCACCTGGCAACGGGATAACGACCGCCGACTCACTGCGGCAGTCCCAGAGCTCGAGCTGAGACAACTTGTGCGAGAGATGCTTGCCCTCGAGCCAGAGCGGCGTCCAACCGCCCGTAAAGTATTCGAGCGTTGCAACAAGTGCTTGACGCAGTTTCTGCGACCAGTACAGACGACCGTGCAGGCAGCTCCAGAAGAGGAACTCAAATCGCTCCTCTACCTACAGGACTCCGGCGGTCTTGCTCTTGCCGGCGAAAACCAGAGGATCGCACTCGGCGACGCCGCTAAGCGGATCGATGCCAGTCAACTCAAAGAGGACATCGATCGCATGCGGTTGAGCGAGCTAAGGGCATTAATCGAGTCGCTCTGAGCGACCTTCCCACAGCAGCGATCCGGACTAGGGAATGCAACTACGCAGGGTCCAGGACTCCGTTCATGGCTTGATGGAGTTCGGGGGCATGGAGGCCGCTGTTGTCGATTTGGCCAGCGCAGCGGAGGTACAGCGTCTGCGGCGCGTCAAGCAACTTGGTCTCAACAACCTGGTCTTCCCGGCCGCCGAGCATTCTCGCTTCTCCCACTCGCTCGGGGCGGCCCACCTAGCCGTCAGATTCAGTAAGCAGGTCGGTGAGGCGGCGGAGCAAGTTCTCGGAGAGAGCAACCAAGTGGCACCCGAAGATATCCGCGCGATGGCTATCGCCGCACTTTGCCACGACCTAGGCCATGGCCCCCTCTCTCACATGTGGGAGCGTGAGGTGATCGGGCGCTCGTTTGACCGAGACCGCTGGATACAGGCCTTGGGAATTACCGATGATGATGGCCTTGACCACCTTGATTGGCATGAACTAGCTACGCAAGGCCTCCTTGCCTGGCCCGAGGGCGACATCTTTAAAAGGCTTGAGCGTTATGAAGAGGGTCTTGCCGGACGAATCGGGGCGATCTTGGCAGGGCGCTATTGGCTGCCCTATCTACCAACGCTCCTGCGGGCTGACATCGACGTCGACCGGTGTGACTTCGTCGCCCGCGACGCACTCCACAGCGGAGTTGAATACGGCCACTTCAAGCTTGACTGGCTGATCTCAACGATCACCATAGGCTTTCACCAGGAAAAGCCTGTAATTGGCTTCGACAGAAGCAAGGCCTTCCGGGCCGTTGAGCAGTTCCTAATCGCCCGGCGTGCCCTCTATGACACCGTTTACCAGCACAGGACAGTGCGATCGGCGGAAGGGATGTTCGGGCTGCTTCTGAAGCGCCTACGCTTCTTGGTGGAGGAAGCCACGCCGCCACCATTTTCCAATCGTGCCATTGCGCGGCCAATTGTGCGCTTGTTTACAGAGGGGGTGCTCGGGCCCGCTGACCTGATCAAACTCGACGACGACTCCCTCTGGCTGATGGTCCACGACATCGCCGCCCAGAAGAAAGGTGACAAGATTGTTCGCGACCTGGCTCGCCGACTGTTGGCTCGCGACCTTTTCAAGCAGGTGCCGATCAAGCCAGAGGATGTCAGAGACCTGAACAGTCAAGACTCCGCCCGCCGAGCTGATCTCGAAGCGACACTAACCAAAGCTCTTGAGTGCGACAATCCCAAGTACTACTTTCACATCGACTCGCACAAGCTCAACTTGCTCGAGCAAGGCAATGGCGATGGAGCCGCCTACGACGGCTGTGCCCGCTTCATTCGTTCCGATGCCGAAGGGCGATCGTCCCAGCTTGTTCGCGACACCGATCTCCACACTTACGGGAAAAAGGAAGAAGAGGAGCGTCTTTTTGTCCCGGCTGACGCGCTGGGCCCAGTTAAGGAACTCTTCGGAGTTACTTGAGCCGCCAGGCCAAGCTAACTGCTCGGACCCGCGACCGCATCAAATTGCCCGTCGCCAAGAAGACGCACGTCCGGGCTTTCAATCAGGGCTGTCGCTTTGGCGAGGATGAGGATCGAGGCCCGAGCTCTCTCTTCCTCAGGCGAGACCAATGTAAAGAAACGGCTATCGAGGGGCGAACCATCAGCCGGAGAGAACTCGACGAACTCGCACGAATACCTGCCAGGAGCTGCCTCGATTGACCGGATCATCCCATGTAGCCCTCCTTTCGACCCATGATGACCGACCTTTGCTTCGAGCTGAACTACAAGCCCAAAATGCCGGTGCGAGCGGATCAGACTGTCGATCAGCGCTCGCTGGAGGCGGTCATGCAGCATCTCCTCCCCGGGCAGTATGTGCGTCTCGGGGTTTGAGCGAGAGGCCTGGGGACAAAAAACGGATGACATCTCAAGCAACCCCGCGCGCCGACTCGTCGCGCTCCGACAGGACCAAGACACGAGCTGCCTCCTCGAGCGCTCGCTCGACCTGCACCACCTCCGTTAGGACCTTCTCGCGGCGGCGGCGAATCGCGGCGAGATCCTCGGTTGCCGTGGGATTGCCGGTCACAGCGCGAAGCTCGGTTTGCAATTCGGCGAGCCTGCGACGAAGGCGCTCGGGGGCATCAAAGTCGATTTGGTAGATGCCTGCCTTGGTCGTCTTGCGCATAACCGGTGAACGGCTTAGCTGGGTGAGGAAGGCCGCCAAAGGGTCTTTGGCAGCCACGATGAAGCCCGACTCCAGCAATAGCTCGTAGAGCTGCTTGTAGTGCATGGGACGGCCGGCATCACTGCTCGAAGCTAGGAGGCGAATGGCCGTTTCCCGGATGGAGGTCCCGCGCAAGACCTCGGCAGCTCCGAGATGGGGCACCTGGCCCAATGGCTCTGCCGCCGCGTTCTCCGCGCCGCTCAGGGGCGCCGAGTGCGGGGCGATGCGATCCAGCAAAGCCGCGCGCTCGTCGATCTCCACCAGGGCCCGCTCGACTTCATCAAGTTCGGTGCCAAGATCGTCGCGACGAGCGATGAGACGGTCGCGGTGTCTATTGAGCTCGCTCCGCTCCGCAGTCGCCGCACGAACCAAGCGCGAAGAAGTTTTCGGGGTCTTCGGATTCATGACCCTTGGCGTTCTATCGGCGTCGGCAGTGCGGGGCAACTTAGGCCTGTGGATAACCTCCCGACCAGCTGTTCATATGTCTGCTGACGTAGCTATATCCCGCCAGTTTCTGTGGACAACTATGTGGAAGACCGGCTTTTTTGACCGAAATAGCGGCTTTGCTAGAGACATTTCGGGTTGTGGATAGCGTTTTTTGCGGACAGAGCGGGTTCGCCGCCGCTCCATACATTCTCAATAACGCCGCTGTAGGGCCTATACATGGGCAGACGTATGCAAAAGGCCGACGCTCAAATTGGAGATAAGTAGCCCGGAAGTCGCGCTGCTGCGAGCGACGTAGGCTTGGCGCGACCGAGCGGCGACTACTTCGGCGTTGACGTCAACATCGCCGCCCGCCTCGCCGAAGCGGCGAAGTCGGGCGAGCTCCTCGTCTCCAACCACACCCCGGCCGAGCTCGAGCCAGGCTCCGCGTCGGCGAAGAAGCGACGCTTCAGCGCCAAGGGCACGCCTGCGGAGCTAGTGCCTACGCGCTGACCCGTTCGGCATAGCGCACCTCGCTCAGGCGGCGCGAGAACCGTTCTTCGCCGTCACAAACCGCCTGTCCTCGGGTCCCGGCCGCAGGATCAGCACCTCGGCAGGAGCCTTGGCGAGCAACCAGATGAGATCGTCACCGGAGAAGCCGGCGCCAGCCTCGCCGGTCGCCGGAACGACGACGCGGTCAAAGCTCTCGTGATCGAGTAGCCGCTCCAGGGCGTGGCGATAAGAGCGTCCGCGCTCGATCCGGGAGTCGACGGGCACTCCCTGGCCGGCAGCCCGCTGCTCGATCGCCTCCAGCATCGGCATCGCCTTCGCCGCTTCGGCCGGGATCGCGCAATCGAGCGGCAGCTGCTTCGAGACGGAAGCCAGATAGGCGGGCATCAGGGTCGCGTCCTCGGCCTTGGCCAGCCTTAGCGCCGCATCGAGGGCCCGACGAGAAATCGCGGTCCCGGTAAATGGCAAGAGGATTCGATGCACGGTCTCCGCTGCCTCGGGGCGGAGACCGCCCTTGTGCGAGCGCGCGATCAGGTAGCCACCGGCAAGGCCCAGCCCCAGCGCCACGATAATCAGCACGCGCTCGACGCTCACCCGTCCTCCTTGGAACCGCGCCGGGCGACGATCCGCACGTCGACGCCCGGCGGGGTCGCTCGCATCAAGCGCTGCGGCAGCGGCTCGCGCAACCGGGCCAGACCGCGGGGCGGTAGCGACTCGCCGACCATCAGGTAGGTGATGCCGCGCTCGCGGACGACCCGCGCCGCGCCCTCGACGAGGTTGTCGCTCTCCTCGATCAGCAGGGTCGCGCCGAGGACCGAGGCCAGGTGGCGCAGGGCCGTCACCTGGCGCTCGACCTCGCCCTCGATTGCCTGGCCGGGCGGCTTCACCCAGAGCAGGTCGAGGTCGGTGCCGAGCCGCTGCGCCGAGCGCCAGGCGCGGCGCACGAGGCGCTGTGAGGAGGGTTGCGGGCGAACCAGCGCCAGCAACCGCTCGCCGACCGCCTTGGGCGCCTCGGCGGCCAGCCGCTCCTCGCGCGTGCCCAGCGGCTGCTCGACCACGAGCCGCTTCGCCTCGACCTCCTGGGCGACCTGGCGCAGCGCCACCTCGCGCAGCGCCAGCAGGTTCTCGACGGTGAAGAAGTTGTTCAGCGCCGGCTCGATGCTCTCGCCGGGATAGACCTTGCCCGCCCGCAGCCGCCCGATCAGCGCCTCCGGAGTGAGGTCGATCAGCACCACCTCGTCCGCCTCGCCCAGCACTGCGTCCGGGATCGTCTCCCGCACCCGCGTCCCGGTCAGCTCGGCGACCTGATCGTTGAGCGACTCCAGGTGCTGGACGTTGACGGTGGAGAAGACGTCGATGCCGGCGGCGAGCACGTCGCGCACGTCTTCGTAGCGCTTCTCGTGCTCGGCGCCGGGCGCGTTGGTGTGGGCGAGCTCGTCGATCAGCGCCAGCTCGGGAGCACGGGCCAAGAGCGCCGGCAGATCCATCTCCTCGAGCTCGGTGTCGCGGTGGGTGAGGCGCCGCCGGGGAACGGTCTCCAGCCCCTCCGCCAGGGCCGAGGTCTCCGGCCGCTTGTGGGGCTCCATGTAGCCGATCGCGACGTCGCGCCCGCCATCGCGCTCGACCTGCCCTTCCTGCAGCATCCGGTAGGTCTTGCCGACCCCGGCGGCCATGCCGATGAAGACCTTGAGCTGTCCCCGGCGAGCTGTTCGCACGCCGTCATTGTCCGCCGCCATCTGCGCGGCGTGCACCTCAAGCTCCCAGCAGGTTGTGGATCAGGAGATCGATCAGCTTGATCCCGACGAAGGGGACGATCAGCCCGCCGAGGCCGTAGATCAGCATGTTGCGGCGCAGCAGCGCCGTGGCGCCGATCGGCCGGTAGCGGACGCCGCGCAGGGCGAGCGGCACCAGCAGCGGGATGACCAGGGCGTTGAAGACGATCGCCGAGAGAATTGCCGAGAGCGGCGTGCCGAGGGACATGATGTTGAGCTGCTCGAGCGGCCCCCGCTGGCCCGGATCGGCGGCGTAGGTGAAGGCGAAGATCGCCGGCAGGATCGCGAAGTACTTGGCGACGTCGTTGGCGATCGAGAACGTGGTCAGCGCCCCGCGAGTGATCAGCAGCTGCTTGCCGATCTCCACGACCTCGATCAGCTTGGTTGGGTTGGAGTCGAGGTCGACCATGTTGCCCGCCTCGCGGGCCGCCTGGGTGCCGGTGTTCATCGCCACCCCGACGTCGGACTGGGCCAGGGCCGGCGCGTCGTTGGTGCCGTCGCCCGCCATCGCGACCATCCGCCCTTCCTCCTGGTGGCCGCGGATCAACTCCAGCTTCTGCTCCGGCCTCGCTTCGGGCAGGAAGTCATCGACGCCGGCCTCCTCGGCGATCTTCGCCGCGGTCAGGCGATTGTCGCCGGTGACCATCACGGTCGAGATCCCCATCCGCCGCAGTTCGTCGAAGCGGGCGCGCATCCCCTCCTTGACGATGTCCTTGAGGTAGATGACGCCGAGCACGTGGTTGTCGCGGCAGACGGCGAGCGGCGTGCCGCCGTCATGACCGATCAGGTCGAGCTGCGCCTGCAGCTCCGCCGGCGGGCGGCCGCCCTGCTCGCTGACGTAGCTGACGATCGCGTCGCCGGCGCCCTTGCGGTACTGGTTGCCGTTGACGTCGACGCCGCTCATCCTCGTCTCGGCGGAGAAGGGGATGAAGTGGGCCTCATGGGATTCGAGCTGGCGCTCGCGGATGCCGAAGCTCTTGGCGAGGACGACGATCGAGCGCCCCTCGGGCGTCTCGTCGGCAAGCGAGGAGAGCTGCGCCGCCTCGGCCAGCTCGGCCTCCCCGATCCCCGGCATCGGGATGAACCGCGTCGCCTCGCGGTTGCCGAGCGTGATCGTCCCGGTCTTGTCGAGCAGCAGCACGTCGACGTCGCCGGACGCCTCGACCGCCCGGCCGGAAAGGGCGAGCACGTTGTGGCGGACGAGGCGGTCCATGCCGGCGATCCCGATCGCCGAGAGCAGGGCGCAGATCGTGGTCGGGAGCAGCGGCACCAGCAGCGCCACCAGGGTGACGACCGAGGCGTCGGTGCCCGAG
>Ga0157374_10000691_pt1 | contig 29724 bp, 4 predicted proteins | sample M25metaG_FD_115308 | JGI IMG/M metagenome (GOLD analysis project Ga0157374, IMG submission 115308) | Miscanthus rhizosphere microbial communities from Kellogg Biological Station, Michigan, USA - M2-5 metaG | ecosystem: Host-associated > Plants > Roots > Rhizosphere > Soil | place: USA: Michigan... | reverse complement strand
TGCCCCAACAGATGGGTGAGGATGTTGGCGCCGTTCTTCCCCGCGCTGACGAAGGTCTCCGAAGAGCCGGCCGAGGTCACCCATACCGGGAGTTCGGCCTGCAGGGGGCGGGGATAGATCTTCACGCCCACTTCCCTACCCTGGCCGTTGACGCGGCGGAGTTCTTCGCCCCGCCATAGTTTTCTTACTTCTTCGATCTGCTCGTACATCTTTTGCTGGCGGCGGCTATAGTCGTCTTTCGAGAGGACGAAGTCATCCGGGTTCCAGCCTGAGGCGAAGGACAGGCCTACGCGGCCGCCCGACAGGTTGTCCACGACCGACCATTCTTCGGCGATGCGGATCGAGTCATGCACCGGCGAGACCACGCTCCCGCTGCGAAGCCCGATGCGGCGTGTCACCATCGACAGGCCCGCGCTGATCACCGACGGGTTCGGGTACAGGCCGCCGAACTCGTGGAAGTGACGCTCCGGCGTCCATACCGCTTCGAAGCCGGCTTCGTCGGCGTATCTTACCGCGTCCACCAATAATTTGTATTTATCCTCGTGTTTGTCCTTTTCATAGCTCGAGAAGAAGAACAGGCTGAAGTCCATCGGTTTTTCTTCTACGTACCGGTCCAGGCCGTTGAGGGAGAGATCTCCCGGGTGCAGGACGATCTCGATGCCGTGGCAGAGGGTCCAGAACAGTTCCAGGACGGAGATATCGAAGGAGGTGCTGGTTACTGCCAGCAGGCGGTCGTCTTCGCGTACGCCGATCCGGTCGTTGATGCCCGCGAAGAAGTTCACCACGTTGCCGTGGGTGATCATTACGCCTTTGGGCTGGCCGGTGGAGCCGGAGGTATAGATGACGTAGCAGAGGTCGCCCGATACCGGGTCGGCGGTGGTGGTGTGGCCGTTGGTGGCGGTGTGGCCGTTGATGCCCGTGGTGGCGTGGCCGTTGATGGTGTTGGCGGTTGAGGGCGCCGACGAGAGGACGTCGTCCAACAGGACCACCGATCCCGGGTAGGACAGGTCTTCCGGTTGGCGGTCGGTGACCAGGACATCCGTCCCGCTGTCGCCGAGCATATATTCCAGGCGTTCCCGTGGGTAGGCCGGGTCCAGCGGCACGTAGGCGCCGCCGGCTTTGAGGATACCCAGCAGGCCCACCAGCAGCCGTTCGTTACGGCTCAGCATGACGCCGACCAGGCGGCCGGCGCGGACGCCGTGTTGTTCGCGGAGGTAGCGGCTGAGTTGTTCGGATTGTTGATCCAGAGAGGCATAAGTAAGGGCGCGGCCTTCGTAGACGACGGCCACTTTGTCCGGTGTCAGGGCTGCCTGGGCCCGGAACAGGCTGACGATCGTCGCCGACCGGTCATAGTCCAGACCCGTCGCGTTGCGCGCGATGAGTTGTTCCCGGCGCTCGGAGGCGTCGAGCAGATCGATCTCGTGGGAGACGATGGTCTCTTCATCGGAGGCGATGATGGCGAGGCTGTCTTCGTAGTAATGGAGAAATGATTGAAAGGTCTTATCGTCAATGCAACTGCCTACAAAGTCATATTTTGCCTTTATGCCTTCGTCATTGGCATGCATACTCACATTGAAACCACTTTCATCGCGAAGATAATTGTCGAAGCCCAGGGAGTCCTGGCCCTCGTGGATGGAATTTTCGAGGCGGACGTCGCGGATGACATGGAAATTGATAAAATTGAAATAGACGTCGAAGAGGGGGTTCTCGTTATCGACTTTCACCCCGATGGCCTGGCTGATCTCGAAGAAGGACAGGCCGTCGTGTTTGCCGTATTCCAGCAGGCGGCGGTGGATCAGCTGGAGATAGCTATCCCAGTTGCAGTTCGGGGGAATGATGATCCGCACCGGGATGGTGGTGAGGAAGCAGCCCAGTAATTTATCGCCGTCCTTTTCCAGGGGGCGGTTGAAGCCGACGAGTCCCGTGAGGATATCGTTTGCTCCGGTGATCATTTTCAGCGCGTAGACATGTGCGGCGAACATCAGGTGTTTTACCGGGATCTCGCGTTTGCGAGCTACGGCTTCCAGGCGGGTCACGAGGTCCGGGTCATATTTCTTTTTCACTGAGGTAAACTTGCGATCGCCCGAGTGACCGTTGAGCTCGAGTTTACGGTATCCGTCCATTTCCCGGCGCCAGAATTCGAGGGTCTGGTTGTCCTGTTTCCTTGCCATCTCGCCGATGATATGGTCCTTGAAGGTCACTTCCAGCGATTGCGGGAGGAATCCCGCGTCGCGTAACAGCGACCCATAGGTGTTGTTCAGTTCCGTGATAAGGGCGGCATGGCTCCAGCCGTCGAGGATCGCGTGGTGCGCCTCGAAAACCATTATGTGGTAGTGTGCCTTCAGGCGATAGATGACCATGCGCCAGAGCGGCAGGCGGCTGATGTCGAAATGCCGGGCGCGGCTTTCTTCCAGGTAGGCGCCGACGACCTGTTGTTGTTCTTCTCTTGAAGCGTCCGAGAGGTCTTCGAGCCGAAGGTCGATGACCGGCTCACGGTAGACTACGTGTGCATACGCGCCGAGGTCGAAAGCCGTGCGGAGGATCGGGTGTTTCATGGCCATCAGGCGAACGGCCTTTTCCAGGACGTCCATGTCGACTACTTCGTAATCGATGGGAACCACGTTCTGTTCGAAATAGAGGATCTCTTCCGGGTTGGAGAGGTGGATGACGCACATTCCCGTCTCGATGTCGCTCATGGGCCAGGCCGATTCGATGGAGTCGTCGTTTGCCGAAGCGCGATAGTCCGTGTCGAACTGTTCCACGGTGCGGGTGATCTCACCGAGTCCGTCATTGGCGGTATATCCGTTACCGATCTGCTTTGCCGTGATCAGACGGGCCAGGCCCGCGATCGTGTCGTGTCCGAGGAGATCGGCAATGGACAGCCGGACCTGGATGGTCTTGTTGATAGCTCCGATGACTCTGACGGCCAGGATCGAATCCCCGCCGATGCGGAAGAACCGGTCGTTGACCCCGATGCGATCGATGCCGAGGACCGTCTGCCACCAGACGGCCAGTTGTTTTTCCAGGGGAGTAGCCGGTTCCACGAATTGTGTTTCCGTGGTAAAGGAAAGGGCCAGCAGTGCTTTGCGATCGATCTTGCCATTCACCGTCAGCGGCAATTCGTCCACGCGGAAGATAAGATGCGGGATCATGTAATCCGGCAGCCTGGTCTTTAAAAAGGTGCGGAGCTGTTCTTCATCGAAAGCCGCGTTTGCCTGGATGTAGGCCGCCAACTGGGTATCGTCCGCCGAGGCGCGGGTCAGAACGACGGCCCGCTCCACGGATGCGAAGCTGCCGATGGCGAGTTCTATTTCGCCCAGCTCGATGCGATTGCCGCGGACTTTTACCTGGTGGTCCAGGCGACCGAGGAATTCGATATTCCCGTCCGGCAGCCAGCGGGCCAGGTCGCCCGTCTTATAGAGTGTCGTTCCGGATTGAACGGGGCTGTCGATAAAGCGTTGTTTAGTGAGTTCTTCTTTATTGAGATAGCCGACCGAGAGGTTGACACCGCCAATGAACAGTTCGCCGGGGGCGCCGATGGGTTGCAGCTGGCCATCTTCGTTGAGGACGTAGAGGGTGGTATTGTCGATGGGTTTGCCGATGGGGATGCGATAGTGATCGGGCACCTGGTCGAGGTGGCCGGCGGTGACCGGATAATAGGACACGTCGACCGTTGCTTCCGTCGGGCCGTACAGATTATGCAGCTGGGCGTTGGGGCAAAATTCGCGAAAGAGGCGGGCTTCTTTTATCTTCAATTCTTCGCCGCTGGTGAAGACATAGCGGATGGAGTCCGGGGAACTGCCGCCGCCTTTCACCTGCAGGAAGACCTGGAGCATGGAAGGGACGAAGTGGAGGACCGTGATCTTTTCTTTTTCGATGAGCCGGCCGAGCGAGACCGGGTCTTTTTCCGCGCCGGGAGCCGCCAGTACCAGTCTTGCGCCATACATACCCGCCCAGAACAATTCCCAGACCGATACGTCGAAGACCGTCGGGGTTTTTTGCAGGATGTTGTCGTCAGGCTGCAGGCCATATTCGTTCTGCATCCAGACGAGCCGGTTCACGATGGAGCGGTGGCGGATGAGGACCCCTTTGGGTTGGCCTGTGGAGCCCGAGGTATAAATGATGTATGCGAGATCTTCAGGGGTTGCACGGTTGATGGGTTCGCTGTTGTTGTCGTAGGTGGGTTTGGTGTTGGGCGCAGGGTTGGTGTCGGGTGTGTCCGGGAAGGCGAGGGTCGTCACATCCCAGGATTCGATACCGGGGAGGGGATCGGTGGTTGCGTTGGTGAGCAGGAGGGTTGCCGCGCTGTCCTGGAGGATGTAGGTCGTTCTTTCCGCCGGGTAGTCTTTGCTGAGGGGAAGGTAGACGCAGCCCGCCTTCAGGATGCCATAGATGGCGATCATCATTTCGAGGGAACGGTCCATCCGGACGGCGACGACCGCTCCTTTTGCCGGGAATCTGTCGACCAGTTTGCGGGTGATGATATCGGACAGCTGGTGCAGACGGGCATAGCTGAGATCCTGTTCGGCAAACCGGAGGGCGGCGCGATGCGGATGAGCGTGCACCTGCCCGATGAACATGTCCATGACCGTCAGGTCCGATGGAAAGGGTTTTTCTGTCGCGTTGAATTCCTGGAGGATGCGATGTTTTTCTTCTTCGCCGATGAGTTCGATGCGGCGGATGGGGGCGTCCTTTTTATCGATCAGTTGGTCAAGCAGGTGGAGGAAGTGAGTGGCGACGCGGGCGATATAGGTTTCGTCGTAACGGTCCGAGTCATAGGTAAGCGTGAGCGCGAGTCCATCCTTTACCGCGCAGGAGAACAGGATGTCCAGGCCCGCGGCAGGGCTCGCGGGGGTGTTCGAGGGGGTAGCCGCGGAGGAGTTGTCTTCCATCGTCAGTCCAACGAGGGGCCAGGAGGCCAGTTCCGTTTCCGCGACGCCGAGCATTTTTGCGAGGGGGTAGTTCGCGTTGCGGGAGTCTTCGATGAACCGCTCCTTTACATCAGTCAGCAATTCGCGGAAGGTCTTGTCCTGGAAATCGCCGATCCGCACGGGGATGAGCTGCCGGTCCGCGGTGGTAAGCACGACGAGGTCCTTGCAGGCCGAATATTTCCGCAGCAGGATGCCGAGGGCCGCGAGCAGTACGATGTGCTGCGCCTTTTCCGACGATGCAAGCTGTTGCAGGCGGAGCGACATCTGTGGCGTCGCCTTCATGGCATAGCTGCCATGTCCGCCCGAAGTGTCGGATACTTTATTGCCGATGAAGTAGGAGGCCAATTCGAAGCCCTGCATCCGTTGTTTCCAGTAATTGCGGATCGCAAGGTTCTTATTGACCTGCAGGGACGCAGGATCAAGGTATGATTCAGCAGACATTTTTTGATGAGGATTTAAGCGTGATGGAAAAGAAGTACCAGCGGTTAAAAGTTGAACGTGATGGATTCTTCCGTGCGGGCCGCCGATGGCGTGTCGAGGCTGTCCATGCAGGCCGTCAGGGTCTTGTCCACGTGTTTGCAGAGATGGTGCAGCAAGCGGCGGAACTCCGCAATGAGCCATTGCGCATCGCCGTCGGTGAAATGTGAATGGGCATATTCCCAACGGAAGATGAGGGCCGAGGGTGTTTCGTTGACGAAAAGCGTCAGCGGATATTTAGATGTTTTATTCTCGAATGTGTAAGGGATGAACTCGCTGTCGCCCGCAGCATCGCTGTCGAACCGCTGGTAGACGAACATCGCCCCGATGAGTTCCGGCAACGGGATGTCGCGTTGTTTGTTCAATTCGCCTACGATATCCGCCAGGTCATAAAGCTGTCTCGCCTGGGCTTCCACAAGGCCCCGGTGCATCGTCCGGATATATTCCTTTACCGACGACCCCAAGTCTACCCGGCAGCGGATGGGCAGGGTCTTGGCATACATGCCGACACCGCCTTCCAGTTCTTCCTGCATCCTGCCTGAGGTATTGATACCCAGGACCATGTCGTCCTGCCCTGTCAGGCGGGCCAGGAACAGGTGGAACGCCGAGAACAGACCGGAGAAAAGGGTAACGTTCTGTTCGTCCGCCAGCGAAAGCAGCGGACTGAGTTCGCCGCGGCCGATACTGAACAGGATGTTCCCGCCGTCATCCGCCGAGAGCTTTGTACTCCTGCCGGCCGAAGGCCATTCCATTGCTGGTATCTTGCCGCTGAAGGTATTCAACCAGAATTCGCGGTGGCGGATATATTCCGTAGAGGACCGGAAAGCCGTCTCCCATTCCGCGTAGTCCTTATACTGAACCTGCAGGGCGGCGAGGGTCTCGCCTTTGTAAAGCCGGACAAAATCCGCGAGGAGGTTCATCTGCGACAGGCCGTCGCAGACGATATGATGGACGTCCGTCAGCAAGAGATTGCGTCCATCCTCCACCGAGAGGATCGCTGCCCGGAACAGCGGGGCTGTTTCGAGATCGAAGGGGCGAATAAAGTTCGCGACAGCCTCTTCCACGCCGTCGGTGGTGCAGGTAAGCGATTCCAGGGTGAAGGCCGTGTCCGGCGCGACGACCTGAATGAGCTTGCCATCGGCCGTGAAGGAGAATGTCGTCCGCAGGATCTCGTGGCGCAGGAGCAATTGCCGGAGGCTCGCTCCGATGCGGTGCGTGTCTACGACGCCCTTTATCTCCCATGCCATGGGCAGGTTGAATGCTTTACTGTCCCGCGCCAGTTCGTAATTGTAGTAGATGCGGTGCTGGGCGGCAGATAGTTCATAGCCTGGCTTTGGCGATGCGGGCGCGATGGTATAGCCGTTTTGTTTTCCGTGCTGCAGGATCAGTGCCGCCTGTTTTTTTATCGTGAGGTTATTGAATACTTCGTCGAGGGAAAGGCGGATCTCCGTCTCTTTATAAATTTTAGCGATGAGCCGCATCATACCCAGGGAGCTGCCGCCGGAGGTGAAGAAGTTGTCTTCCGTAGAGAGTTCTTTGTCGCCGAGGATCGCTTTCCAGATGTCGAGGACCCTTTGTTCCGTCTCATTTGCCGGCAGGTGTTTTTCCCCGGCCGCGGTCCGGCATAAGAGCAATGCCCGGTGGTCGATCTTCCCGTTGGGAAGGAGGGGAAATTCCGCAAGGGGGATGATGGCAGCGGGGATGGAATGGGCCGGCAGCCAGTTTTCCAGGTGGGCCTGCAATTGGGCCAGAAGGGTTGCATTTTCCTGTTTGGGAATGACGAACGCCACCAGTCCGCCGCCGTCCCGATTCAGATCCTTATCGTAGACGACGACTGCATGACCGACCAATCCCGAGCGGAGCAAAACCGACTCGATCTCGTCGGGCTCGATGCGGATGCCTCTGAGTTTGACCTGCCTGTCTTCGCGGCCGAGCAGATCGACAGAACCGTCCGCGAGAAGGCGGGCCTTGTCTCCGGTCTTATAGGCGAAGACCTGTCCGTCGGCGTCCGTGCCTACGGAGATGAATTTTTCGGCAGTAAGCGCCGGGTCATTGAGATATCCCTTCGAGACGTATGCCGACACGATGTAGAGGTCGCCCGGCACCATAATGCCACAGGGTTTGAGCCCTTCGCGGGCTACCAGCAATTTTGTTCCGTCGATGGGGAATCCGATGGGAATCCGGGTGAGTTTTACGTCGGTGGGCTTGATCCGGTAACAGGCGCGGATCATCGTCGTCTCAGTTGCACCATAGAGATTTACCAGTTGGATGCGATGGGGAAAGACCGAATACCAGCGGACCAGTTCTTCCGGCAGGATCTTTTCGCCGGAGAGGAGGATATACCGGAGGTTCGGGAACAGGCCCGGCTCCAGATCAGGAGTATTGATGAGGCGGAAGACGCTGGGTACGCAGTGGATGAACTGGATGCCTTCCTTATCGATCCAGCCGGACAATTTCGGGCCGGAGAAGAAGTCTTTGTCCGTGGGCGGCAGACAGATAGTGCCGCCGGCCAGCAAGGGAACAAAGATATCGCGGAGGAAGGCGTCGAAGTAAGGGCTTATCAACTGGCTGAACCGGGAGCCGGCTTCCACGTTGAAAGCTGCGATCTCCCACCGGACAAACTGCAGGAGGCTTTTATTCCTGCCGATGATGCCTTTCGGGGTGCCGGTGGAGCCCGACGTGAAATAGACATAGATGCTGTCATCGACCTTGCAGGTGGGGTATTCCAGTTCGCCCGGATCGATGTCGCGGAGGAGATCCTCGATGCAAGTGGCCGGGACTACGCCGGTGAGTGCCGGGTGTTCGCGATCCGCGCAGGAAGTGATGACGCAGTCGAGGTGGAGTTCCCCGAGCATGCTTGCGAGTCTTGCGGCGGGGAGCGCCGGGTCGATGGGCACAAATACACAGCGGGCGTTGAGGATGCCGATGATGGAAGTAATGAGATGGATCCTGTCGGAAAGACAGATGCCGATACATCGCTTCGAGACCGGGCTTTTATCCGTCAGCCAGCGCGTGACCTTGTCGGCCGACAGCGACAACTCCTGATAGGAAACCGACCTGCCGGGAGAGGAGATGGCTATTCTTTCCGCATTGTCGTGCAGGCTGATACGCAGTTGTTCTTGTGTGGTCATGACTTAAAGAATTTATCGAGTAATATTCCGAATGTGAGAATAATGATCAGGAGGTCGCTTTCATAGGGGGCGTTGACCGTAAATCCCGGGCGGCTGTAGGTTTTCTTCAGCCGTTCAACCGCATCGGGATCGAAGAATCCCTGGCGGCTTATGCAGTCATAGGACAGGATATCGTTTATGTAGGCGTTATTTTGCTGAAGCAGGTAGGGGCTGCCGGGGGCGATGAAGTGGAATTTTTCGCGATCGGTGACCGCCTTTGGCACGAAGCGGCCGGCCATGCGTTTGAGGATATATTTCTCCGTGAAGTCTTTTAGTTTCATATCGACCGGAAGCGTCGTAGAGAAGGCCACGAGGTCCTTGTCAAGAAAGGGGTAACGCGCTTCTACGGAATTGGCCATGGCCATCCTGTCGCCGTGATCCGAGACGAGATGATCTACCAGCCTGAGCTTGTAGTCGATGTAGGCTCTTCGATGCAGGACGTGACGGTTGTCCAGGCGCTGACGATTGACGATCGGGTGGTTGAGGCAATTGAATTCCCCGAAGCCTGCGTTCATTTCCGCCGAATAGAGCGCCTGTTTCTCTTTGTCGAATTCGAGGAAGTTGCGTTCATAGTAAAAGGAGGGATCGCCCCAAAGTCGCATCCGCAGGTTCTCTTCCCCCGGATCGGCCGGAGTGCGCCCCATGTTCATCGCGCGCATCTTGTCGAAGCGGTAGCCGACATAGCCGGCAAAGAATTCATCGGCGCCCTCGCCGGAGAGCACCACTTTTATCCCTTTCGAGCGGACGGCTTCGGACAACGCCAGTGAGGCCGTGTTATAGGTTTCCTTTATCGGGCATTCGGAGTGGTAGATGGCTTGTTCGAGGCGCCGGATGATGTCTTCTTCGCGGAATATTTTTTGATAGAGGCTGGAGTTCGATTCTTTGGCGACGAGTTGCTGATAGGGTGATTCCGAATATTGAGATTCCGCGAAGTCGATGGAGAAGGCCATGCGGCCGCCGTCCGGTGTAAAGCTGCCGATCTTCATCGCGACGATGGAGGAATCGAGGCCGCCGCTGAGGTAGAAGCCCGTCGGCACGTCCGCGCGCAAGCGGAGGCGGACGGAAGTATCCAGGTATTCTTCCAGTTTCCCGATATAGTATGATTCCGGAGAACCATTCATCGCGCAGGGGCCTTCCGGATAGACGAGATCCCAATATTCCGTGTCGGTGATGCCGCCCTGGTCGTCGACGATGAGAAAGTGTCCGTTCTCGAGGCTGTGGATGCCTTCGAAGAGCGTCCGGGGGCTGATGAGGCCGGCGAAGGTGAAGACCTGGTCGAGGCCGACGCGGTCCACGCTGCGAACGACCGAGGGGTGTTCGAGGATGGCCTTTATTTCCGAGCCAAAAATGAAGAGGTCGCCGGTGCGGGTATAGAAGAACGGGATGATACCCATCTGGTCGCGGGCGCAGAACAGGATGCGCCGGGTCTTATCGTAGAGGGCGAAGGCGAACTGGCCGTTGAGTTTGTCCAGGAATCCTGTTCCATGTTCTTCGTAGAGGTGCAGGATCACTTCTACGTCCGATTCCGTTGAAAAGACATGGCCCTGGTCGCGGAGCTGTTTTCGAAGTTCGATATAATTGAAGATCTCGCCGTTGCAGATGAGCAGCAGGGAGCCATCCTCGTTGGGGATGGGTTGCATCCCATTGCCGAGGCCGATGATGCTGAGCCGGGAGAATCCGAGGGCGACGTTGTCGAAGATGACCGAGTCCTGGGCATCCGGGCCCCGATGGTAGAGGGTCCGGTTCATTCCGTCCACGATCTTTCTGTCGCCTTCGTCGACCCGCCGGTCGAATCTAATAAATCCGCAGATTCCACACATAATGAGAATTACTTTATTACCGTTTTTAGACTTGGTTGCAATACCGAGCATAAGTGGTCCCAGAGTGTTTCCACTTGCAGGTCCTTCAGACAGCTCAATTTCTTATTGTCGGGCAGGCGGCATTCCCTGTCGAGGCAGGGGATACATTCAAGACCAAGCCTCACCGTTATATTCCGGGGGTCGTAATCCCGGGGGTTTACCGCATTATAGGCCGACGGCCCGTAGATGACGATGACGCGTTTGTTCAGTGCGTTGGCGATGTGCATCGGGGCCGAGTCGTTGCCGAGGAAAACATCGCACCGGGAAAGGATCGCCGCGGTGGTATTGAGGTCGCTGCCGCAGTAGTTGAAGACCCTTCCTTCCCCGCCGCCGTTTGCTTCGAGGATGGCTTTTACCGACTCGGCTGTTGCGTGTTCTTCTTTGCCGCCGATAAAGGCCAGCTGGCCGTCGTGGTTGTCGAGGTAGAGCTGACAGAGCATGACGAATTTTTCGAGGGGCCATTTCCGGTTCCAGTGGTTACTCCCGCCCATGTGGACAGCGAGCAGGTGTCCGCCCTGGCGGCCCAGTTGGGGCAGGGTTACCGGTCTGAAAGGGAAGAACGGGCGGATGGTGTGTTTGTTGGTGCGGGTCACGCCGGGCTCAAGCAGGTGCAGGATCGAGCTGACCAATTGGGTGTAGTGGGTATTGGCTTTATCGAGCCGGTATTCCCGGGAGCAGAAGGTCGTGTTGGTCCCTTCGACGCCGAGGATCATCGGCACGCCGGCGAGGTAGAAGGCCAGCGGGTTGACCATTGGATACTGGTCGACGATGACGCAGCGGATCTTTGCTTTTTTTACTTTGCCGATGAACGAGAGCCAGGCTTTGCCCTTGCCTGCGGCCGGCAGTACGAGAACGCGATCCGTCAGGCAGTGGTTGTGGAAGAAGTCCGTAAGCTGGCGGTAGAAAGATGCCGATACCGCCAAGTGCACCGAATAGCCCCAGGACTCCAGTTGCTGGATGAGGAAATTGTGGATGACCAGATCGCCGAGTCTATTGGCCAGTGACAGGTCGAGGCAAACCGCGCCATTGGACACGTGGGTGGCCCGGCCGAACTCCGGGTTGACCAGTCTTCGGAAAATGCCAGATTTCAGGAGGCGGCCCGCCGCGTTCTTCAGGCCGGCGCCGCGCAGAATTGATACCATGTTTTTTTGTTTATTGCTCTATCAATGAAAGGGCAGCCTCCATCTGGATGTCGCCGATGCGGATCCAACTGTCGGAGAGTACTGCTGCGAGAATGTTTTGATAGTATTGGGCGAAAAGGGTGATTATGTCTTCCGTATACAGGGCCTTGCTGTAGATGAAGAGCAAGACGAAGCTGCCATCCTGTTCAGAGGCCTCTATCTTGAACCCATACTGGGTCGTCTCTGCGCCTTCCGCCCGCACGGGTTTGAATTCCAGCGTGTCGAATGCGCCCTCTCCATCTATGTAGCCGGCAAAGGCGAAATGGGCCTCGATCTCCGGTTTTTCGATTCCGGTGGCGGTCCGGACGATGGACAGCATCTCATCGAAGGGAAATTCCTGGTTCTCGAAGGCGTCCAGAACGGTCTGGCGTACGCGGTGCAGGAAGTTCCGGTAGGATTCTTCCTGGCGGACCCGGGCGATGAGCGGCAGAAGATTGATAAACGTGCCGACGAGATCCTTGTATTCCGGTTGTGTCCTTCCCACCGAATCGCTGGCGATGACCACTTCCCTGTTGCCCGACATGCGGGAGAGCAGGATGTAGTACAAGGACAGAAAGAACATGAAACCCGAGATATTCGATTCCGCCAGCAAGCGCTTTATGCGCCGGTAGTCGCTGCCGGTGATCTCCAGCCGGGTAACGGCCGCGGGGTATTGTTCTGTCTTGTCGTCCGACTGGTTCACCTGGAGGTTGAGCATGGGCCAGCCCGCAGCCAGCTGCCGGCTCCAGAATTCCTTTTGAGCGCCGAGCGCCTGCAGGTTTTGTTTCTGGGATTGCGCGAAGTCGACATAGCGGGTGTGCAGTTGTGGCAGCTGTTCGCCCTGGTAGAGCCGCCGGAATTCGTTCATGAGGATATTCATCGACAAGCCGTCGCAGACGATGTGATGGATATCGATCAGCAGCCAGGCCGCGTCCTCTGTCTTTACGACGCGACAGCGGAACAGGGACTGTTGCGCCAGGTCGAAGGGTTGGAGGAATTCGCCGCAGGCCTCCGCCAGGTCGTGGCAGGCGCCTTCCGGCTGCAGGGTGAAGGCCACGGGAACCGAAGGGTGGATCTTCTGGCAGACGTTGCCGTTGATGAGGTGGAAGCTTGTCCGGAGGCCTTCGTGCCGGTCGACGAGTTGTTGAAGGCAGGATTTCGCTTTTTCGATGTCCAGGCCGCCGGTGACTTCGAAGGAACCGAAGACATTGTATGCGAGGGTCTCCTTGTTGAGCCATTGTTCATAGAACAGGCGTTCCTGGGCGGGAGAGCAGATATAGTATTCCTGCTGCGCGGCGACAGAGGTTTCTTTTGCCGCGGTTGTTGCGGGGGATACCTCCGCGTTGCCCGGATGGGCCTGTTCCGCGTTGTCGATGAGGACGCCCTGTCTGCGGATCGTCGGGTTGTCGAAGATCTTTCGCAGCCGGAGATCCACCGAAAAGGCCTGGCGGATCTGATTCATGAGGTGTACTGCCAGGATCGAGTGACCGCCGAGTTCGAAGAAATCGTCGGTGACGCCGATGGCCGTCTCTTGCAGGTGCAGGAGGTCCGCCCAGATGCCGGCGAGCGTCTTTTCCGTCGGGGATGCGGGGGCGAGGATCTCGCGTTCTTCCCGGCCGGATTGCGGTGCGGGAAGTCGTTTCCTGTCCACCTTGCCGTTGTTGGTCACCGGGATCTCCGTGAGATGCACAAAATATTTCGGGACCATGTAGGGGGGCAGTTCCAGGGACAGGAAGTCGCGCAGTTCCTGTTCGGCGACCGGAGTCTCCGCCACATAGTACGCGCAGATGGATTTGTCGTATTTGCTTTTTTCTATCACCTGTGCAAGCACCTGGTTGATGGACGGGAATTTCAGCAGGCTGCTTTCGATCTCGCCCAATTCAATGCGGTAGCCGCGGATCTTGACCTGCGAATCCTTTCTGCCGAGGAACTCGATGTTGCCATCGGGAAACCATCTTGCCATGTCCCCGGTGTTGTAGAGTTTTTCACCCCGATCGAAGGGGCTGGGGATGAATTTTCGATCGCTGAGCTCTTTATCGTTGAAATAACCGACCGCGAGGCATTCGCCGCCAATATACAGGTCGCCGGGTACGCCGATCGGGCAAAGGCGGAGGTTCTTGTCGAGGACGAGGTATTTTGCGTTGTTGATCGGTTTGCCGTAGGGGATGCTGTTCCAGTTGGGATCCATTTCCTCCACTTCGAAGAAGTTCGACCATACCGTCGCTTCCGTGGCGCCGCCGAGGGCGATGAACCGCAATTGAGGAAAGAGCGTCTTCATTTGCACCGGCATGTTCAGGGGGATCCAGTCGCCGCTGAGGAAGGCCAGGCGCAGCTTGCCGGTCGCCGCGATCTCATCCTGTCGCCGGGCGAGCAGCGGGATCACCTGTTGCAACATGGCAGGGGCCGAGTCCCAGAAGGTGATGCCTTCCGTGGCGAGGATTGCCGCCAGCATATCCGGTTCTTCCAGGTCGGCTTTGCCGGCGATGCGGATCTGGCCGCCGGCCGCGAGGATGCCGAAGAGGTCGAAGACCGAGAGGTCGAAGCTGATGGAGCTGACGAAGAGCAATTTGTCCGATGCATCGACGTCATATGTCGCGACGATCCATTCGATGAGGTTGATCACCGGCCGGTGTTGAACGGCCACGCCTTTCGGTTTACCTGTGGACCCCGAGGTGAAGATGACGTAGGCCAGATCTTCCGAGGAGTTGCAGATCTCCGGATCCGTACAGGGATAATCCGTAAGAGACATTTCGTCGAGGCACACCAGCTCCGGGGGCGCCGACATTGCCGCGGCCGCTTCTGATGTGTGGGATGCATTGGCTGCATCCGTGATGAGTATGGCTGCTTCCACCGAGTTACCGATCTCGATGACCCTGTTGTCCGGGACATAGGGTTCCACCGGTACGTATTTGCCGCCGGCTTTCAGGATGCCGAGGAGGGCTATCACCAAACCGACGCCGCGTTCCATGATCACCACCACCGCCGTTTCTCTTTTTACCCCTTTTTCCCGAAGGAAATGGGCGAGCCGGTTGGACGACTCATTCAGCCAGCGGTAGGAGTACTCTTTTCCGTCCGCGATGATGGCCGTTGCATCGGGGGCGATGGCCGTACGTTCTTCGAACAGCTGGTGGAGCAGTTTCTCCGTTGCGTAGGGGGTTTTCGTGTCGTTGAAGTCCACGAGCAACTGGCGGCTGAATCCACCCGCGAGGATATCGATGTCCTGCACCTGTACTTGCGGGTCGCCGATCACGGCCGAGACGATATTCTGTAAATAGGCGATAAAGCGCCGGATGGTCTCTTCCCGGAACAGGGAGGTAGCATATTCCAGGCTGAAATGGATCTCTTTTCCCCGATGGTGGATAGTAAAATTGAGATCGAACTTCGCGGATGCGTCCTCCGTCCTGTAGGTCTCCATCGATAGGCCTGGAAGGGTCACGCCGTCGTGGTCGTTAAAGCTGTCGAAATTGAACATCACATCGAACAGCGGGGTGCGGCCGGGGTCCCGGTCTACTTTCAGATCTGTGAGGAGGTCCTCGAACTGGTAGCCCTGGTTATCCAGCGCAGCCAGGACTTTTTCTTTTACGGAACGCAGGAGTCCGGAGAAGCTTGTATCCGGCTTCACCTGATTGCGGAGCACCAGGGTATTGACGAACATCCCGATGATCTTTTCGATGTCTGCATGTGAGCGACCCGAGGTGACAGTCCCCATGAGGATGTCTTCCTGATTGCTCAGCCGGTGGAGAAGGATATTGACGATGCTGAGCAGGACCATGTACATCGAGGCGCCGTGTTCCTTTGCGATCGCATCGAGGGCCGCCGTTTCCTGTTCGCCGAGGCGGAACGGGACCGTTTTCCCTTCGAAGTTGCGGATGGCAGGACGCTTATGGTCCGTGGGGAGGGTGAGGCTGCCTTCGATGTCCGCCAGTTCGGCGAGCCAGAAGTCCCGTTGCGCCGCCAGTTCCTCGCGGTGCCGGTCACTTTGCTGCCATACCGAATAGTCTTTGTATTGCAGCGGCAGTTGCGGCAGGCTGATCCCTTCGTAGAGGGTTATCAGGTCGTGGAGCAGTACGCCGCCGGATACCCCGTCGGTGATGATGTGGTGCATCGACAACAGCAGGATATGTTCGTCGGCCGCCAGCTGGACGAGGCCTACCTTGATCAGGGGGGCCTTTGCCAGGTCGAAGGGCGTCACGAATGCTTTTATGATAGCGGGGATCTCCGCTTCCGTTGCGTGGAAAAATTCGATGGCCGATCGTGGCGCATCGATAATCTGTTGAACCGGGCCCGAGGAAGACATCACGAATGCCGTGCGGAGGCTTTCATGCCGCGCGATGAGTTTTTGAAACGCGTTGTTCAGTTGTCCGCTGTCGAGCATCCCTTTTACCCGGAAGGACATCGGCATTACATAGGCCAGGTTCGAGGGGTCGAATTCATAGAGGAAATAGAGCCGGCGCTGCGCCGAGCTGAGCGGGTATTCGCTGTTCTCCGCCGCGCGCGGGATCGCCGCATAGGTTTTTTCCGTCCCTGCGGCCGAAGTTTTCGCGTCGATGTATTCCGCGAGGGCGCGGACGGTTGCTTTTTTGAAGAATTCCGTTACGGCCATCTCGAGGCCGAACTCTTTGTTGATGCGTTTGCTGAAGGTGATTGCCTTGAGGGAATCGCCGCCGGTCTCGAAAAAGTCGTCATCGAGGCCGATGTCCGTTCTGCCGAAGAAATGGCGCCAGAGTCGTAAAACGGTCTTCTGGGTCGGTGTTGTGGTCTCGTCGGTCATCGAGTCCGATGTTGTGTCCGTAGCGTCCATTGTCTCCGGGGTGGGGAGCGAGGCGTCGTTTTGGGAGCGGCGGAAGACCCATTTCTGCAGTCTTGCCTCCAATTCCGTCGCCGACGCGATCACCTGCGGGAGATGGTTCACGCTCAGTGCCCGTTGCAGGACTTCCATGATCTCGTGCTTGTTGATCGACAGGGGTGCGTCGTGGGTCAATTCGAAGCCATCGATATTCGCGCTGATCCAGTTGGAGAGGCGGCCTGCTTGTTTTTGCGCCCGGATGTAATGGTCCATGTAGGCATTGGCCGGGGCGTAGGCGCCGAACCCGATGCCGCCGAGGATCGGTGACAGGGAAGAGATCAGCATACAAAAATCGAGGGGCTTGTCGCCCAGGATCTTGTCCAGGATTTGCAGGCCTTCCACTTTTGCGGCGAATTGTTTTCCGAAGTCCGTTGAATCCAGGTCGTCGACGGGCTTGAGCATGTCGCCGCCGATGATGCCTGCCGCGTGAAAGACCCCGTTGATGGGGCCCCATTCCGATTCCACGGCGGCGATGATGGCCGTCATTGCCTGCTGGTCGCGGACATCCGCGTCGAAGCAGCGGACCTCTCCTTCCTGTTGCAGGGCTTTTACGTAGCCGATCTTTTCCAGGGGCTGTTCCGATAATTTCCTGCGGCTGACCAGCGCAACTTTTGCGTGTGTATTGTGAAGGAGCCAGGTTGCGACCGTGAGGCCGAACGCACCGAGACCGCCGGTGATGAGATAAACACCACCGGTGCGGTCCAGTACGCTGTTGGTTGTTGTCGGTACGGAGTTGTATACCTGCTCCCATCTTTTCGAAAGTGAAAGGGCGACGACGCGGCCGGTTGTCCGGCTTGCGATCTCACTGTACACCGTGTCTGCGGCGGACAGCGTTTCCCGGCGATCGATATCGATCGCGCAGGTGTCGATGGCGTATTCGGCGCCGATGACCTTCAGCAGTGCCAGGGTCATTGCTTTTGCCGGGTTCACCGGGGTGTTCTCGAGGATGCTGTGGACGTCGTTTGTCAGCAGCGTTATTTTTCCAAGGCGGGGGGCTTTTTCCGCCATGAGTGCGCGGACTACGTCCGCGAGGCTATAGAAAAAGCTATCGAGTGCCAATGTGTTTGTGACCGGCTGTGTCGTGAGGCCCCAGGCATGGATGAGGCCATCCGGGTTCAGGCCATGGAGTGTCAGTTGGCGGGCGAGGCGGGGAAAGCTTTCTTTGTCCTGTGGGTTCAGTTCATAGGAAGAAGGTGAGTGTTCGATCCAGGATGCGCCGGGCCGGACGATTATTGCCGCGGGGTACCGGGAGCTCAACGTGTCGCCAATGCCGAGGGGATCGGCGAGGATGAGTGGAAGCTCGAAGTGGTTTTCCGGGATCGGCGCCAGTGGGGCCAGTTTCCAGGACGGGGTGTGAAACCAATTCGCGATGTCTTTGTCTTTCGACAGGGACTTTTCCGCGCCGACGACTGCGATCATTTTGAAAGCGTCGACGATGGCCGGGTATTTTGCGGGTTCGAAATCATAAGCCGGCAGGGGGATCTTGATGCGGGTCTCGTCCCGGTGCAGGGAGGTCCAATCCGGTTGGATGCCGGCGGTCCAGAGGCGGCCCAGGCCCGTCAACAAATGCCGGTAGTCATTTTCGGGGGTATCGCTATGACGCACCAGGCTGATCACGCGGTGTCCTTTCTTACGCGATGCCGAGGTGCGGACGAATGTCGCGAGTTCCACGCCTGGCCCTACTTCGAGGAGGACCACGTTCGGGTCGCGGAGGAGGTGGTCCACGCCGTCCGAGAACCGCACCGTTTTGCGGAGGTGGTTCACCCAGTAAGCCGGGCAGGCCATGTCCGCGTCGGCGATGGCGGACCCGGTGAGATTCGAAATGACAGGGATGTTCTGCGTCCCGAATTTTATCGTTTGCAGGTGGCTGTTATATTCAGCCAGGATGCCATCCATCAGGTGAGAGTGGTAGGCATGGGCGCCCGGGATGACCTTGCAGGAGTAATTGCGGCTTTCGAGCAGGGTTGTGAATGCTGCGATGGCCTCGTCGCTGCCCGCGACTACGCAGAGTTCCGGGCCATTGACTGTCGACAGGGAGATCTCCCTGTTGCTGGCCAGCAGGGGCAGGAGTTCTTTTTCCGGGATGGAGATGCCGAGCATTTTTCCTTCCGAGGCACGTTGCATGAGGCTGCCACGCTTCACCAGCAGGGAGAGGGCATCGGACAGGGAGAAGACTCCGCTGAGGCAGGCCGCGACATATTCGCCGAAGCTGTGACCGATGAGCCTGTCGGGTTTTATTCCCATGGACATCAGGGTGACCGCCAGGGAATATTCGATGGTGAAGAGGGCGGGCTGGGCATATTTCGTTTGGGTGAGAAGATGGCTTTCTTCCATTGCATCGCCGGAAAAGATCACGCGCCGGAGGTCTTTTTTCGTCAGGCGCTGGAGGATGTCGAAGCACTGGTCGGCCGTCTCGCGGAAGGTCTTTATGCGTCGGTAGAGATCCGCGCACATGTTGGGATATTGGGCGCCCTGGCCCGGGAACATGAAGACCAGCTTTGGCTGATCGGCGCTTTTCACGGGGGATGGGGCGATCTCCTTTTTCTCCAGCAGGGCAGCCAGGGCCGCCGCGGCTTCCGGCAGGGTGTCGCAGACGACGGTCGCGCGATAGGGGAATGGCGTGCGGCCGGTCTGCAAGGTGTAGGCGATGTCCGCCAAATTTTGTTCCGGGTGTTGCCGGAGATGGTCGAGCAGGCGGCCGAGATTGCGGCGCAGGGCCGGGGCCGATTTGGCCGAGACGGTAAGCAGCTGGCCCGGTTTTGCCGGTGAGGAGGCCGTTCTATCCGGGGCCTCTTCCAATACGATGTGGGCATTGGTGCCGCCGATGCCGAATGAGCTGACGCCGGCGCGGAGCGGGTATTTGCCTGCGGTCCATTCGCGCAGGGTGGTGTTGACGAAGAAGGGGCTCGCCGAGAAGTCGATCCTGGGGTTGGGCGCCTTGAAGTGAAGGCTGGCTGGTATTTGTCGGTGATAGAGCGAAAGCGCCGCCTTTATGAAGCCGGCGGCGCCTGCCGCTGCGTCCAGGTGCCCGATGTTGGTCTTTACGGAGCCAAGGGCACAAAATTTTTCCGGGCTTTTGCCGAAGGCGCGATTCAGCGCTTCTACCTCGATGGGATCGCCCAGTTCGGTAGCCGTACCGTGGGCTTCGATCATGCCGATGCTTTCCGGTTCTACTTTTGCCCATTTGTGGGCCATGAGGATCGCTTCCGCCTGGCCGTCGACCGAAGGGGCGGTATAGCCCACTTTGCCGTTACCGTCGTTATTGATGCCATTGCCTTTGATGATGGCATAGATGTGGTCGCCGTCCTTCAGCGCGTTCTTGAGTGTCTTCAGGACCACGACCGCCGCGCCTTCGCCACCGATGGTGCCGTCGGCTGCCGCATCGAAGGCGCGGCAATGGCCGTCCCCCGAGTTGGTCATTCCTTTCGTATAGATATAGCCCTTTTGCGAGCTGTTGCGGATGTTGATCCCGCCCGCGACTGCGACGGCGCATTCCGCCATCAGGAGGCTTTTGCAGGCCTGCTGGATGGCTACGAGAGACGTCGAGCAACCCGTGTCCAGCATTACGGAGGGGCCGCACAGGTCGAGGGCGTAAGAGACATGGGTCGCCATGAACTTTGCGTTGCTGAGCTGGCCGGCAGTGAAGGGATCGACGACGCCGTTGCGATTCGCGAGTTCGGAATACACCATCCAGTTGACGTTGGTCGATGCGCCGGCGAAGAGACCGATCTTGCCCGGAGGGTTCTTCGGGTTACAGCCGGCATTCTCCAGTGCCGTCCAGACGCATTCGTGAAAGATGCGGGTCTGCGGGTCCATCAACCGGGCTTCATCCGCCGTATAGTTGAAGAAGGCCGAATCGAAATTTTCCTTCCCCTCTACGACGCCGCGGGCCCGAACATAGTTGGGGTGACGGATGGCTTCCGGGTCCTCGCCTTCTTCCAGCAGCTGTTCATCCGTGAAAAAACTGATCGATTCCGCGCCTTTTTTAAGATTTTCCCAAAAACCGTCGATGCCGGCAGCGCCCGGAAACCGCCCGGACATTCCGATGACCGCGATCTCCAAACCCGAATATTGCTTCATGGTTGTTCTTTTAATAAGAGTTGTTTATAATCCGTTGAGGCTTTCCGTCAGCAGGTCCATGTTCTCCTGCGCTTCCGCGACCGACTGGTCGAGGCGGTTGTTTATTTTGTTCATTTCCTGATCGCCGTGGGTAATGAAATCTTCGATGCTTTTGATCGTCGGCAGCCGGAACATGTTGGCAACCGAGATGCTGCAGCCGAAGGTTTCATTGATGATGCTGTTCATCTTGACGATATTGATCGAGTGGCCGCCGAGTTCGAAGAAATTCGAGTGGATGCCGATCCTGTCCGGTTCGATGCGGAGCACTTTTGCCCAGATGCCGATAAGTGTTGCCTGGACGTCGTTGGTTGCCGCCGCGGAGTGGTCCACCCGTTTCAGCTGAGGTTCCGGAAGGCGTTTCGCGTCGAGTTTGCCTGTCGGTCCCAGCGGCAGGCTGGTCATATGGACATAGTAGGCCGGGATCATGTAGTCCGGCAGCGCCGACCCGAGAAATTTCCGAAGCTCGGTAACATCCAGTTCCGTGGGTGACACGTACCAGGCTACGAGGTATTTGCCATCCGCTCCGTCGCGGGCCAGGACGATCGCCTGTTCGATGGTGGGAAGTTGCGCGAGCCGGGATTCTATTTCGCCGGTCTCCACGCGGAAGCCGCGGATCTTCACCTGGGCGTCGCGGCGGCCGATGAAATCGATGTTGCCATCCGGCAGCCAGCGGGCGAGGTCACCGGTGCGGAACATGCGCCCGCCTTTCCGGAAGGGGTCGGCCACGAACTTTTCCGTCGTGAGGGTCTCGTTGTTGACGTATCCTTTCGCCACGCCTTCGCCGCCGATGCATAATTCGCCGGGGACGCCGATGGGCTGAAGATGCGGACCGTTCATGACATAGAGTGTATAATTGAAAGCCGGTTTGCCGATGGGAATGCCGGAGAAGCCGGTTATGTCCTCCACTTTGTAGGCCGTTGCGCCGACGGAAGTTTCCGTGAGGCCGTATTCGTTGGTGATCTCCGAACCGGGCATCCATTCCGCGACTTTCGCCAGCAATTCCGCCGGGAGCTTTTCGCCCGCCAGGGTCACATTGCGGATGCAGACTTTTTCCTGCCGTGCTTCCAATTCGCCTAGGATCATCCCGTACATGGTCGGGGTGAGGACCATCGAGCTCACGTTCTCCGTGCGGATGAGGCCCGTTATCTTCTCCGCGTCGAGGCGGTCCGTCTCCGTGGTGATCACGAGTGTTGCACCCGAGAGCAGGGAGGGGAACAGGTTGGCGCCATAGCCGTCGAAGAAATAGGAGAACAGCTGCAGTACCGTGTCGGCTTCCGTGAGATGGTAGTATGCCTTTCGCCAGAGGGCAAAGTTCGCGACGCCCTTATGCATCACTTCCACGCCTTTTGGCTGACCTGTGGTGCCGGAGGTATAAATGATATTGCAGGTATCGTCCAAGGCGATGGCATAGCCCGGATTTTCGGCGACCGGTGCGGTTTGCCCGACGATCATTATCCGGGCCGCGTCATGATATCCGGGAGCCCCTTCGTCCGTCGTCAGGAGCAGGGCCGCGCCGCAATCTTCGAGGATATAACGGTTGCGGTCGACGGGTGCGGCGGCGTTGAGGGGTACATAGGCGCAGCCGGCTTTCAGGACGCCGATGAGGGAGGCGATCATTTCCACGGAAGACTGGAACAGCAGACCGACATTTCGGGCGCCGGGGGGCAGTTCCTGACGGATGCCTGTGGCGATCCCGTTGGCCATTTCATTCAGCTGCCGGTAGGTAATCCGCCGGTCGCCAAAGACCAGGGCCGTCTTTTCCGGCGTCCTTTCCACCTGTGCTTCCAGCAGGGATACCAGGTTCTCCTTCCCCGTACTTCCCGGGAAAGGCGCGTATCCCGGATGGATCTCGTTGAATTCATGGAGAATGCGATGTTGTTCCGCCGCGGGAATGATCGCGATTTCCGACAATGGGATCTCAGGATCCTTCATCACCGCCGCGAGAATATTGCGGAAGCAGCCCGCGAAGCGGCGGACCGTTTCTTTTTTGAACAGCTCCGTCGCATAGACGAAGGTGAGTTTTATCCGCTGGTTCGTTTCTTCGGCTACCAGGGCAATGTCGAATTTCGAAACGCCGTAATCGCTGTCATGCGGGGTGAGGGTGAGGCCGGGGATCGAGAAATGGGCTTCCTCGAAATTCTGGACGATGAGGGCCGCATCGAAAAGCGGGTTACGGCTGGCGTCCCGTTCCACATTGAGTTCTTCGATGAGTTCTTCGTAGGGATAGTCCTGGTTCTCCAGGCAAGCCAGGGTGCGCTTCCTGACTGCGCGGAGGAAGTCCCTGAAACTATAGTCCTGTGGGATGAAGTTGCGCAGCGAGAGGGTGTTGACGAACATGCCGACCATCTTTTCCAGATCGGTATGGGGTCGACCCGCTACGGGCGTTCCGATGACGATATCATCCTGGCCACTGAGTTTGTGCAAAAGGATATTGTAAAGGGTCAGCAGTACCATGAACAGCGTGCTACCTTCTTTATCAGCGAGGTGGCGGAGTGCCGTTATTTCGTCCGGGCCGATGCCGAGTTCGATGGATGCGCCATCGAAATTCTTGACGGCAGGCCGCGGGTGGTCCGTGGGCAGGTGAAGGACGGCGGTTTCGCCGGCGAATTCTTTCAGCCAGAATTCTTTTTGGTGGCGGATCGTATCCTTGCGGTGTTCGCTTTGCTGCCAGTGTGAGAAGTCCTTGTACTGGAGCGTGAGGGCCGGTCGTTCTTCGCCGTTATAGAGTGCGAGGAAGTCCTTTATGATCACGTTCTGGGACATGCCGTCGCTGATGATGTGGTGCATGTCCAGCATCAGGTAACCTTCTTCCGCCGACAGCCGGCAGAGGCCAACGCGGATGAGGGGCGCCGAATCGAGCGGGAAGGGTCTGACAAAGCCAGCCATCGAGGGGATGTTCCCTTTTTGCGGGCGGCTTATTTCTTCGAGGCGGAAGTCGATGTCTTCCGCGATGAATTGCATGACCTCGTTGCCCACCATTTTGAAGGCGGTGCGGAAGCTTTCGTGGCGGCGGATGAGGCTGCTGAAGGCGTCTTCCAGGCGCTGCCTGTCGATCTTCCCTTCGAGTCTGACCATATAGGGCATGTTGTAGGCCAGAGAAGAGGGGTTGAAGACGTGGAGGAAGTAGAGCCGTTTCTGCGAGGATGACAGTTTGTAGTGATCGCTGCGGGGAGCCGGTTCGATGGCTGCGAAATCCGTTGTCTCTTCGCCGCGGATGTAATGGCCGAGGCTGCGGAGATCCTGGTGTTCGAAGAATTTATTGAGAGGAACGTCCACGCCCAGCTGTTTCCTGATCTTGTTGACGATAAGCATTGCCGAGAGGGAGTGTCCGCCGAGATCGAAGAAGCTTGCCGTGGCACTGATGGTTTCCGGAGCCAGTTTCAGGACTTCCGACCAGATGTCCGCCAGCTTTTGTTCCGTGACCGTTGTCGGCGCCACAAAGCTGTCCGCCGCGCCGCCGGTGGTATGATCCGGCAAGGCCCTGAGGTCCGTCTTGCCGCTGCTGTTGAGCGGGAGACTGTGCAGGTGTACATAGAAGGCCGGCACCATATAGTTGGGCAGTTTCTCGCCGATGGCCGCTTTGAGGCGGGCGGGGTCCAGGGGCCTGGGTGCGACGTACCAGGCCACGAGGAATTTGTTGCCTTCGGTCTCCCGCAGCAGGACGACGGACTCCGTGACGTCTTCCTGGGCGTTGAGGACGTGTTCTATTTCTCCCAGTTCGATGCGGAAGCCCCGGATCTTTACCTGGCTGTCGATGCGGCCCAGATAGGCAACGGAGCCATCCGGGAGCCACTTCACGAGATCGCCCGAACGGTACATCAATTGTCCGGGCAGATACGGGTTGGGCACAAATTTTTCTTTTGTCAGCGTTTCACTGCCGAAATAGCCCAGCGCGAGGCCGTCGCCCGAGATGCAGAGTTCGCCCGGGACGCCGATGGGGCAGAGTTGATTGTCCGCACCCAGGATGACCACCTGGTAGTTTTCCAGTGGCCGGCCGATGGGGATCTGGTCGGGGGCGTCATCACCGGGAAAGGCCAGGGTCGTGAATACCGTACATTCCGTGGGGCCGTAGCCATTGACGAAGGTGCGACCGGGCTTCCATTTTTGCACGACAGAGCGGTCGCAGGCTTCGCCGGCCGAGACGACGATGCCGAGATGGGGCAGGTGTTCTTCCGGCAGGAGGCGCCACACCGATGGCGTGAGCATCGCGATATTGATCTTTGCTTCTTTCAGGGTCTCATAGAGCTGGTCGATGTTGAAGGCCGCCTCGCGGTTATTGATAACGAGGGTGCCGCCCGAGCAGAGGGCCGGATAGATCTCGCCCACGGAGGCATCGAAGGCGAGGGAGGAGAACTGGAGGGTGCGTTGTCCGGCTTCCATGCCCAGGGTCTTTATCTCCGCGGAAGTCAGATTGGCCAGTCCGCGATGTGGGATCATTGCGCCTTTCGGCTTGCCGGTGGAGCCAGAGGTGAAAATGATATAGGCCAGGCTTTCCGTCGTGGCGGTGAATGCAGGTGGGGTATCCACTTCACAGGTCAGGTCCGCGAGCAGGTCCTCATGAAGCAGCACCGTACAGTCGGGGTCCGCCGGGAGGTGCTGCAGGATCGCTGCGTGATATTTCCGATCGGTGATGCAGAATTGCGGCTTGCTACCCGCGAGGATCGTCCCGACCCGGCCTTCCGGCCATTTCGGATCGAGTGGCAGGTAGGCTCCCGAGGCTTTGAGGGTCGCGAGCATATAGAGCACTGCTTCCGCCGAGTTGTTGAGAAGGATCGCCGACAGCGTATCCGTGGAGACACCCAGTTGGCGCAGTCGCGCCGCGAGTGCGTCCGAACGACGGTCGAGCGATGCATAGCTTGTGTCGAGCCAGCGTTTCTTATTTTCCAGCACCGTTACTTCGCCCTTTGCGTCGAAGATGCGGCGGAAGAATTCATCCTGGCGGAATTCTTTCGGGAAATGGGGCAATTTGTACGTGAAGTAAAGGATCTCACCGGTGGCGCGGATAAGGCTGCCGCTGATGGTGAAGTCCGGGTTGATGCCATTCTCGCACAGGGTGCGGTGGATATCCGCCTTGATCACGTCGCCTTTCGAAACCTGCACTCCGGGGTAGAATACGGGGACGAAGACCGGCAGCCAGCAGTGTTCATGGTCCATGGTGTCGAGGATCTCGCCTGTGGATGATCCCAGGGTAAGCCAGACCATGAAGCCCTGGATGGTATCGTTGCGATCGATGGTAAAACTGATCGTATGAAAGTGTTCCTCCGGCACCTGGTGGCGGCTGAAGTCCAGTTCTTCAAAGACCTGTGCGTCCGAGAGCAACCAGTCGCGGGTGAAATTCCGGAGACAGAGGCGGATGTCCGCGCTGCGGCCAAGGTAATCGAATACTTTTTCCGCGTAGATGCCCGAGACCACCGAGAAGCCAGGTGCGGATGTAAAGTAGTCCGGCAGGCTTACCGGGGCTATGCGGGTGATGTTCTTCAGGGGGATCATGATGCCAGTATCCTTGAGGAAACGCCGGGCATTGTTCAGGATCACCGCTGCGCCTTCGCTACCGCCGATGGGACCGACCAATTCCGAGACCAGTACGTCGCCCAGTTCGGACAGCTGCACTTTTGTTGCATCGCCGTGGATGAGGATGATCCGGTCTTCGAGGCCCATTCTTTCCAGGTAGGCCTTTGCTTTGCGGTAAGTGTCTTCCAGGATCTCGATGGCATATACTTTTTTCGCGCCGGAGTCGATACAGAGCCGGGAGAGGATCGCTTCCGGGCCCGGTCCGATCTCCACTACGATCTTGTCTTTTACATTGGCCCGGATGTCTTTTTCGTACCAGATATTCCGGCGTTCGTCATTGATCATCGCCGCATAGAGGAGTTCGTCGTAGATGAAGAACTCTGAGACCGAGGGCCAAAGTTCCAGTGGTTTGTGTACCTCTTCGCTTATTGCGATCGCGGAGGGCGTCAGGGTTGCCTGGCGGCGGAAGGCCTCTACCACCGTTTTGTCTTTCCGGGAGGGAGCGGCGGTATCATTGAAGGCGTGCAGGATCTGCGTCTTTTCTTCTTCGGTGATCATGTCCATTTCGTCGATGCACTTCGCCGCCGAGCCGATGATATGGCCGATGAGGCGTTGGAGGTGAGTGACGACTGAGCGGATGATCGCATCGTCGTATTTTGCCGTCTTGTAACCGATGTGGATGTTTATCTCCTCCAGTGGGGTGATCGTAATGTAGAAGTCGTAGTCGGGTTGTTCAAATATTTTGACGTTGGCGAAAGAGAACTGATCGGATGCGTCGCCGGACCCGATGCTTTCGGCAACGGGGTAGTTCTCGAAGACCAGCAGGTGGTCGAGCAGGCCACGACCCGCGGTGGTCAGCGACTGCACTTCGGACAGCGGGGTGTACTGGAAACGCTGGCTTTCCAGCGCTTCGAGCTGGACCGTCCTGAGCAGGGTGGCTACCGTGTCCGAGGGGGAATAGCGGACGCGTACCGGGATCGTATTGATGAACAGTCCCACCATGTTCTCGACGCCTTCCAGTTCCGTCGGTCTTCCGGAGACTACCGAGCCGAAGACCACATCCCGGGTACGGTTGTATTTACTCAGCAGGATGCCCCACACCGTCTGCAGGAGCGTGCTGATCGTTACTCCGTTCTCGCGGCAGATCTCGTGCAGGCGAAGGGTTTCTTCCTTGCCGACGACCAGGCTGATGCCGGACGTTGCTTCCAGTGGAGCGATCGATGGCGAATCGGCGGCAGCGATGACGGATTGATCCTTTTTCGGCAGTGTCGCCAGGTTCTCGTAGGCCGAGAGGTAATCCTTCCAGTAGGCGCGGGAGGCGTCCGCGTCCCTGTCTTCCAGCCAGGAGATGTATCGGGAGTAAGGTTTCACCGGGGGCAGGACCGGTTCCAGGCCTTTTTTGTGAGCAGAATAAATGGTCCGGAAGTCCTGGATGATCAGGCCGATGCACCATCCGTCCATGAGGATGTGGTGGTAGCTCCAGAGCAGCTCGAATTCCGCCTCCCCAGTCTGGTAAACCGAGAGCCTGATCATGACATCGGCGCCCAGGTCGAACTTGCGGGATTTTTCTTCCGTGATGAGGGCCTGCAGCACTTCCTCTCTCGGGTTGAGCTGGCATTTCTGGCGCATATCCGTGAAGGTGAATACAGGTTTCCGGCGGCCGATGACAACCTGTACGGGCCGGTCGAGGTCTTTGCCGATGAAGATCGAGCGGAGGATGCTGTGCCGGGCAACCAGGCGATCGAGGCTTTTTTCCACGGCGGCGATGTCCAGCGCTCCTTTCCATGTGTGCGATACCTGTTGGAAGAAGCTGTCCGATTGGGGATCCATGGCGAAGTCGAACAGGATCGACTCCTGCATCGGTGACAGCGGGTAGATATCCTCCAGCTCATATTGTTGCTGAAGCCCGTCCAGCAAAGCCGCGGGGACCGTCTTGCAAGTCAGGTCCGAGGCTGTCCGTTCTGTCCGGCCGTAATTTGCGCAGTAGCGGATCATCGCCGAGAGGTTACACTGGTAGGCCGTCATCAGGTGACCGACCGTTTCTTCGTCGTATTGGGCCGAATTATAAGTCAACGTCATCTCCAGTTGCCCGCCGGCTACCATGCCGATGAGTTCCCAATCGTATTCCACTTTTTCTTCCGGGGAGAGGCTATCGCCCTTGGGTTCGGCAGAGACCTGCCAGGAAGAGGACCGGAGATCGGTGTCCCACTGGCCGAGGTAGTTGAAGAAGAGCTGGGCCGGCTTGTAGAGTTGCGGGGTTTCGTTCCTGACCAGCAGGTAGTCGATCCCGTTGTTCGGCACCGAGCGGAGTGTTTCCTTTACGTTGCGGATCACGGAAGGGAGATCTTGCGCATCGCATTCCAGCAGGACCGGGTAGATGCTGGTGAACCAGCCGACCGTGCGGCTGCTATTGCCGGCGCCGACGAGGGGTTCCCGGCCGTGCGCTTCCAGGTCTATTTTCACCGAAGCCGCGCCCCACCGGTCTTTTATACCGAGGAACAGGGCCGATAGAAGGATATCGTTGATCTGCGTGCCGAAGGCGGTATGAACATTCTTCAGCAATGCGGTCGTGTCCTCCGGGTTCAGGCGGAAGCTGACCGTCCTGTTGTCTTTGACCAGGGCCAGGGCCGTGGGGTTATCGCGGGGGATGAGTTCCGTTCCCTTCGCGGCAAAATCCTGCCACCAGGTTTTGGCAGCGGCAAATTCTTTGGTCTGCGTGTAGGCCGCCAGCCGGTGTGACCAGGAAAGGAAGGAGTCCGTCTTTGCCGGCAACTGCAGGGGTTGGCCTGCGGTCACCTGCCCGAGGAGCGTCTCGATGTCTTCGAAGAGAATGCGCCAGGAGATGCCGTCCACCACGAGATGGTGGATGACGATCAGCAATCGGGAACCCTGCGGCAGATGGAACAGCCCCAGCCGCATCAGCGGGCCCGTGGAAAGGTTGGCAGCCGACTGAAGACGGCGGCAGAGATCCGGGAAGGACGAGGGGTCCTTTTGAAGATGGGCCTCCAACAGCGAGACCGGCGTGTCAAGGCCCCGGTTAGCCGCTGTGGTGATCCCGTTTTCCGTGGTGAAGACCATGCGCAGTGCGTCATGGTGGTCCTGTAGTTTGCCGAAGATCGTCCGGATGGTGTCTGCTTTTATTCCATCGGGGAAGTTGAGCAATACGGATTGATTGTAGTGTTCCTTGTTATGGATGGGTCCGTCGAAGAACCATTTTTGAATGGGAGTGAGTGGGGCGGTACCCGTCACGGTAGACTGGTCCGAGCCGACGGTCAGTTTCTGAAGCCTGGTCGCGAGTTCCCTTATGTTCCCGGTGGTAAAAATATCTTTCACCGTGAGTTCGTAGCCGGCGCTGCGCAGCTTCGAGATGATCTGGATCGACTTGATCGAATCGCCGCCGACGGAGAAGAAGTTGTGCGTTACGCCAAGGTGTTTTTCCCCCAGCACTTTCGACCAGATGTCCAGGAGCAGTTGTTCTTCGCGGGTCTGTGCCGCCTCGACCGTTTTATTTTTGTATTCCGCATCGGGCAGCGCCTTGCGGTCGATCTTGCCGTTGAGGGTGAGAGGAAACTGTTCCAGCCGGACGATGTGACCCGGGATCATGTATGCCGGCAGATAGGCCGACAGGTGTTTGCGCAGTTCGGTCTCGTC